>Ga0181523_10001754_pt1 | contig 22630 bp, 19 predicted proteins | sample PEATcosm2014_Bin_43_FD_119752 | JGI IMG/M metagenome (GOLD analysis project Ga0181523, IMG submission 119752) | Peatland microbial communities from MTU Mesocosm Facility, Houghton, MI, USA - PEATcosm2014_Bin05_30_metaG | ecosystem: Environmental > Terrestrial > Soil > Wetlands > Peat | place... | reverse complement strand
GGGGATAGACGGGGCGTTTTCTAGCGGGTGAGGCGGAGAATTCTTGCGAGTCTTGGTTTATACCGCGCGGGGCGAGTATATCATCTGCGCAAAATGGTTTGTTGGTTACAGGTGCAAAGCTGGGTGCCGCACACTCCCCTTTGTCCGGGTGATGACATGAGGATGGCTTGATCGCAATCGGTGCAACGGAAGGATAAGAAAGATTGACCCCAAGACCCAAGTGGAAAACCGAACCTGGGGCAACCGGAGTTCTGAGTATTCAGTTTTCAGTTGTAAGTTCACGGAGAAGAGCAAAGGAAAGGCGCCCGCCTCAGAAAGTGGCCGGTACATGAGCAGGAAAACCGACGGAGCCGATCTAAAGATCGGCCACTTGAATTTGAAGTGAGAATCTACATATATCCAAGGGAAAAGCCGCGGGGCTCCCTCCGGAAGGCGGCGGGCAGGCGCGGACTCTCCGTGCGCTACATTGAGCCCTGCGCCACAGGGACGTTCTGAACTGCAATCGTGAAGTTACTTGCCGTTGGCGGTGGAAGCGGACGCTTGCGGGGCGTAGTAGCCGTTGCGAGTGCGGGCGACTAGCTTGCCTTTGCCGTGCGGTGGAATGACGTCAACGCGGACGCTGCGGAAGCTGCCATCGCGGGCGACATTCAAGGGGTAATAGCCCAGCGTATATTGGTGACGAATGTCGTGGGCCACTTGCTCGCAAATGTCGTGAACATCACCGACATTTTCCGGGAAATAGGCGACACCGCCCGAAGCGGCAGCGATTTCGGTTAGAGCTCTTTTCGCGGTTTTGGCGCTGCGTTTACTCTCCTGGCCAAGCAGACCGATGGTGTAGATAACGGTGTCAGTCTTCTGAATCTCGCGGATGGTTTTCTCGAGGGAATTGCGGCTGGTGTTGTCCTCACCATCGGTGACAATCAATAGGACTTTCTTTTCTTTCTTGCCTTTCTTGAGGTGGTCGAGCGAGCCGATGATGGCGTCATAGAGAGCCGTGCTGCCGCGTGCGTCAATGCGCTCGAGGGCTTCCTTGAGTTCGGGGACGCTGTTGGTGAAATCCTTGTCGAGGTCGAGGTAGAAATCATCGTTGAAGTTGACGACGAAGGCTTCGTCCTGGGGATTGCTGTTCTGGACTAGCGTGAGAGCAGCTTCGTTCACGCGGGGACGCTTGTCGCGCATGCTGCCGCTATTGTCAATGACCAGGCCCATGCTGACGGGAATATCCTCGCGCTTGAAGAGAGTGAGCTTCTGCTCGACCTTGTCTTCGTAAATGCGGAAATTATCCTGCCCTAAGCCTTCCACGAATTTGCCGCGGTCGTCGAGAACTGTGGTGTGGAGCACGACCAAATTGACTTGCAGCTTGATGTGGCTCCCCGTCTGGGACTCGTCGGGGGGAGGCGGCGGCGGGGGCGTGTCCACAGGAATCTGGGCAAGCAAGGGGCGGGCGAAGAAGAGCAGGGTCAAAGAGAGAGCGAGAAAAGCGAGAAACGAAAAGCCCGAATGCTGGCGGAGTTCAGTGCGCCGGGGCGTAGTAGCCGGTCTTGGAGTAGACAGAGAGAGGCGGGAGGCCTTTTGGCGCGCGCAGTTTGACCTTGATTTTGCGCCAGCGCGCATCGTGAACGTGGTTGCTTGGTCGGTATCCCAGAACATATTGATTTCGCAGCTCCATGCCGATCTTGGACGCAATGTCCGGCAGATCATTTAGATGCTCGACGGCAAAAACACGGCCACCCGTCAATTCCGTAATTTCACTGAGCAGCGAGGGGCCGTTGAGTTCCTCAGGCGTCCGATTGCGATATCCAAACGGGTCAAAAAGGCCGATGGCATAGAGCTGGGTATCCGCCTCCCTGACCAGACGCTTGATATCGTTCTCGTTGTACCTACTATGATTATCACCTCCATCGGAAAGGATGAGCAAGGCACGTTTGGCGTTGTGTGCACCCCTCATCTGGCTGAGGCCCAGGTAGATGGCATCCAGCAGGGCGGTTCTGCCGCGGGGTGAGGTGAGCATCATGCGGCCTTGCAAATCTTCCACGCTGTTGGTGAAGGTGCTGGTGAGTTCCGCGCGTTCATTAAAGCTGACGAGAAAGAATTCATCCTGGGGATTGGCGGTCTTGAAGAATTCCAGCGCCGCGTCGCGAGCTTTATCAATTTTGTTGGACATGCTGCCGCTGAAATCGAAGATGACGCCGATGGAAATGGGCACGTCCTCTGCGGAGAAGGAGACGATTTCCTGCTCGATGTTGTCCTCGAAGACACGAAAGTTGTCGCTGTCCAAACCGGTGACCAGGCGATTGTAAGGGTCGGTCACGGTGACGTTAACCAAGGCCAGGTCCACGTCGGTGCGGATGATCTTTCCTGGCACGATTTTTACGGGTGGGGTGTTGTGAATGAGGTTATCGAGTTTGGCCGGGACAGCCGGGGGCTCAGGAGGTACTAGACCTTTTGGCGCATCCTGCGCACGAAGAGGATAGGCCAAGCAAAGCAGCAGTACACAAGCGAGCAGGCGGGAAATCGCAGGCAAAAACAAAACGCGGTTCTGGCACTCTGCGCGCTTCACGGCTCCCCCTTCTCCCGGTTTGCCGGGAGGGCCGCGCGGAGACAACATAATAGCACCAGTGTTCGGGAAGGCAAGCCTAGAACGCACAGGGAGAAACGAGGAGGTAAAGGCCAACGAAGGCGGCGGCGTGTGCTAGCATCGGCTGGAGAAGGAGATGGGAAGGGGCAGAACGATGAGTGATCCCAAGGTAATTGTAGTGATCCCTTCGCGATACGCTTCGACGCGACTCCCGGGGAAGCCGCTTGTGACACTGGCAGGGAAGCCCATGGTGCAGCACGTGTACGAACGGGCGAAGCAAGCGCAGACAGTGCATCGCGTAATAGTGGCGACGGATGATCAGCGGATTGTGGAAGCCGTGAAGGCGTTCGGGGGAGAAGCGCGGATGACTCGCGCGGACCACCGCACCGGCACGGAGCGCATCGCCGAAGTCGCAGTACACGAGCCGGGCGATGTGTTCGTAAATGTGCAGGGTGATGAGCCACTGATTGATCCCGTGGCGATTGATACGGCGGTCGGCGCGCTACTGGAGGAGCCCCAAGCGCAGATTGCCACGGTGGCCACGCCCATCCGGCATCCCGGCGACATCATGGATCCGAACGTGGTGAAGACGGTGCTGGATTTTGACGGCAACGCACTGTATTTTTCGCGGGCGCCGATCCCTTGGATACGGGATACGCAACAGAAATTGCACGTGAATTACTGGAAGCACCTGGGACTGTACGTATTTCAACGCGAGACGCTTCTGGAATACACGACTTTGCCGCAGGGTGAATTAGAGAAGATCGAGCAGTTGGAGCAATTGCGGTGGCTGGAGAATGGCTGGAAGATCCGCGTGGCGGAGGTAGCGAACGACGCGGTGAGCGTGGACGTGCCCGAGGATGTGGCGCGCGTGGAAAAGCTGATGCAAAAATGAGGCCGCCCGGCGAAGGCGAATCCTGCCGGGCGGCGGGTTGCATTGGCCGGGTGAGTGAGTTCACTTCCGGCGGGTTATTTAGTTGGACTGCCTGGTGGCAATACCAGCAAGCACGCTGCTTTTGTCCGTATCAAGAATGAGCATCGTGTTGGCATTGACGATGTAGACGACGGAATTATAGGTGGCCGAAAGCGGGCTGCCCGCAACGATCTGCAAGGTGTTGTTCAGAGTACCGTCGGAAGCAATGGTCAGCGTGCCTTGCGTACCGATGTCGGGGTAGGAGTTGCCGCTGCTGCTGCCGATGACCGTGCCATCGAGGACGCCGGTAAGGTTGCTGGTTGTACCAGTTCCCAAGGTGAACTGGGCAATGAAATCTTCCTCATTGAAAGAGCTGTTGTTCACTCCATTCCAATTGTAAACATAGTTGGCTGCGAGGCCGCTTAGTGTAAAGGGAGAACCGGATTGCCCTAGTAGAGTGCCGTCCGCGATGATGTTGGTACTGAGGTCCTGGATTACGCCGCTGGTGGGGGAGTAGAGGTAGAAAACGTAGGAGAATGTGCCCCCGGTGGAATCCGTAAATGTCATAGTGCCGCGGCCGCTGCCAGCGTTCGTGGTGTCAATGGCATAGATGGCGTTGGAGATGTTGGTGCCCTGAGAGATATGGGACACCGTACCGTCATTATTTTCGTCATAAGAAATGGTGCCGATGGTTCCGGTGCCAGTCACCGAAAAGCGAGCGACAGAGGCTTCGGCGCCCACGGAAGATGCTCCGCCGGTGAGATAGGCAAAGCTCCCGGTGAAGGCTGCTGTGGTTGTGGGAATGCTGCCGGATTGCAGAAGTGCGTCGCCCGAGGAACCCACCAGTTCATCCGGATCCTCTTCAATGAACTTGATGTGCGTGGAATCCACAATATAGAAGGCGAACGTGGCGCCACCGAAAGAAGCGATGCCGCGCCCATATGTCGCGCCGTACGTGGGATCGAGCTGGTAAGATCCGGGTGAAATCGTTGAAGGGCCAATGTGACCGTTGTTGGCATCATTGGTGTCAAATACGCCGGTCGAAATAACATCGCTGCCATTGGGGGCGATATATCCGATGAGCGAGATATTGGTGACGTTTGTGCTAGCCGTGCTTACGCCGGAGAAGTCAAAGACGTAGTTTCCGCTTACGGAAGTCTCCAGGAAATCGGCGGTGTTCTGGAGATTGAAGCTGCCGCTGCTGGCAAATTTGCCGTCGGTTTCCACGAGCAATCCCTGACTGCTTGACTGTAGATCCATGGTCAAGTCGAGGGTGTTACTCGAGGGGTCGGTAAGGACGATGGTGCCGCGACCGTCGGCCAAAACGTTATATTTTCCGGTCAACGTGTCTTGATTAACGGTTGAGCCAAGATCAACCACATCTTCCACCGCGCTGGAAATGTTGCCTGCGCCGTCGGCAACGAAACTGCCGGTGCGCGCAAAATACGCGCCGAGATTGGCAGTGCTGGTATCCATGCCGCTCATCGAAAATGCGTAGGTGCCTTTCAGGCTGGCGAGGGTGAAACCACCGGTTGGAGGAGGCACCGTAACTGTGGAGCCGCCACCACCACTGCAGGCGGCCAGCGCCAAACAGAAGGCCAAAGTTGGGAGCCAGAGGAGACGCTTCACAGGACACCTCCCTTGGACTTTGTATCCGCACTATCCTTCGCGGCTATATAGCGAACGGGAAAGCCGCGCTGCGTACGAACTGTCAATGCTTGCGTCCCCTTTTGCACGATGCGCGCCAGGAACAGCGACGGAGAGCCAGCCGGAGTGTAAGCGCCGATGATGCGCAGGGTGTCACCCGCCTGGATTGTGAAATGACTCGCGGTGAGCAGCCGTGCATCGCCGAGGTGAACGTCAACTACACCCGCGGTGGTTTGTAAGGTAAGGCGGGCGCCCATCGGGGGAGTCGTAGGAGAGGGCTGGAAATCGATGACCGTCCCTACGAGAGTGCCCTCGTGGTTCATGTCGTAGGCACCGAACCGCGCGGAAGGCTGAGGGGATTTTTCCTGCGCAAGTGCCGCAGCGGAGAAGAGCACCGCAACGGCGATCCACAGCATGGTCTTTCTGATTGGCATTGTTTTCCTCATTTGAATGAAACTATGGCGAATGCGGTTATTGGCCCCAAAGATCCCATAGAGTTGGACGCTTGCAGGTCCAGACAACGTTACCCCCGAATCCTGGCTGGATTGCCCCCCTGTGCCGTACCAGCCACTAAGCAGACCTCGCCGCGCTTGCCAATGATTTGAACCCCGGGAGAAGAAAAAGGTTTCATTCGGCCATAAAAAAGACTGATATTTGGGAGCGAAGAGATTGCATTGACACGCTGAGAGGTTCCGCCCATAATTGTTCGTACGTCAATCCAGCGGAGGTACGACAAGCTCAAATCTGCTTCGTGCGGACGCGAGCGACCCGGATGGCGCCAAAATATATCTTTGTAACTGGCGGTGTAGTTTCCTCACTTGGCAAGGGCGTAGCAGCATCCTCCATCGGTTGTCTCCTGGAAAGTCGCGGCTTCAAAATCACCATCCAAAAATGCGATCCGTATCTGAATGTGGATCCCGGCACGATGAGTCCCTTTCAGCACGGCGAGGTTTTTGTCACCGACGACGGAGCGGAGACGGACCTGGACCTGGGGCACTACGAGCGGTTCACGCACGTCAAATTGACGCGCGACAACAACTGGACCACGGGCCGTATCTACGAAACGATCCTGGCCCGCGAACGCCGCGGCGATTACCTGGGAAAAACCGTGCAGGTTATCCCGCACGTCACGGACGAGATCAAACGCTGTATCCGTAAGGTGTCCGAGGGCGTGGACATCGTGATTGTGGAGATTGGCGGGACGGTGGGCGACATCGAATCGTTGCCGTTCCTGGAAGCCATCCGCCAGATGCGCTTGGAGTTGGGTCCGGAGAATACGCTCTTCGTGCATGTAACGCTGGTCCCGTACATCGCCGCCGCGGGAGAATTGAAGACCAAGCCGACACAGCACAGCGTAAAAGAAATGCTGGGAATCGGGATTCAGCCGGATATCCTGCTGTGCCGCAGCGATCATCACATCACGGCGGAGTTAAAGAAAAAGATTGCGTTGTTCTGCAACGTGGCGGAATCGCGTGTGATTTCGATGGAAGATGTGAAGGCGATCTACGAAGTGCCGGTGGAGTTGAACAAGGAAGGGCTGGACACGCAGATTATCCGTTCTCTGAGGCTGGAAGAACGCCCGGCGGATATGCAGGCTTGGGTGGAAATGCTGGACCGGCTGCACCATCCACGCGGCGAAGTGAAAATTGGGATTGTGGGCAAGTATGTGCAGCTTGAGGATGCGTATAAGAGCCTGCGCGAAGCCTTGCTGCATGGCGGACTGGCGCACAATCACAAGACGGTGATCGAGTGGATCGAATCCGAGGAAATTGATTCGCTGGAGGCGGCGGAAATACGACTGCGCGGATACGACGGCATCCTGGTTCCCGGCGGGTTTGGGAAGCGCGGCATTCAGGGGATGATTTACACGATTCAATATGCGCGCGAACACAAGGTGCCGTTCTTCGGAATTTGCCTGGGAATGCAGTGCGCCACGATTGAATATGCGCGCGATCTGGCCAACCTGAAGCAGGCGGACAGCACGGAATTCGAGCCGCAAACGCCTCACCGCGTGATTTACAAATTGCGCGAACTCCTGGGCGTGGACGAAATGGGCGGGACGATGAGGCTGGGCGCGTGGCCGTGCAAGCTGGAGCCGGGCTCGTTCGCGCACAAAGCTTACGGAAAGCTGGAGATCAGCGAGCGGCACCGGCACCGCTACGAATTCAACCGCGAATACGAAAAGATTTTAACGGCGGCGGGATTAAAGATTACCGGACGGACGCCGGACGAGAACTACGTCGAGATCGTCGAGGCGCCCAACCACCCGTGGTTCCTAGGCTGCCAGTTCCATCCGGAATTCAAGTCGAAGCCGTTCGCCCCGCACCCCTTGTTTGCGGCGTTTATTGGGGCGGCGCTGGAGCATAAACTGCAGAAATCCCGGCCGACGGCCCCAAGCTCAACTGGCGAGACGCAGCCTCATGCGCCTGCGCTACGCGCCACGCCGCACGCCGCGGCATGATGTTTTTTCTGGCAGCCACAACAGCATGATGTTTGGCCCTGTGGGACCGCCTCGGTGCAAGTCTGTGATATCTTCAATTCATCCATGATGACTACTCGCGAAATCTCACTGGGGGCGCTGCGGCTTGGCGGGGGCAACCCGCTTTTCCTGATTGCGGGACCGTGCGTGATTGAGAGCGAAGCACATGCGCGGATGATGGCGGAGCGCGTGGCGAAGATCGCGGCGGATGCGGGTGTACCGTACATCTTCAAGGCTTCCTATGACAAGGCCAATCGTTCTTCCATGAAGTCTTATCGCGGACCTGGAATGGTAGAGGGCCTGCGAATCCTTGCCAAGATTAAGGCGGATTTATGTTTGCCGATTCTGACGGATATTCACGATGCTTCGCAGGCCGCGCCGGCAGCGGAAGTGGCGGATATTCTGCAGATCCCCGCGTTTCTTTCGCGGCAGACGGATTTGCTCGTGACGGCGGCAAAGACAGGGCGCATCGTCAACGTGAAGAAGGCGCAATTCCTTTCGCCGTGGGACATGGGAAATGTGGCGGAGAAAATCGCGGCGGCCGGGAACACGAAGATCATCCTGACGGAGCGTGGTGCCAGCTTCGGTTACAACAATCTGGTTGTGGATATGCGCACGTTTCCGGTGCTGCGAAAATTTGGCTATCCCGTCGTCTATGACGTGACGCATTCCGTGCAGCTTCCCGGTGGACAGGGTCACGCGAGCGGAGGCCAGCCGGAATTCATCGAGCCGCTCGCGCGGGCGGGCGTGGCTGCGGGCGTTGACGGCATTTTCCTGGAGACGCACGACAATCCTGCCGCGGCTCTTTCCGATGGGCCTAATGCCCTGCCCCTGTCGGAGTTGTCGCAACTCCTTTCGCGCCTGAAAGAGATCTCCACATTGGTGCGGCGCTGGAGCACGGCATGAGCCTGGAAACCGCGCGCCGCGTTTTGCGTATTGAAGCGCAAGCTATTCAAGACGTGCTGGCGCGCCTGGACACATCTTTTGATCGCGCGGTTGAATTGCTGTTTGCCTGCAAAGGCCGCGTCGTAGTAACGGGCATGGGGAAATCCGGACTGATCGGTCGCAAGCTTTCCGGGACGCTTTCAAGCACGGGAACGCCGTCATTCTTTTTGCATCCGGCGGAGGCGCTGCACGGCGATCTGGGCATGCTGGCACGGGGCGATGCCTTGCTGGTCATCAGTTACGGCGGGGAAACGCAAGAGATCTTGAATCTGCTGGAGACGCTGAAGCGGTTGGAGATTTCGATTGTCACGCTTACCGGAAATCTGAAATCGACGTTGGCGGAAGCTAGCGATGTGGCGCTGGACGTCAGCGTGAAAGAAGAAGCTTGTTCGCTGAATCTTGCGCCTACGGCAAGCACGGCTGTGGCGATGGCTGTGGGCGATGCCCTGGCAATTTCCCTGCTGGAAAAGCGCGGATTTCAGTCGGACGATTTTGCAGCGCTTCATCCGGCGGGACGCCTGGGGAATAAGCTTCTGCGCGTGGAACACTTAATGCATGCGGGCGATGCGCTGCCCCGGGTAGCAACCGCAACGCCTATGCCTGCCGTGTTCCATGAAATGTCCGCGAAGAAATTGGGCATGACGACTGTGACAACGCCCGATGGCGAGCTGGCGGGCATATTGACGGACGGCGATCTGCGCCGCTTGATGGAGAAGCACGGCGGTGCGACGCTGGCGATGACCGCGGGCGATTGCATGGTGCGCACGCCGCAAACGATCGGGTCAAAATTATTAGCCAGCGAAGCTCTGAACCTGATGGAGAAGAAGAAGATCACGTCGGTCGTTGTGGTGGACGACGCGCGCAAGGTTCTGGGCGTCGTGCATCTCCATGATTTATGGACGCTGGAATTGATTTAGTCCGCGACCAGATCTCAAGCGCCCGAGATTCTTCCGGAGCATCAAACGGTCCTGCGGTGAAGGGCAAATACACCTATGAAATTCAAGAAAACTGAAGGCGCACGGATTAAGACGTGGGCCGCGCTAGTTGTTGTTGCGATTTTGGCGGGGAGCTTTGCGCTGAAGGATTTTCGCAAAGTGGAGGCACAAGCGAAGTCCTACCCGAAGATTCAGACGATCAACCCGCCGGAGGGCGGCTTCTTCACGAAGATGATTTCCGTGAACGGCATTCCGATCAAAACTTCGAGCGTGGTTGTGGATGAGGCACTTTATGCCGCATACGACCGCATCAACATGGAGACCTCGCATCTTCCGGTGGTGGTGGCAAATCTTGCTGCCGCCGGCGCGGAGTTGCACATCATCGGCCGCGACCAGGGCACCACGGATCTTCCGGAATGGCGCCAGGACAAGCACGTCCCGCTAGATGAATACTTCGGGCTGACGCGAGACCAGCGCACGCGCGGCATGGGCGGCCTGATCACATCCTGCGGCGAGGAGAATCTGCTTCAGCTTCCGCAGGATCGTTATCGCGGCCGGGATATTTGTCTGCACGAGTTCGCTCACGACATTGAGGAAGCAGGCTTTCCCCGCTCCGTGCGCGCTCTCTTTGACAAGCAGTACGAAGTTTCAAAATCGAAGGGCTTGTGGCTCAATTCCTACGCCGGTTCGAATCCCGACGAATTTTTCGCTGAACTGACCATGTGGTATTTCGGAACGCATGGCGATATGGGGATGAGCGGTCCGAAGCCTGAGAATGGCCCAGAAGGGCTGAAAAAATACGACCCAGAGGCTTACAAACTTTTTGACGATTTCTACAGTGGACGAATCGAGATTGCAAAGATGGAACCGCACCCGCATGGTGGTGAAGGCCCCGAGGAAGCAGCGCAGGATAGCCTGGCGGCACGCGCCATGGTTGCGCGTCTCACTGCTTATAAGGTCGGCGAAACCAAACTCGACGATTTCTTCAAGGACGCGGGGATGACAAGTCCGGCCGATGAAGGAGCAAACAGTTGGCGCGTGATGCAACAGGAAAACGGCGGCGCGAGTGGCCATTATAAATTTCAAGTTTACTTCCGCAATCCACATGACCTCGTTGACAAAAATGGCCCGGCCAGCGCGGCAACAAACCAGAAGCCAGACCCGAAGGCGCCTCATCCGCGGTCGGGCGGACCATTTTGCCTGCTGGCTGACGTGGAATTTAAGGGTGGAGTCCTAACTGCATTCCAGTGGGACAACTAAGCGCGCCGCAAGTCAGGATTTCATGACGGTCGCGATTTCCTGTTAACATTTTGTCTGCGTATTCATTGGAGGAATCCTTGGCTCGCGCGAAAAAGATTTCACCCGCTTTGAAAAAACGTGCCGCGAAAATCAAGCTGCTGCTGATGGACGTGGACGGCACGATGACCGATGGAGGCGTGACACTGCTGTCGCAGCCCGACGGCACCGCGCTGGAGATTAAGACGTTTGACGCGCACGATGGCCAAGGCCTGACGCTGGCGCACACTGCCGGCCTCAAGACGGGTTGCATCACGGGCCGGGAAAGCCCTTCGTTGCAGCGGCGCGCGAGAGAACTGAGCATTGATTACGTCTACATGAAAATTCCGGTGAAGACGCCCGCGTACGAGGAGATATTACGGAAAGCAGAAGTGACGGACGCCGAAGTGGCGTTTGTGGGCGACGATCTTCCGGACATTCCCCTGATGCGGCGAGTGGGCCTTGCGGTCGCGGTGGGGGATGCGGTCGCCGACGTCAAGGAAATCGCGCATTATACGACACGAGCGCTGGCGGGGCACGGCGCGGTTCGCGAAGCCATCGAACTGATCCTGAAATCCAAAGGGATTTGGGAAGAGATGATCGAAAAAGCCCGGGCGTAGTGGTATTCTCTCCCAACCATGCGGCTGATTAAATATTTTGTCGCGTCCAGCCTGGATAGTTACATTTCGCGCAAAGATGGCGGTGTGGACTGGCTATTCATGGACCAGGACTACGGCATGAAAGAATTCTTCGCGAGCGTGGATGTGGCCGTAATGGGCCGCAAGACTTATCAGAAAGCCATTGAACTCGCACCTTCTGGCCCGCTTTTCCCCGGAGTAAAGAATTACGTGTTTTCGCACCTGCTGCCGAAGGGAAAGCAGGAACACATCGAAGTGGTCTCCGACCCGCCCGAAATGTGGGCAGAATCGGTGCGCTCGCGGCCTGGTAAAGATATCTGGCTGGTGGGAGGCGGGGAGATGGTGCGCGAGTTCCTGCAGAAGAAGCTGGTCAACGAAATCGGCATATCCATTCATCCACGATTGCTGGGAGACGGCATTCCCCTGTTTGCGCAACCCTATCCGGAGACGGAGCTTGAACTGCTACGCTCGGAGGCCTACCCCAGCGGGTTGCTGCAGGTTTTCTATCGTGTGAAGTAGCTTGACTTTGCCGCGAGCCCGCTACAGACTCTGCCAGAAAAGCCACCGCCCTTTCGTGGGCCAAAATTCTTGCGGTGCGCACCTCGTGGGGGAAGAATCGAAATGAAAACCAACTATCTTGCCGTGGTCGTTGCCGCCATCGCGTACTGGATTCTGGGAGGTCTTTGGTATGGCGTGTTCTTCAACAAAGCCTGGATGGCCCTGGAGCACATGACCATCGAACAGGCAAATAGTATGAACCCAGCCATCCCCTATATCGTCTCGTTCCTTCTGGAAGTGTTAATCGCTTACTCGCTGGCGCAGCTGTGTATCTGGCGCAATGCCAATACAGCGGGACGCGGCGCGTCCGTGGGCGTGCTGATGTGGATCGGTTTTGTGGGGCCAATCGCGTTCATGAACTACATGTTTGAGATGCGCCCGAAGGAACTTTTCGCAATTAATGAATTCTACCCGCTGGCGGGGCTGGTGCTGATGGGCGTGATCCTGGGTGCGTGGACCAAGAAGACCGCATAACGAACTTGACTTATTTTCTGCCAACTTCCCGAACAAAAATAATGTTGAGCGCGGTGGATACGCGTTAAACTGGGAAATCTATGAATCGGATATTGCTGTGGACATGCATTTCTGTTGGAGGACTGCTGGTCCTTACCTATATCGGGCTGAGCATCATGGCCGGCGGGCCGAAGGACGCCTTCCAAATGGTGCGGTTCGCTTTGCCGCACATGCATTTGGGGAAAGTAAAGGTGGGAGACAGCGCGCCGGATGCGCGGCTGGTGGCATTGGATGGGGCGACGCGCTTTCAGATTCGCGATCGAACCCAGGGGCGGCCGCTGGTGCTGATTTTTGGGAGTTTTACTTGACCACCCTTCCGTCGCCAGTTAGGCGATATCACGCAAATCTATGACGATTACAAAGAGCATGCTGATTTTCTGACCATTTACATACGGGAAGCGCACCCCCTCGACGAGTGGCGCATGAAGTCAAACGAAAAAGAGAAAGACAATGTGTGTTACGTGCAACCCAAAACGCTAGAACAGCGCATCGCGATCGCCAACGATTTCACACAGCGGTTCAAGTTCAATCTGCCCTTTGGCGTTGATGAGATGACCAACGCCGCGAATGACGCGTACGCCGCGTGGCCGGAGCGGCTTTACATTGTGGACGAGAACGGGCAAATCTCCTACAAGGGCGGGAATGGCCCATTCAAGTATGACCCGAAGGAAGTGCGGGCATGGCTTGCGAAGCGCTTCGGCGAAGTGAAGCATCCGGAGAAGGCGCCCGAGAAGAAAAGCTAAACTGGGGTTCCCTTTGAAATGGCGGAGTACGATTGGCCGAACGGGATGCTTCGGTTTTGGGAAAGCCTCACGCCTGAAGGCCTGAGCTACAGCTATGGCATTGAAGAAACCTGCCGCACGACAACACACAGAAAATGCTGGGAGGGAGGATAAGAAGGTAGGGCTTGCACGCGCGCTTTCAAAGTTAGGCTTTTGCTCGCGGACACAAGCGTTCGCGCTGATTCGCGAGGGCAAAGTGCGGCTGAACGGCGCGACGCCGCGCCATCCGGAGACTCCGGTGCGGCTGGGAGTGGATCGCGTGGAAATTGCTGGGAAGCCCGTCAGCGCAGCGGAAAAGGTATATATCGTGATAAACAAGCCGCGCGGAATTATCACTTCCTCTGCCGACGAGAAGGGCCGCGACACGGTGTATTCCCTTTTGCCCGAAAGCGGTGGTTGGCTCGCGCCAGTGGGGCGGCTGGACAAGGCCAGCGAAGGATTGTTGCTGCTGACAAATGATTCAGAGTGGGCCGCGCGGATCATGGACCCCGCGACTCATCTGGAGAAGCGGTATCACGTCCAGATTGCCGCGAAGGCGGATGAACGGCTTATTGGGGTGTTGGAACGCGGCGTGGAGACTCCGAAGGGCGAAGTGTTGCGCGCGAAGCGAGTTAGACTGCTGCGGACGGGCGAAAAGAATTCATGGCTGGAGATAATTCTCGAGGAAGGCAAGAATCGTCAGATTCGGCGAATGCTGGAAGCGCAGGGGATCGAGGTGCTGAGGCTGGTACGCGTAGCGATCGGGCCGCTGCAGCTTGGAGAGTTGGGGAAAGGCGCGCACCGCGCGTTGCGGACGGAAGAGAAAGCGCTGCTCGACCGCGCCTTGGTGACTAAACCTAATCCCAGGTCGCAGAGAGCGGCAATCTACTGAGTCGTCTAAAGCGAGAACAACCTAAGGACATTGCTCCTAGAACGGCCAGCACTCTTTCCGGCAGACCTTGATCGTCCCGGCTCTTTCGGTTTTCTGAAGTTATAAACCTCTGCGGCAAGAATCCAGGGTAGTTCGGTGTTAGAATTTTTGTGCATTTCCGTTTTGCATCTTCCTATGCGGGAGAGCCACCGAGCTTCAGTTGCAGTGAAGACTTCCTGGACCGATGCGCCAATTTCTCAACCTGCTGCGCCAGAATCGCAATTACCGCTATACATGGATGGGGCAAGTCGTAAGTGAGATTGGCGATCACTTCAATAACATCGCCGTGTTTTCGCTGGCCATGGCGCTTACCCACTCCGGCCTTGTCGTCACCGGCATCATGCTGTCCCGCGCCGTCCCCGCGGTAGCGATGGGACCTCTGGCTGGGGTGCTTCTGGACCGCTTCGATCGCAAGCAGATTATGATCGCGAGCGATCTGGTGCGGGCCGTGGTGGCACTGGGATTCATTCTGGCTGTGGTACGGCAGGAAAGCTGGCTGCTCTATCTGTTCAGCGCTCTGCTAATGATCGCTTCGCCGTTCTTCACTGCCGGGCGGTCAGCGATTCTGCCCACCATCGCGAGCCCGGAAGAACTTCACGCCGCAAACTCGCTGACGCAAACGACACAGTGGACGACGCTCACCGTTGGGACGTTTCTTGGCGCAACCGTGGTGGCCATCGGGTATAAGTGGGCTTTCGCTTTTAACGCGCTCTCTTTCGTGTTCTCGGCGTGGGCCATCTGGAAATTGCGCGCGCCGAAAGGGAGGGGATTTCTCCCGGAACGTAAGGACCTGACCGAAGCCGAAGTTGTCCGCCCATGGCATGAATACCGCGAAGGTCTGCGGTACATGCGGTCTGTTCCTCTTGTTCTGGCCATCGCGCTGCTCTCGGTCGGGTGGGCGACAGGGGGAGGCGCCGCGCAGATCCTGTTCACGCTGTTCGGCGAGGTCGTTTTCAACCGCGGTGCCGCGGGTATAGGTATCATCTGGGGATGCGCTGGCCTGGGGCTTTTGTTGGGTGGTGGGCTGGCCACGTGGTTGGGCAAGCGTCTTTCGTTCAACGGCTATAAACTGGCCGTCTTCATCGATTACATCGTGCATGGCAGTGCGTACGTGCTCTTCAGCCAGATGGGACGATTTGAGCTTGCGCTGGTATTCATCATGCTTTCCCGCGCGAGTATCGCCGTCAACTCGGTAATGAACTATTCGTATCTGCTGCGCACGGTTTCCGATCAGTACCGCGGCCGCGTCTTCGCCACGATGGAGACACTGACCTGGGCCATGATGATGCTCTCGCTGATGGGCGCTGGAATTGCTTCCACGCACTTTGGGCCGCGTACGATTGGCGCCGTCGCCGGCCTATTGAGTTCCACCACGGCTATCTTCTGGGGCTGGGCAAACTGGACAGGCAGACTCCCTCAGCCGGAGTTCGCTGGCATCGAGGCGAAAGGACTGGAAGTGCACGGCGACCCAGTGGGGTAAGGCGGTACGTACGAGGACGGTCTCCACAGTTAAACCAGCCGACAAGGAAGTTTCCGTGGGCGTTGGATGCTCCCAAACGCACCAGAATTTAGAGTGTATTGTACAGTCTCAGTAAGTTATTGATGGTGTTGGGGCGCGATAGTCTAGCGTAGCAACTTCCCGAGAATGAGTTGCTCGCGCATCTCGAAGTGGTACGATGTGCTCATCCATGACGATTCGCAGACTTTGCGCGTGCTCGTTGCTTCTCCTGGTAGCCTTGCGGCTTGACGCGGAAACACAACGCACTCTGCCGGATGGTTATACCAGGCGCGTTTGGCAGACCCAAGACGGACTGCCAGAGAACATGTCGCAGTCCTTTGCGCAAACCCCCGACGGCTATTTGTGGATTGGGACGAGTGGCGGATTGGTGCGATTCGATGGCGTGCGTTTCGTCACGTTCGACCGGGGAAACACTCCCCAGATGACGGAAAATAGCATTTTCTGCCTCACTACTTCTCGTGACGGAACTCTGTGGGCCGGCATGGAAGGTGGTGGGCTGCTTCGTTATCGTGGCGGCGCCTTCCGGCAGTATTCCGATGCGGATGGCCTGACGAACGGTTTCGTGAGGGCGATTTATGAAGACCGCGAGGACACGTTGTGGGTAGGGACGGACGACGGATTATTCCGGCTTTCGGGTGAGCGCTTCACGCGGACGGATGGCAACGGCAATATCCCCGCGCTCGCCGTGCATGATATTCGAGAGGACCAGATGGGCCACTTGTGGGTTGGCGGCTCAAGATTGCTGATGATTCGTGGGAGTGACTGTAAGGAGTTCGTGCTGGAGGGTTATCCGAGCGCCACCCGCGTCAAATCCATTCTCGAAACCAGTGACGGAACAATCTGGGTGGGAACTGTATCCGGGCTCCAGCACCTGCACGGCCCTGTGGAGAGAGGGCAGTTTGAGAAGGTTCCCGAAATTTCCAGTACGGTGCGCGCTCTGCACGAAGATCGCGGGGGCACTTTATGGATCGGCAGCATTGGTAGCGGCCTGGTGCGTTTTCATGACGGCAGCTTCAGCCGGATCGTGACGCCAGACAATCTTCCGGGTGGCACAGTCCTCGCCATTTTCGAAGACAACGAACAGAACATCTGGGTTGGAATGCAGACGGGTTTATTGCGCTTGAGCCGAGCAGCCATGAGTACGTTTCCGCTGCCGGAGGCTCCGAACGCGGATTTCGGCACGGTTTATTCTGATCGGGATGGATCGCTTTGGGTGGCCAGCACGCACCTATTCCGTATCAACGCCAAGCGCACAGATTCCGAGATGATTCCTTCGCCGGAACCCGGAATTCGCGTCCGCAATGTGTTAAGAGACCGATCTGGAGCTTTGTGGATTGGCACCGACGGGCATGGCGCATTCCGAATGAAGGGCTCGGAAAAGGATCACTACACAACGCATAACGGCTTGACGAACGATTTCATACGAGCCTTCCTGGAGAGCCGCGACGGAAGTATCTGGATCGCGACGGATGAAGGCATCAATCGTTGGCGCGATGGCGCTCTGACAAACTATCGCATGACCGACGGCCTGTGCTATTTCAGTCTTCGCGCGCTGCTCGAGGACCGAAAAGGCGGCATCTGGATCGGTACCGACCGAGGCGTGAGTCATTGGGTAGATGGTGGCTTTGTACAGGATGCCATTGTGAAGCGCCTTGCCGAGGAAAAGGTGTGGGCAATCCACGAGGATAGCGAAGGCGGGTTGTGGTTTGGCACGCGCGGAGGAGGACTATTCCGGTGGCGTGACGGCGCGCTGACCTCGTACGGGAGCGAACAAGGGCTGGCGAGCAACAGCATTTACCATATATTGGAAGACTCGCACGGAGTTTTCTGGATGAGCGGTCCGAAGGGAATTTCGTCCGTTTTACGGCGCGATCTGGACAAGATAGCCAAACAGCCCGATGCTCGACCCGCGGTCACGTTGTACGGACTATCCGACGGGATCGAAGCGACGCAAATGCATGGAGGGACGCAGCCGGCAGGAGTTCTAACATCGAGCGGTGAGCTGTGGTTTCCGAGCAACCGTGGCCCGGTTCGCGTTCTTCCAGGTCTGGCACATCCGGGAGACTTGCCGCACGTCGTGATCGAAGAAGTCTTGGTGGACGGTCGAGAAATGCCGGTTTCGGGTTTGCTGGTCGTCCCGCCAGGCGAAGGCAGACTCCAGATCGCATACAGCGCCATTCGCCTGCGCTCCCAGGAGCGTATTCGCTTTCGGTACATGCTGGAAGGGTTTGATCGAGAATGGGTAGAGGCGATGAACCGGCGGGTGGCGTATTACACGAATCTGCCCGCGAGGGAATATCGCTTTCGAGTTCAAGCCTTTGAGATGAGTATGCCGGAGAATGTCGCGGAGGCCTCATTAGGTTTTTATTGGCGCGCGCATATTTACCGGACGGGTTGGTTCCTGGCAGCTTGCGCCCTGTTACTTATCGGCGCAATCTTCCTTGTCTACAGGATTCGGTTGCGGCAAGTACATGCCAGATTTGAGGCCGTTTTGGAAGAAAGAAATCGTATTGCCCGTGAGATGCACGATACCGTGATCCAGGGTTGCGCGAGCGCCTCGGCGCTGCTCGAAGCCGTGGTCTCCATCGAGCAGGATTCGAATGGGCCTCGAAAGGATCTTCTGGACTCCGCGCGCACGCAGATTCGTGCCACGGTGGACGAAGCCCGACAGGCGGTTTGGAACCTGCGGCAAAAGGAGTCTGCTTCGCCCGAGATCACGCAATTGCTGGGAAGCATGGCGCAGCAAGTTAGCCATGTATCTCGGGTGCCGGTTCGCTTTGAGACCTCCGGCAAGACCTTGCCGCTCGACCGCACAGTGGAATATGTAGTCTTGATGGTGGCACGGGAGGCGGTGTCGAACGCAGTGCACCACGCACATCCCGAGGAAGTGCGCATAAACGTCAGTTTTGATAAGAACAAGATGCACCTGCAAGTGATCGACAATGGCCGTGGTTTTGTTCTGGAGGAGGCGCTGACCAGTCCCAGCTCTCACTTCGGATTGATTGGGATGCGCGAGAGGATCGAGCACCTTGGGGGCCGATTTAAGATTGAGAGTGCTCCGGGAAGAGGAACCCGCCTTTTCGTGGATGTTCCGGTGCGGCCTGCAGTCTCCTGATTCGAGGCTTTTGTTCTCACATGAATCCTGAACAAAAAACCCGCATCCTGGTGGTGGATGACCACCCCATCATGCGTCTAGGTGTGGCGGCAATCATAGACGCTCAATCCGACATGCGCGTTATCGCACAAGCCGGTTCGGGCGAAGAAGCGGTATTGCTTTTCCGGAAGCACCGCCCCGATATAACCATGATGGATCTTCGATTGCCGGGAATGAGCGGCCTGGAAGCAATCCGCGCGATTCGGCAGGACGAACCAACTGCCAAGTGCCTGGTTCTCACCACGTACGAGGGAGATGAGGACATCCACCAGGCAATCGCGGCTGGCGCGGTTGGCTACATCATTAAGGGCATGTCGCATGAATTGCTGGTCAACGCATTGCGCCGCGTGCGCTCTGGATCGCACTTCCTGCCGCCGCCCGTTATGCGCAGCCTGGCGGATCGCACCCCAAACTCGGATTTGAGCCCGCGCGAGCGCGAAGTGCTTTCCCTGATGGTGCGGGGAAATAGCAACAAAGAAATTGCCAACGCGCTGGGGATCACCGAGGCGACGGTAAAGTGTCACGTGAGCGTGATTTTGCTGCGTTTGGGCGTCAATGACCGTACGCAAGCGGTGATAGCAGCTCTGCAACGTGGCCTGGAACATTTGTAAGCCAGACTTTCCCCTCCTTTTCGTTCTACTACCTTAGTTGGATGGCAAAGGCACGCATCCGCCTTAAATTGAACAGTTGGATACGAAGTATCGGGATTTCTGGTGATCACACATAACCTTGTCATGCGGTTGACGTTCGTGCTTTTGCTAGCTTTTTGCTTCCTTAGCGCAGGTGTACCCACTGGATTTTGCCAGGACAAAGACTCATCCATATTCATCGACGTAAGCCATCCTCCCGCTCCGCCGGAACCTCTTTCATTTGCCATTGGAGGCATGGCACCCGACGGGCACACTCTTTCGGCGAACAGCCGCTATCTAATTAAGGATGGGATTCCGTGGTTTCCCGTGATGGGAGAGTTCCATTATTCGCGCTACCCCGAAAGTGGGTGGGAGGAAGAACTCCTGAAAATGAAGGCCGGGGGCATACAGATAGTTTCAACGTATGTTTTCTGGATCCACCACGAAGAAATCGAAGGCCAGTTTGATTGGACCGCGCAACGCGATCTACGCCGGTTTGTCGAACTGTGCGCGAAACACGGATTGTACGTGTGGATTCGGGTGGGGCCCTGGGCTCACGGGGAAGCGCGCAATGGCGGCCTGCCTGATTGGCTGATTCAGAAATGCCCCACGCGGCAGAGCGATCCTGTCTATCTGCGCTATGTGCGCCGTTACTACGAACAAATCGGATTGCAGACGAAGGGATTGTTCTGGAAAGAAGGCGGGCCCATCATCGGCGTCCAGATTGAGAACGAGTATCACGAACGCGGGCCAGGCAAAGGGCCGGAGCATATGTTGACTCTCCTCCAGATTGCTCGCGACTCTGGTCTCAACGCACCCTTCTATACCGCAACTGGCTGGGATACCGCGGAAATTCCGTCGCAGCAGTTCCTGCCGGTGTTTGGAGGGTACCCCGAACAATTTTGGAGCCGGAGCTTGCAAGAGCTTCCCCCCAATGTGAATTATTTCTTTACTTCCATCCGGTGCGAAGAAAATGTGGGTGACGATCTACGTTCCAAGCGCCCGGACATTGACGCCCGTTTCGCTTCCTTTCCCTTCTTGACCGCGGAAATGGGTGGCGGCACGGAGTTGTCTTATCACCGGCGGCCGATCATGAGCGCGGACGACGTGGCAGCGATGACGCTGGTGAAAATGGGATCGGGCGTGACGCTCTACGGCTATTACATGTTTCACGGAGGAACAAATCCGGAAGGCAAACTCACCACATTGCAGGAATCCCAAGCCACTGGTTACCTCAATGATCTTCCCGTGAAATCGTACGACTACGAGGCGCCTCTCGGTCAGTTTGGCCAGATGCATCCATCGTTCGGAGCTGTGAAAACGTTTCATCTGTTCCTTGAGGATTTCGGTTCCAGTTTGGCCGCCATGGATCCTTATTTTCCGGAGCGAATGCCGGCAAGCAGAAATGACACGGCTACTCCTCGCGTGGCTGTAAGATTCGATAAGGATCACGGCTTTATCTTTATCAACAATTACCAGCGGAACTATCCGCTTCCCGCCCGGAAAAACTTTCAGGTTAGAGTGAAGACAGCCGCGGGAGAATTGAGAGTGCCACGCCGGCCTACTGAAATTCCGAGCGGCGCTTACGTGATGTGGCCCGTGAATCTGAACATGGGAGGAACCGTGTTGGAGTATTCCACGGCGCAACTCCTTTGCCGCATGGAGGGACTGGATACCTACGTTTTCTTTGTTTGGCCTGGATTGCCCGCAGAGTTTGCCTTCCACTCTTCTGGCGATGAGAGTATCGAAGCTCCCCACGCCAGAATCACGCGCGAACACCAGCTCGTTCGTGTTGACCAGATCGAGCCCGCTGATGAAATTGCTATTCGTATCCGGAAGCCCGGGGCCAAGGAAATCCAGGTCATTTTGCTTTCCCAGGAGGCGGCACGCAATGCCTGGAAAACGAATTTGGCCGGGCGGGAACGTCTATTGCTCTCCGCCGCGGATTTATATTTCACGCCCGACGCCCTTCATCTCATTTCGTCCGATCCCGGCCAGTTGGAATTCAAGATCTTTCCAAAACTCGATTTTGCGCCCGAGGGCTTTGCGGCTTCCGGTCCAGCGGGTCTGTTCGAGCAGTACCGGGCCCACATCGATCCAGAAAAGATAGAAGCCAGAGTCGAAAAAGTCCGCGACGCGGATGTGCGTCCACCGGTTCGGATAGCTCAGGAGGTGGCCGAGGCACCGGAGCCCGAGGCATTCAAGGGTGCTGCGGAATGGAGCATTCAGGTCCCGGAAACCAGTCACCCCACGGTGCGAAATGTCTTCCTGCGCATCACTTACGTGGGCGATATCGCACGCATTTATGCGGACAAAAGGCTCATTACCGACGATTTCTACAACGGGGCACCTTGGCAGGTTGCTTTAGGGCAGATTTCGGGCTTGGGAGCGGATCCCACTCTTGAGCTCCAAATCCTGCCCATGAGGAAGGACGCTCCGATTTACTTGCCTGCGAGCGGCCGCATTACCTTTCCCGCTTCTGGCCAAGTTGCTGAATTGCAAGAAGTTGAGGTTGTGCCGGAGTATCATGCCATTGCTCATTTCGGTAAGTAATTCGGGCCGCGATTCTCACCCCTGCCTTCTTTGGGCAACAGAAGGTACCACTCTGCGAACACGCGAAACCGGGCTTGATGCACAAAAATCGATGCGGATTATCGGCAATCCTACTTTAGGCGGATTTCCTCGCTGCGGCGCAGGCCGTAAAATCCGTGCAATTGGTCAACTTGGATTCTTGTGAATTCGAGGTTGGGTGCAAAAAGAACGGCTTACTTAGCAAAACAGTCGGGGATGAAAAAGGTGCGACGCGGTGAAGAGCGACGCACCCAAGGTTTGGGCATTTGCGGATGTTGAAGAAAACAGTTCTTTGTGGGGTTCACAGTTCTCAGGAGGTTCAAGTGAAAAATTTGGAAGCGCTAGGTCGGTACGGTTTGATGCTGGTTTTGGCGGCGGTCTTATTCGCACCGCTCGCCAAGGCCCAAAACTCGAACACGGGTGAGCTCAAGGGCGCAGTGATGGATCCCTCGGGCGCGGTTGCGCCCGACGTGGCGGTAACGATCACAAACGTGCAAACAGGTGTCGTCACGCCAACGACGACGAACCAGTCCGGCCTGTACGATGTTCCGTTTCTGGCGCCGGGCAACTACACAGTTACGTTC
>Ga0181523_10001753_pt1 | contig 22646 bp, 16 predicted proteins | sample PEATcosm2014_Bin_43_FD_119752 | JGI IMG/M metagenome (GOLD analysis project Ga0181523, IMG submission 119752) | Peatland microbial communities from MTU Mesocosm Facility, Houghton, MI, USA - PEATcosm2014_Bin05_30_metaG | ecosystem: Environmental > Terrestrial > Soil > Wetlands > Peat | place... | reverse complement strand
TTGTCACGCGCCAAGCCCTCCACCGCTGAGAGCGTGGTGACTTGCGAATCATGAAACCTGTCTACTCCATTGTTGGTGGCAGTCCAGACAATACCTTCGCGGTCCTCAAAGAAAGCGCGAACAAAGTCACCAGACAGGCCTTCGGTGCGTTGGTAATGGTCAACAGCCTCTCCATGAATACGAAGGACCCCATCGTTTGCGGTTCCCGCCCAAAGATTACCGTCGCGGTCGAAGCGCAGGGCGAAGACGGTCACCTTACTTCCATCGAACGCCGGCGTCACAAATGACTTGACGGTGCCTTCCTCAAACCTGGCAAGTCCGCGGCCAGGTCCGTCTGAAAATATGCCGACCCAGACAGACCCATCAGGCCCACGTGCCAGGCTCATGACACCAGGTGCTCCCATTTCGGCTTTTAGACCTTTGATCGGGTACATCTCCGACGCGCCGGCGTGCCAGTGTACAAGGGCAGCCTGCCCTCCCAGCCAAAAGCCGCCTTTCCCGTCAGCAAGGATGGCATCGATTGGGGAGATCGGTATTCCATCCGATTTGCCATAGCACTTCATCGCTTGCTCACTGACGTGGCATACGGGCTCGGCAATTCCATTGTCACCTCGCACCACCCAAATCGAGCCGTCGGTGTCCTGACTTATGTTAAGCGGATTCGCCTCGAGCCCGTTCAACTGAAAATGAGAAGTCACAACCCCATTTTTCAGGTGAGCGATTCCGTCGGCTCCGAGTACCCAGAGCCCGCCGCCGTCAGCCACGATGTTCCTGGTTCTGCCAATTGACTCAGCGTCAGCAGGCAAATGCCAGCGAAGGAACTGGATACCATCGAATCGGTAAATCTCGCCGCGCGAGGATAACAGCCAAAGAAAACCGTCTGAGGTCTGCGTGATCGCATACATGCCGGAGGGCGCGGAACCATCTTGTATTCGCCAAGACGTGTGTAGGTACTGGGTGAGACGTTTGTTCGGATCGAGGGCGTGAGCCGAGCCTGCCAGTAACAATAGGCAGGTGAGACAGGAGCCCAGCGCGGCCGCGATCGCGGCGCAGGCCCACTTGAAACGAAGCAGAAGCGGTCGGCAAGAAACTACGGTTTCCATGTTCGTAGCCGCACAGAATCAGATGCGCTCAATTATCGTGTACCAAAGAGCGAACAACAAGCCAACCGCGAACTCGCACTAAGCCATAGAAAAGATAGGGGGCTTGGCAATGCGAGCCAGTAGACAGCCGTGCCCTGGAACCGGCAATGCCGGAATGTGGGCAGGCAGATGTGCAGGCGGCAGGCGTAAGCATGACGGCGGCATGCAGTCTGGCGATCGCGGCATTCCTCTTTGCACTTGGGCTCGGTGAATGCTGACAAGTTGACATCCATTGCTAGTTCGCAAAAGCATCGGTGCAGTCAAGGCTTCGGGCGTGAGGCAAAGCGGTCCGCTGTCCGACTGGCCGAAGCGATCGTACCCTCAGCGTTGCTGGCAGCAATGGTGGACGATTTCGCTGCCCTGTTCGCAGTCCCTGCGGTTGACCTCACAGCCTCTTCCATCTGTTGAAGAGAGATTAGCAGCGTGTTCCTCGAGACCCTGCGCACAATCGGATCGACCACCCAGCGCAGCGCGACTGGGACGTCCCGGCTGAGAGCAACCGCCTCCAGCTCAATATAGACGCCACCGTCTCTCTCCTCGAACCTGGCAAGGCTGTAGAGGCGCCAGATGTAGCCGCTGCCCTGGTTCGGTGGAAGTTCCTGCTCGTCAGGCCGGCCGTAGTGCCGAATCTCCTGCACGCGTGTGGAATGCGCGGTGCCGTACCAACGCAGTTCGTCGAGCTGCAGATAGCAGGCTTGGTATTCAGTGTCGAGCGCAGTCTCGGCTACAGTCTCCTTGTTCACCACGCGCATCGAGTACTTGTCGCAGCTCCCTTCAGTACCGAGCGGCTTGGCATCGACAACTGTAGGTTTGTAAAATTCATTGTAGTGACCGTAATCACGGACCGCTGACAAAACGTCTCCGAGCCGGACGTCGGGGATAAACACCGCCCCCATCCAATCGTGGATTAATCCGGACGGCACGGGCTTGGGGACCTTCTTGCCAACTGGCGAGACCACAATCTTACCCGCGCGAACGCTAGTGACACGGTCCGGGTCCTCGTCAACCCAGAGGAAGGGGCCTTGGAGGCGGCCATGCATCTGGGAATTTACCGTCTGGATGTACGCATCCCACGTCTTCAGGGTCTCGTCCTTCAACTCAGCCCCAATGGACGCGGCCGGAGCGATGAGAAAACTTGCGTACATGACGCCAACTAGAAACCGATGGTGCATACGGAACATGTAAATTCCTCCTTTTGCATGCGCGCCAACGTCAATCGCGACACTGAACCGGTTCGTTTGGTTGTTAATTGCCAGTTCCATCGACGAATTGCCAATGCATCCTTAAACGGGTCATTTCTCCTACTTCCTTCAAATACCCTGCGTCTATTCCTTTTAGGGCACGTTGGACGCCAAAGCGCAGTCGTTACAAACTCAGTTTTACCAATAGCTTGAACGTATGCGCCGCTTTCGTCTCTGCCGATATTCGGGCACTGACCGTAACTGGAGCGAGGCATGTCACGACTCTCTTGACTGGCGCCTCCCAGCGGCATATCGTTCTGGGTGAACCAGTCAAGCACCGAATGACCGTTGTTTCCGGTGCGCTCCCCGTCGCCTAGCTGCGGGGAATTCGCCATGAACCGATCACGTTGCGACGTGCTCATTCCCCAGCGGATCGCGATAATCTGCTCAGTCTTCAACAAATGCTCGAGGATGCTGCGGTCGACAAGCAGCACTTGATGCCAGAGCGCGCTCGAAGCCGCAAGCCAAGGGAGATCGTCGTAGAGCGCCGACATTATGACTAGCGCCGAAGATCGATATCGAAGCTTGCTGGATGCGTCCAGCACCTTGGCCGATCGGCCCACTGTCAAGGCTGTCCTGCACAGTGTGCGTAGCGTTCTGTCCAGCATTTCTAAGTTACATGGAGCTGAACTCTACGTTTTGAGCGATGACGGAGACAGTCTCTATTCGTTCGAGTTCGATCGAGATGCGGATGCTCCCGCGATCAAGATTGGAACCAGTGTGTTACGCATTGGCGCAGTCGCGCGGGTGCTTGACGAACAAAAACCGGTTTTTGTCCCAGACCTGTCGCAGGAAATGTTGAAACATCCCGAGCTGGCTCCATTTGCACCCGAAGTTGCCGGGCGAAGCACCTATTTGTTTCCAGTGTCTACCTCCCAGAAACGATACGGAATTCTGTCAACGCCAAAGTTGCAGGGACAGCAATTTGCCCCCGAAGACGTCGAGATGCTCCGTTCTTTGGCGTCGCACGTTGCGGTTGCGCTCGAGTGCGCGCTGGCGAGGGACAGCGTAGAGCATTACCAGCGGCAAGCTGAAGAAGAGCGGGATCGGCTGAAGCTGCTGCTGGAGATAAACAATTACATTGTGGCCAAGCTTGAAGCGGACGAGCTGTTTCGCTCGGTCGCTGGGTCGATGCGCAAGCACTTCGGCAACGATGCCACTACGTTCTGGCTCATCAGCAAGCAGACGGGCTGTTTGGAACGGAAATTTATCGATTTCCCGACGGGCAGAGGCTTTTTGGCAAAGGTGTCCGTCGCAATACCCTCGAAGCTGGAGAGTGATTGGTGGCGCCTTGGCACGCCGCAACCCTACGCACCGCACGAGATGCCAGAATTACCTCCGGAGATCCGCGAGGCGATTGAAGCGGAATCGCTCCTCGCGGGCGTCTCTGTGCCACTGCTGGGCGCTAACGGCCCCTTAGGCCTGATGAACTTGAGCAGTCGCAGGGCAGATGCCTTCAGTCAGGCAGACAGCGATCTACTGTCTCAAATCGGTACTCAGATATCTCTTGTCCTGGATAATGCTCTGGCCTATGGTCGGCTCCGCGCGTCGCGGGACGATCTGGAAGAGCAGCGGCTGTATCTGGAATCCGAGATTAGCTCGGAATTCAACTTCGAAGACATCGTCGGAAACAGTTCAGCTATCAAGAGAGTTTTTGAACAGGTGTCGATTGTTGCGCCGACCGATTCCACCGTCTTATTGCATGGTGAGACCGGAACAGGCAAGGAGCTAGTCGCACGCGCCATTCATAATCTCAGCTCCAGGCGAGATCGCACGTTCGTGCGCATGAACTGTGCCGCCATTCCCTCGGGATTGTTGGAAAGCGAACTTTTTGGGCACGAAAAAGGGGCTTTCACTGGAGCCCTGATACAAAAGAAAGGCAGATTCGAGCTTGCGGATCATGGTTCGCTCTTTCTCGACGAAATCGGTGACATCAGCCTGGAATTGCAGCCAAAGCTGTTGCGCGCCGTTCAGGAGCAGGAGTTCGAACGCCTGGGGAGCGCCAAAACCATCCATGTCGACGCGCGAATCATTGCAGCGACACACCAGGACCTTCCCGCGATGATTCGCGAAGGCAAGTTTCGCGAAGACCTGTTTTATCGATTGAACGTGTTTCCGATTGAGATCCCGTCGCTTCGTGAGCGACGAGAGGACATTCCGCTGCTTGTTAACTATTTTGTGTCGAAGTTGTCCCGACGAATGGGGAAGAAAATCAGATCGGTCCCGAAGCGAGCAATGGAAGTGCTGGCGAACGCCTCTTGGCCCGGTAACGTGCGCGAGCTGCAAAACTTCATCGAGCGCGCCGTCATTCTCACACAGGGCAGCGAGTTGTATGTACCCGTCGCGCAGCTGAAGAGCGCGGTGCAAGCGCCTATCGCCCACTCCGAGCTCGCCTTTCACGAGTCCGAGCGGCGGGCCATCATTGATGCGCTCAAGGCTACTTCAGGCAAACTTGCCGGCACGGGCGGCGCGGCAGAGCGCCTCGGGCTGAAGCGTACCACCCTTCAGAACAAGATGCGCCGGCTCAATATCTCGCGAGCGGACTATTCGCAATGACAGGTGCCGGATCGAGGACTCATGCAGATGGTTGCTTTGCAGTAAAGACGGCCTTATTTTGTGGGCACCTTAGCACTGATGCCCTGATATCAGCAACCCTGGGGAAAGAGCCGGGACGGCCTAGTGCGCCGGTGAGCATATCAGGGCGCCCACCCGGCTGAAGCTACAGTATAGGAACACAGAGCGTCATAAGCCTTACATCAGGGCATTCGCGGATGGCCGCGCAACTCCGAGCTTTCTCATTTTGTTTTGCAGCGTCGTACGTTTTAATCGCAAGCGTTCCGCCGCGCCCCCCGGTCCAGAGATCTTGCCCGCCGCCGCCTTGAGCGCCTCAATAATCGCCTGCCGTTCTGCGTCTTCAAAAGTCGAGCCGGAGGTTGTGCCGGCGGCGCACGGTCTTTTTAATTCCTTCAGCGGAACCCGGAGCTCGCTGCCTGGAGTCAGTATGACCGCCCGTTCAATGAAGTTTTCCAACTCGCGAATATTGCCTGGCCAGGGCGCATTCGTCAGAGCCTCCATAGCTTCTTTGGGGATCGATTGGATATGCTTCTGCATCTTGCGAGACAGACGGGAGACAAAAAAGTTCACCAGCAGAGGGATGTCCTCACGGCGGTCCCGAAGCGGCGGAATTTCGATGGGGAAGACATTTAGCCGGTAGAACAGGTCTTCCCGGAATTGGTTATTCCTTATCATGGTTTGCAGGTCACGGTGGGTTGCAGCAATCAGGCGCACATCGACGTGAATGGTCTTGGTGCTGCCTAAACGTTCGAACTCTTGCTCTTGCAGGGCACGAAGCAGCTTGGGTTGCAACTCAAGGCTAATATCGCCGATTTCGTCGAGAAACAACGTGCCCTGGTCGGCAATCTCAAACCGGCCCTTTTTTTGCATTAGGGCGCCTGTAAATGCGCCTCTCTCATGCCCGAACAGTTCGCTCTCTACCAGCCCGGAGGGAATGGCTGCACAGTTCAGGCGAACGAACGTGCGGTTCTGCCGGGAGCTGAGGCTGTGGATCGCTCGCGCGATCAATTCCTTTCCTGTTCCCGTCTCACCGTGCAACAGCACCGTTGAATCGGTAGGCGCCACGATTTCGATCTGCTGCAGGACCTTGCGCAGTGCGGCGCTCTTGCCGACAATGTCTTCGAAGTTATATTCGGCCCGAAGTTCCTCTTCGAGGTACAGTCGCTCTTCTTCAATCTGATTTCTTGAGGCGTTCAGCTTTTCATAGGCCAGTGCATTATCCAAGGCCAGAGAAATTTGGGTAGCTATCTGCCCCAATAAATCGAGGTCGTCGGATCGAAAGTAGCCCGCTCTCTTGCTCCCCAAAGTGATCACACCTAGAGGCCTGTTGGGGGCGCGGAGCGGCGCGATCACCATTGCCTCGATACCCTCGGACGAATAGGAGTCACGAATCACTGCTGGTAGCGCTTGCAATTCTGTATGAGTCCACAGTTCGGGTTGACGGGTCCTCACCCATTGGATTTGCTCGGCCGTGAGCCTTGGCAGCTCGACATCTTGAAGGAACCCTTGACTTGCGGGAAAATCTATAGCCGCGGCCTCTAGGCGGTTCTGGTCTTTGTCAAGGAGCCAGATCGCGGCGAAATCGTTTTCAAAGTACTTGCGAAGCGAGTCGCAAGCTGCGCGGAATAGCTCCTTCACGTCAAGGCGGGAAATTACATGATTGTTAATCTCTAGCAGTAGTTTCCAACGGTCGCGTTCTGCCAGCAATTGTCTCTGATATGACTCCGCAGCATCGCTTTCCAGCGCGCTCTCAAGAGCTGTTCCTACACGAGAAGCGACAGCCTCCATAAGAGCGATCTCATCCGCTCCCGCTTCACCCTCTTCTCGCCTTCCGAAACACAGAGCACCAAGCTTTCTTCTTGGCGTGGAAATTGGAACTATGTACGCGCTGCGCAGCTCCGAGTTGCTAGCCCGCGAAGCTGTGTCGGGAAAATGTGACATCTCCCGACGAATATCGGGCACATAGATCGTGTGTTGCTCCTCGACGGCGCGGCCGGCTGCAGTGCCGGCAAAGAGGCTTTTATCTCCGAGATCAACATTGGGGCCTGCCAGACCGTGTTCCAAAGCTACCAGACGCGGCGACCTTGCATCTTTCGTCAAGAGCATGAGCGCAGTGCTATCGGAGTGAATGACTGCGGATAACAGTTTGTGGAGGCTCTTCAAGACCGCCTGCACATTGGTCTCTTTGTCTATGGCAGCCGTCAGTTCCAGCAGTGTGCGGTATCTGCCATCAGCCTCTCGCACTTGTGATAGCTGATCTGTCATGGAAAGTCGTTGGTCTCCCGCCATATGAAAAACGCAGTTGTTTGGCCAATCTGTCCGCTCTTTTTCTATAAGTCACTCGTCGGTCTATCCCGAAACATGTGCCCTGCGGGCGGGGAACTTAACATGCTCATCGCTCGCTTCTGCACTGCTGCCATCTGCGTGCACAACGGTCTCCCACTTAATCAGTTTCAGATCCATTACGAAGATGGAATACAGGACCGGCACAAGCAGCAGTGTGACAAAGGTCGCAATTGTGAGACCACCGATCTGGGCATAACACAGGGGCTCCCAGAGTGGGCCTCCATGCATGGCGAGTGGTACGAGTCCCAGCACGGTCGCACCGACCGTAATCATTACCGGGCGGAGTCGCACAATTCCAGCATCGAGGAGTGCCTCTCGCAATGGTTCTCCTCGCTCGCGAGCTTCTTCGATGAAGTCGAATAGCACGATGACGTGGCTGACGATTACGCCGACGAGACTCGCAACTCCGAGGAATGCCATGAACCCGAATGGCTGGCCCATAATCACCAGTCCCGCCAGCGCTCCCGTCATTCCGTAGGGAATAGCTGCAAACACCAGAAGAGGCTTGACAGCACTACGAAACTGTATAACCAGCGCCATATATATGAGGGCTACGGACACCGCCATAATGACGCTTAGTTGTTTGAAGCCCTTCTGCTGCTCATCGTATTCACCACCAATCTCTATGAAGTACCCGGGGGGCAGTTTCTGCTGAAAGTCGTTGATCTTGCCCATCAGACGCGTGAGCACTTGGGAAGGTAAAACACCGGGAATTGGGAAGGCTGAGACGGTGATTGTGCGGAATTGATTCCGGCGTTTGATTTTAGGCAGCGCCATCTCAGTAGTCATAGTCGATACCTCGCTCAAGGGAACTCGCTGGCTGCTACTCATGGAGTACACGTAGGTGTTGCGGATGTCCGAAAGTTCGGCCCGATCCTCCATCCTTAAGCGGATGGCGATGGGAATTTGTTTGTCCAACTCCCGGTAGGTCCCCACAGGCAGCCCGCTGATGGCAGCGGTCGAGGAGAGTGCAACATCGTAATTGGTAACTCCCGAGAGGTTGGCCCGGTCGGGATCCACCTTCAGCCGCACTGCCATCGCAGGTTCGCCCCAGTCATCACGAACTCGGGTAGCGTTAGGCTGCTGGCGGAAGATCGTCTGGAGTTGGCTGGAGAGCTGGCGCAGCACGGCTTCATCTGGACCCGAAATCCGAATCGAAATCGGTATACCCACAGGCTTGCCGGTTTCAAGTTGCCGCACGTCGATGCGTGCCCCAGGCACGTCCCGACTCAGGGCTGTCTGCAGTGGCCCGACGAGTTCATTCGTCAAGTGCTTGTTCGTGACCTCCACAATGATCTGTGCATAATTCACCTGCTGCTGTTCCGGTTCCACAGAGAACCAGAACCGCGGGCCACCACCTCCGACGAAGGTCGTGAGGCTCTTAAGCACGTCCTCCCTGTGATGCTCCTTTCCGAACCGGTCCGCTTCTTCGCGGATCACCTTTTCAGCCCTTTCTGTGGCGACGTTTGTAGCTCCGAGCGGCGCGTCCGGGGGCAGCCAGACGTCCACATACGAAAGGTAAGACAGGTCCTTGGGGAAGAACTGTGGTTTCAGCGACGAGAAGAAGTAGCCGCCGACGACCAGCACGATCAGTGAGCCGGCGAACACGCCCCACCGGTGCCTAAGAGCAAAATCGCCAACTTTGTAGTAGAGCCCGGGGAAGCCATGCGAGCGTCGCTCGGCCATGGGAGGTTCAGCATGCTTCGGAGCCTTAATCAAGTAGTACGCGACGAGCGGGATGAACGTGAACGAGACGATGACCGACGCTACCAAGGTGCAGGTCATCACCACCGGCAGGCTGTAGAGGAAGAAGTACGTGTCACCCGTCAGCAGCAGGAACGGGAGATACGCGACGATGTTCGTGATGGTCGCGAAAATGATGGCCTTCGCCAGCTTGGTTGGCCCCACCCACGATGCGAGCTCTCTCGGGGAACCGCTACCCAGCTCGCGCTTGATGGCGTCGCCGGCCACCACGGGCATATCCACCAACAAGCCGAGAGCGATGATCAACGTAGCGATCGACACCTGTTGAATGTCGATGTTAAGAATGTGAACGATGCCGAAGCTCATGGCCAGCGTCAGAGGAATGGACGCAGCCATCAACATCGCCGCACGCCAGTCCCAGAATCCAACCAGCGCGACGACAACCACCAGGACAATGGCCTCATAGAGACTGGTCATCAGCAGACTGACCAGTTCCCGCACTTGCTTCGGCTGGTCCGAGGTGCGAGCAAGGATAAGATCAGGAGGCAGTTGCGGCCGCACGGTTGCAAGCGCCTTGTCTATCGCTTCCCCGAACTGAAAGATCTGCTCGCCTGACCTCATTTGAACAGCCAGCGTAATCGCTCGGTTGCGGTGCCAGACTCCCTTGGCATCCCTATAGGTCATGTAGTTCAGGTAACGCGCGGGGCTCTGGTAGGCGCGCGAAATGTTGAGGAGGTCGCGTAGATAAACGGGGACTCCGGTTGACGATGCTCCGACCAATACATTCCCGATCTCCTGCACGTTTTTAAATTCCGAGGTGGCATCAATCCGCACGTTTCTTGCTTGTGTCTCCAGGATGCCGCCGGGAGCGGTTACATTTCGAGCACTCAAGACGTCCTTGATTTTCGAGGGCTGTAGACCGAATGAGGCCACGCGCTGGGGCGAGTACTCGAGGTAGATCTGTTCGGGCAAAACGCCGGCGCGCTGGACCTTCGCTACGATCGGCAAGCGCTGCAGCGTGCGCTGGATTAAATCGGTGTAGTCATCCAGTTGCCGGTATGAATAGCGGTCGCTCGCCTCTTCCGCGATACGCTGCCCGGTAGATTCCGGATCGCGAATGATGATCGGACCCCATGCGTCGGGATGAAACTCGTATTCCTGCAGACGCTTTTCCACAAACTCGCGACCGTATGCACGCAGCTCTTCATCGGACTTCTGAGTTGCGAAGTCGATTCCGGCACAGCCTGCCACTGACAAGAAAGCTACGTTCTGCGCAAAACCGTCGCGTTGCGCCTGCTCGGCAAAAATTCTGAACGGCTGCTCAATCACACTTGATGATACGGACGGCGGATAACAATAGATTACGGTTGCCCTTCCCTTGCTATCTCCCTGACGGCTATTCTCGATTGCCTGACGGACGCCGCGGGCGCGCAACTCGATTTCAATGGGTGGCACAGGCGGACTGGCTACTGTGAGCATGAGCGCCGCGGTGTCGCCGAAGTCGCTGATCCAGGTGATCGGCCCCGCCCCGTCCGGAAGGTCGTTGATCTGCGAGAGCCGTTGCCCAATATCCTGGAATTCCTGCTTGGTGTTCTGAATATTGTCCACCAACCGAACAAGGACGACGGACACGTTGTCCTGGGTAGTGGATTCCACCCGGTCCACCTTGCTGTTCCCGGTGGCTGCCTGCTCGATCTTTCTGGTGACCAGTTGCTCTACCTTGTCGGACGCAATCCCTGGCCATGGACAGATCGCCAGCCCCACGCGCACTGGGATGTCGGGGTCTTTGCGTTTGGGCATGTTCATGTATGCAAAGACACCCCAGGCGAGAGTTGCGAATAGTGCTACCCAGGCAATCTGACGGTTCTCGGTGAAGAATCGCGCTATATTGCGCTTGCTGTTTGGGCTTTCGTGTTTCAATTGAGAACCTCCACGCGCTGCCCATCCTTAATCAGGTTCGCGCCGGTGGTGATGATCCGATCTCCGGAGGCCAAGCCGCTTCGCACGGTGATCTCGCTTCCGGATAGGTCGCCGATCTCGACGGTACGCAGCCGCGCGACCTCTCCATCTCCCGATTTCGAGAGAAGGAACACACCATATTTTCCATCCGGGGATTGAACGATGGCGGAAATCGGAACCATGAGGGAAGCTTGCTGCGGCTGTTCGACCCCGGGAGTCGAGAGCTGCAACGAGCCAATCATGCCAACTTTCAGCAGATGTTCGCGGTTGGGTATGGCAAGTTCCACATCGAAGTTCCGCGTCACAGGATCGGCGGCCGAGGCGATCCGGCTGATATGAGCGCTGAAGCTACGGTCCGGGAAAGCGTCAACCGAGATTGCAACGGGTTGATTGAGTTTGACAGAGCGCACGACCGTGTCAGGCACGCCGACCACAACTTTCACCGTGTCTGTGTTGGCAACGAGAAAGGTAGGGACACCGGGTCCAACGAATGCTCCCAGTTCGACGCTCTTCTTCACGATCTCGCCATTGAAAGGCGCTACCAGCGAAGTGTCGCTCAACGCGACCTGGGCCTCGCTGGTCTGCGCATGCGCGGCCTTCAATTGCGCCTGCGTGCTGTCGTACTGCGCGCGTGCCGAGTCAAACTCCGGTTTCGTAATGCTCTTGCTTTCGTAAAGGCGAGTGGCGCGCTCGAAGTCGAGATTGGCTTTAACGGCGGCAGCTTGCGCCGCATCAGCTTCATTTGAGGCCTGTTGCACTTTGTCCTGGTACTCGGAACGGCGAATGCGTGCGAGCACGGCTCCTCGTGTAACGTGATCACCTTCGGCAAGCTCGCGCGTTCTGCCGTCCGCCCCCCGGACTTGCATCAAGGAAGAAACGTACCCGTTGATTCGAAAGCTCATGATGACTTGCGAGTCGGGCGTGACCACGGCGGAAAAACGCACTGCGCCGAAGCCGGTATCGCGCTTTCCATCCACGCGCTGGACTTGAACAGCTTGCGCGGGCTGCTCGATTGGTTTGCTTGAGTGACAGCCGGTCATCAGCAGGGTCACGGCTATCAGAAAACTTGTCTTTTTCATCCTTACTCCTCCCCCATGGCATGACGCAGGTCGGCGAGAGCGGTCCAATAAGCGGAAAGTGCCTGTTGGTACTTGAAGCCGGTCTCCGCGCTGCGAGCCTGGGATTCCAGCAGGTCCTTTATCAGCGCCGCCTGTTCCTTGTATTTGTTTCCCACGACGCGAAACTGCTCTACTGCCGCCTCGTTTCCGGTGCGCGTCGCTTTAAGCAGGAGAGCGGACTGCTGCCACTTCCGGTACTTCATTCCTACCTCTACGTCGACCTGGGCCTCCGTCTCGTTGGACCCGTTGCGAGCCTGTTGGACAGTCCTGCTCTTCTCGGCCACGGCATTGTGGCGCCGGCCCCAGTCGAATGGCTCCCACGTCAAATAAAAACCTGCGACCGCTACTCTCTCCGGAAGTACCTGGATGTTGGTCGTTCCGAGGTATTGAACAGCAAGGCTGAGGTCGGGTATGTATTCCGCTTTCGCCAGCCGGCGATCATATTCCGCCTGTTGTACTCTTAGCTGAGCTTGGCGGACTTCCGGCCGACTGTTGAGAGCGGCCTCCCGGGCTGCTGCAAGCGATAGATCGGGTGCGTCCTCCTCGGGAGTGGTATTAACCCGGAAAGGCGTGCTCAGTGCGCGACCCAACAACTGGTTCAAGTGCTCCCGTTGCGTGGCAAGTCCGTCCTCGGCGACGGAGAGCTCATATCGTGCCTTTGCCAGCCGGGCATCGACCTCCAATACGTCGCCGCGGAGCACCGCCTCTTGTAATTCATATGTTTTCGTGACTCGCTGGGCTTCCTCCAAGGTCTGAACCGCTACTTGCGCCGCCTCTACCCCGACTAGCGTCGCAACAATTTCGAAGTAGGCCGTGCGCACCTCGTTGGCAATTCTCTGCCGTTCAGCGCGCACATCTTCGCGGGCGATGTCTCGGCCGATCTCGGTTGCGTGCATGCCAAGATGGATCTTGTACTGCTGCGTGAGCGGCTGATTGATGCCGGCGGTGGTGTAGGTTGTAAATACTGCGGGCGACTTGATTGAGGTTTGGGTGGACGGTATGGGGCCGGTTGCTGGATAGGTTCCGAAGGCGCCGGCCGGGAACGTGAAATGCACAGGTTGCAGTAGCTCACCACCGAGCACCGCAAATTGGAACTGCGGCAAGCGCCGGCTGCGCGCTGTGTTTACCTTGAAGTCGAATTTCTCCGCCTCAAGCGAGGAATTCTTTACGATGCGGTTGTTGTTTAGAGCAAGACTCACCGCGTCGTCTAGGGTCAGCAATGGCGCTGGCTCATCGGGAGGAACATTGCTCTGCGACTGAGCAAACAGTTTGGCGCTCGCCAGGGCACATAAGCCCACTACCAAGATCCCGCATATGAAAATTCTGTACATGCTCGGTGATGACAATCCTTTCAAAGCGATTCCTTTGTGCCCCTCCCGCTCTAAACCTTCGTCGGGACTGGGTGCGATATGTATCCCTACTGGCCTTAACCGAAGTCGAATACTGAACCCCTCTCGGCGTCCGTAAGGTCCTTGAATCGCGACTGGCTACTGCCCAAGGGAGTTCTTCTATCTGAACACTCTCCACTTGTGCATGAATCGTTCCAATTCGGCCCTTGATCATAAGTGCCACCCCATGAGGCCTTTACCTAAATCAAGCCACTGCCCAACGACTGTACTGGGCACACTCATTGCCCGCATACGGGCACAACATCAGCTCATACGTTGGCAAGCATGGCAGTGAAACTCAGGAAGGTGTACCTCACTGCAGCAGGTGCTTTTGGTTGGAAGATCGGCGTTCGTCTAGGGCCAGGCGAACTTGCCCTGATTTGAGCAAATCTGAAGATGGAAGGCAGTCTCGTCGGTGCGTGGGCAGAGGAGGCCAAGTCACTAGTGACAAGTGGCCCGGTACCGAAAGGACTCATCGTTGATCTTACTGACGTGAGCTACATCGATTCCGTCGGGGAACAATTACTTGCTTGGTTAGCAAGCGTTGGCGCGTCCTTCATGGCCAAGGCTGTCTACGCTGCCTCAGTTTGTGAGCGACTACAGCTACCGGTCCACGGCAAGGCAACTCTCTCCCGCAAACGAGTTTGAGATGCTGTTGCCAGCCACGCTTCGAACCGCCGCAGGCCGGCTTCTCAGCCCTCAACCTCGGGCTACACACGACCAGCAGCATCGGTGTTAGAAACCGCATTCGCAAACCCAATCCTGAACTGAACTACTTGGGCGGTAGGACAAGCTAGAGCGGGTAGTGGTCTGAAGCGCAAACCGAGTCGTGCAGCTTAGGTGTCGTGTATTTTAACGGGCCTCGAATCAGGATCCAGTCGATAGCTCGAGCGCGACCCAGCCGAGGTTGGGAAAAGCAGATCCCTGACCGCCCAGAGACGATGTCACCAAGCAGACCGCAAGGACTTAGTTACCAATCAAAAAGAATCAAAATGTGATCGCGCTGGAACGATCCGCAACCGTTGGTAACTTCGGACAGCGAAAGCGAACAGACCCTGGTTCCCAGACAAAGTGTGATCGGTGAAATAAAATCGGCGACCACCATGCTACTCTCCGATCCCCATAATTACTCATCGCTCTTGGTTTAGAACAAGAAGTCGAAGTCAAGTAGGAATTTTCGATCATAGTTGCCGAAGAACCTTCCGTACTGCGGATCGGCGAGGTTGGAATGCACTCCAGGGGATTGAAATGGTTCGTCAGGTTGCGAACCGTAAACGATAGTCGTACCGCGTGCTGCAGATTCACCTGCACGTCCTTCGACACGCGCATGTCCAATGAGAAGTAATTCGGGTAGGCGAGTCGGACTTTCGGATCTTGGCGCACGTCGGTGCCGTGCGGAAGGTTGGAAAAAACTACATCACCCGCTGTCCCTCCTGCGCGGACTGTGGCCACGACCGCGTTGGCGACAACCTGGCCATCCTGATCGAAGACCCGCGGTTTTACAAATGCTGGGCGGGGTGCACCAAGGAGATGATTCGGGCAGCCCTCGGTCGTCCGATTCGCGTGCGGCATTCCGCCTAAAGACAAGGAGAGGGTTGTTGTCATGAAGCAGAACCGATTGCCAGATGAATTGGGGTTCAGGCTATCGCGGCAAGAGCTGCGGGTGTTGAAAGAGCGAGGAATCTTTGCCCATTCACCGGTGAGCCTGGAACACCAGCACCTGGCGAAACGCTATGTGGTGCGGGGGTTGGAGTCGGGGGGCGCGGTCGGAGACCTGGGGCGATACGTCACGTTCACCACAGAGGATGGCCAGCCAATCGAGTGGCTCCATCCGGTGGAGGCCATCGGAGTGCATGGCTTACACGCCGTCGTGGTTGCGCCGGTACTGGTGCGAATTGAGATGCTGCGCAAAGGCCGGACCTACGAACTGCTGATTACACAGCATCGGCCGGGTCCGACCATCGACGGAAAGCGACCGCCGCTGGAAACAAGGCTCCTGTTTCGGGGCATCCACGGTCGCTTAGATCTGGATTTGTCCGGAAAGGACAAGGACCAAGCTGGCAGGGTTCTACCAACGTTCTATTCGCGCGCCGGGGAGGAAGTCGGGATACCGAAGCGGTTTCGCCAAGCAGTGCGCGCGATCACCGGGGCGGTTCATTGCAACGGCTGTGTGCATTGCCACTATGTCAGGCCGCCACAGAATGAAGAAAAACAGGAGTGCGCCGCAGAACGTGTCACAGCCTGACATGGCTGAACGGAAGGAGTGAATAGCGATGCATAGAAAGGTCAAGAACTACTCACTGGTCATCTGTTTGTTCGTATTCCTGTTCGTCGTAGTTGGCGGCGGCCTGCACATGAACCCAGGCGGTGCATTGCTCGCCGCAGCGACCGGCACTCCACTGATGATTTACGCCTTCAATCGCAGGTCCAGTGGCGATTGCCGGCCAAAGCATGTTCCACCCCAGCTTGCGGGAAATGAGGTTCGATATGGCAGCGACAAGTCAAATAACTCCGATTGACGAAAGTGAAGTCGCGGTGAACGAGAACGCAGGTTCAGAGTGTTCCGAACTCATACGCGCGGTCCGTTGGCACTTGCCGGATGAGCGGCGGGCGCTCACTCATCATTTTTCAGTCGGCGGCCAAGAGGGATATCTCACTGTTGGGGTGTACGACGACGGTCTTCCCGGAGAAATCTTCATCACTATGTCGAAACAGGGTTCGACCATCTCCGGACTCATGGATTCGTTTGCTACTGCGGTATCGCTGGCCCTCCAGCATGGTGTCTCACTCGAGGTCTTGTGCGGCAAGTTTACCCACGTGCGCTTCGAGCCAAGCGGGTGGACGGGGAATCCCAAAATCGGATACGCCAAGTCCATTGTCGATTACATCTTTCGCTGGCTTGAACTCAAGTTCTTGACGGGCCAGCAAGGCGAGCTATTTGTACCTCTTCCGGCAGCTGTTCACTCGTCTGCGATCCCAAATGACAAGGATCCAGTTAGAGCGCTCGGAGAACTTATCCAGATGGGAGACGCGCCTGCCTGCAACATCTGCGGTTCGCTTATGGTACGGAGCGGAACCTGTTATCGCTGCATGACCTGTGGAAGCACCAGCGGATGCTCACAGCTGTTGCGGCAGTTGCGCAACGCTATTGTTGTGGGTGGACCCATGAGATGAGAATGGGACCCCATAAGGTGAGAATGAGGACCTCATGAGATGAGAATAGGACCCCATAAGGTGAGAATGGGACATGATGAAAATGAGGTCCTGAGTATAGTTCGTTGAGTATCGCGAGCTTTGACTGCGTGAAAGCGTAGCTTCAAACTGTTTGGAAAACTGAAGTCCGTGATTGCCGTCTCCTAAGAACCTAGTTAGACGGCGGTCGGAATGGAGCTCGAATCAGGCGCTCATCTGAGCGCGCACGGAAGTTTACCACCCGTTGTGGCGACAGCCCTCCTGAGACAGGACCGATCCCCTTGGTAAGCCCCCGCCAGTCTCATTAGTAGATGTGTTGTCATGCTGGTTCTTTTCGTCGCGCGTCGCTTTCAACCCCAGGTTGACCAATCATTGAAAGTACTGCCGCACGGCTACGCCCCGAGCCCCCGAACTGCTGAGCAAAATCGCTTTGACTGCATTGGATGGCCGCAGCTGTACCTGGCAGTATTTCACCTGCTTGATGCATGCGGAGCCTCCAAAACCAGCATGACCTCGAGTCTTTACGCGGATGGCAAAAGGTATGAGTGCGCTTAGACACTTGTATGGCGAGGTCATGTCTATCCAGGATCTGGCCGACGTTTCGTCCGATTGCCGGGTGCTGCGAATAGCTTTCTCATCTCCAGAGCAAGTCCGCTCTCGGCGCGTGGTGACGCGTTCGCGCTTTCGCCCGACCGGAAAATATCCCAGCTGGAAGATGGAGAGGATGCTGCAGTGGGAATCGATGAATGAGCTCCATGCATTCCGCCTGCTGGATTGTGAACCGAGGGTCACGGCCTTCACCGAGCAACCTTGCGAGATCGTTTATGTCGATGGGCGCGAAACCAGACGCCACTATCCAGACATTTACGCCGAAGTAGACGGTAACCGGGAGCTTTGGGAGGTGAAAGCGGAGTGCGAGGCTGCGCAAAGTGAAGTCGCAACCCGGACCGAGCTGTTGACAAGCGGCCTACAACGTTACGGCTTCACCTATCGAGTCGTGCTGGACCCCGAACTGGCTAGGCAGCCCAGACTCGACAACGCGAATACCCTTCTGCGTTACGGCCGACGTACGGCAAGTGATAACGAACGTGAATACGTGCGCCTGGCTTTGAAGAGTAGGGGCCACCTCAGCTGGTCCGAGGTCTGCCGAGGCGTCTTCGGCACTCACAGCCGGGAGATCGTTTGCCATCTCGTGCTCGGGGGTGTGCTGAGCTTCGATGTGGATTCACCTTTAGGCCCGAGTACACAGTTTTTTGAAGGGAGGAACCACTGATATGGGAACCGCAGCTTTCGAACGAGACGCCGTCGTCGAAATCGATGGTGAGAAATACCGCATGCTACGAAAAGTGTCAAACACGTGCTGGCAACTTGAGCACAGCAGAACAGCTCGCATCTCTGAGTTGGAACAGGAGGAACTGCTCAGAATGTACGCCGATCGCACGCTCAGATTCGCGAACGGTGTTGGGGAAACAGTGTGCCGAAAAGCTCACATCGAAATATCGGAAACGGCGAAATTGCGCCGTCTGTACGTCCTCGCTGCCCTGAAAACGGATACCCTCAACGATCTCAAGGAAGCCATCTCGAAGGTGTGGCGTAAGACAAACAGGCCCGACCAACCACCCGGGACCAAGAGTGTGTATCGCTGGAAGAAGCGGTTCCAGGAGTCAGGTTGGGACATTCGGGCGCTTGAGGACGTGCAGCGGACCGGGAACAGGACCAAGCGTTTCCCCTCCGAGGTGCTGGAGATATGCGAGCAGTCGGTCGACGCGGTGTACATGAGGAGGGAACGGAAGCACCTGCAGGACGTGGTCGACCAGGCCATTGTCAAAGTCCGCGAAGAAAACCGAATGCGTCCCGCAGATATGGCACTGCCGCTTCCGACACGACGACTGGTAAAGCGGCTAGTGGAAGACATTCCGGCATTCGACCGGCACACGGCCCGGTACGGGCATGATGCGACGCTGCGACGCTTCCGCTCGGTCGAAGGGCACCGTGTGACCCGCGAACCCCTGGAGCGAGCGGAAATCGATCACACCAATCTGGACCTGTTCGCCATTGACGATGAGACCCTACTACCCCTCGGGAGACCATGGTTCTCGGCCTGTGAAGATGACTACACACGTTGCATTCTGGGTATGTTCGTGGGTTTCATTCCACCGAGCTTCTTGACGGTTTCGCTTTGCCTGAAAGATGCCTTCCGCCCAAAGACCTGGCTGAAACAGGCTTATCCCGATATCCATTCGGACTGGCCCGCTCATGGAGTCATGCGGGAACTCGTGCTGGATAACGGTCCCGAGTTTCATAGCGACAGCCTGGAACAGGTATGCCTTTTTAACGGCATCGAGATGCATTACGCCCCGCGCAAAACTCCTTGGTTCAAGGGAAAGATCGAGCGCTTCTTTGGAACCCTGAATGAAGGTGTGGCCCATGGCACGCCGGGAACTTCATTCAACAACATCTTCGAGAAGGGCGACTACGATCCGGCGAGGCACGCGATTGTGACGTTCTCCACCTTGAAGAGGGTCGTTCGCAAGTGGCTGGCGGACGTTTACCACCAGAAACCTCATCGCGCTTTGGGAATTTCGCCCGCCGGAATGTGGAACTCCAGCATCAAGCCAGAGGACATTCGAGTTCCCGAGGATCCGGCAGTTCTGGATGTAGTTATGGGCCGCCGGTACCAGCGAGCGCTGACCCACAAAGGCGTCGAGTTCCAGGGACTCTACTACAACTCGCCCGACCTGCATGAACTGCGCTGCCGGAAAGGCAATGAACTGCCGGTAGAGATCCGGGTGGACGAGAGCGACTTGGGGCACATTTTCGTCCTATCACCGAAGGACAAGGAAGTTTTTGCGGTACCCGCCCTGCGACGCGACTACGCGACAGGGATTGGCCTATTCCAGCACAGGGTGATTCGCCACTACCAGAAACGACACGCAAGTCTGGAACCAGGTCCCGACGGATGGCTGCAGGCCAAAGAAGAGATCGTCGAGATTATCGAGAGTGAAACGCGGCTGAAGCGGAAGCGATCGAACAAGCGGGTTGCCCGTTGGGGAGATTCCAAGTCGCTTGGCGTTCAGACAGAGTGGGACGGCAGTTCAGTTCCAAGCCAAACTCTGCCAACTTCTGTCGCCACCGGCACAGAGTGCCTAAGGGAAGCCCTCGAGGAACGCGCCTCGAAGGTGAAAGTCCTCCCGGTCACGATCCAGGATAGGTGATGTATGAACAGTCTCGCCAGCCTAGTCGACCGCACCCTGGTTTCCCATGCGCCTTTTCAAGCGGCAGTTCGGGAAATCGAAATCTGTTTTGAATTTGCACGGGAAGCATCGGAGCCGATATGCGTTGCACTCATCGGGCCATCGCGCACGGGAAAATCACGGGTGCTGGACGTTTGCGAGCGGCAGCATCCCAAGGTCCGTCGTGAGGATGGAATGTACGTTCCCATCCTGCGCGTGACCACCCCATCGAAGCCGACCGTAAAAGGTCTTGCCGAAGTCTTGTTGGAGGGAATGGGAGCGGCAGACGCGACCCGCGGCACCGAGAACGAAAGAACCCGGCGGGTGAAGTACCTGATGCGCAACACGGGAACCCGAATGCTGATGATCGATGAGTTTCAGCATTTCTTCGACAAGGGGACGAAACTGATCATGCACCACGTCGCCGACTGGCTCAAGATTCTGGTGGACGAAACCCGTTGTGCGCTGGTGGTCGCCGGGCTCCCATCCTGCCAGACCGTCATCGATTCCAACGAGCAATTGGCAGGACGGTTTCACGCACCCATCCTGATGCCGCGATTCTCGTGGCAAGACGTGGAACAACGGGAAGAGTTTATCGGGATTTTGCAGGCCTTCCACCAGGTCCTGAGTCAGCACTTTCAGACGCCCGAGTTCCAGCGGGAGGCTATGGCGTTCAGGTTCTACTGCGCCACCGGAGGGCTAATTGGATACCTGACGAAGATCTTGCGGCGATCGGTGTGGCACGCGGTTGCGTCGGAGAGAAAGGAGATCACGCTTGAAGACCTGTGCGATGCCCACGAGAAGGCCGTGTGGTGTGGACGGCTCCCACAGCGCCTTCCAAGACCCTTCGGACGCAACTTCAGACTCATACCGACCGTTGACCTGTTGACAGAGGTGAGCCTCATTGGAACCGTCCACGTACCTGCGGACGAGTCCGATATTCCTCCGGCGAAGCCCGCGACATCCGACCGCCGCAAGCCTGGAGGCGAGTCGGCGGCTGCATGGCTGGTGGCGCGATGACCTCTCCGCTCCTGGTGCGCCACCCCGCTCCTTTCCCAACTGAAAGCCTGGTCGGCTACGTCTTGCGACTGAGCGAGGAGAATGGCTATACGACGCCATGGAGCCTGTTTCTGCTTGCACAGATCAGGCAGCACGAGGCAAGGTCCACCGGCATGAAGGTGGCGAAGCTTGCGCTAGTATCGAATCGGTCTCAGAACGAACTGCAGTCTATTTCCTACCGATGGCCAGGCGATCGCCCGAGGTGCTGTCGTTTGCTTGGGCATTTGCTCATACCATGGGAGTTGGATGTAACCCGGCCCAAACTGTGTACGGAATGCGTCGCCGAGAAGGGATTCATTGAAGCTCACTTTGAACTCGCGCTCATGACTGGATGCCCTGTACACAGCAGGTCACTGCTTTCCCGCTGCCCCGGGTGCATGAAGCCATTGCGCTGGTTCCGGCCAGGGTTGCTCGAATGTCGGTGTGGCAGAAGTCTGCGGAACGTCAATCTGCCCGCGATCTCTCGGGCTGAGACCGATTTGCTCGACATCATCAGACGAAAAACACTCGGCCTCGCAGTCGGCCGGGACTATGCGTCGGGACTCCCTGGTTCCTATCTCGAAGTCATGAGTCTCCAGCCACTGCTGTCATTGGTCGGGATGCTGGGACGGCGCCGCATGGTGGTCGACAACGATGCCGACCGAAGGAACTCTCAGCAAATCGTTTTCGCGGCCGCTAGTGTCCTCGCTGACTGGCCGAATAACTTCTTCCGGCTCCTTCGCGAAATCACAGAAGAAATGCCGACGGACTCTTCGGCAGGAGTGGTACGCGGCAGGCTTAGTGGAATCTATCGTTCACTGTTTAGCCTCAGAGGGATCTTGCCGGCAGCGCAGGGCGACTTTCTGAGGATTGCGTTCTTTGGTTTCATCAGGGATGACTGGAAACCTGCCTTTATTGACCAGAAACTGATGCGGCGCTTAGGAACAGACCAGTCCGAACGGTTCATATCGAGAGCCGCGTTTGCTCGACGGTACGGCATCGACACGAGAGCGGCGGCTCGTTTTGTGGAAGACCAAGGAGTCCCGTACAAGACGTTCCGATGGGGGAAGTCGGAACGCAAGTTAATTGACAGCATGGCAGCAAGGCCCTCCCCCACAGTCCCGGGCAGGATCTATAGGCTGCGACAGGCGGCTGCAATGATCGGGATCTCCGTCGGCTTGCTAAAACGCCTGAAATCGAATGGCGATTTTGAAGTCAACCACCAGTTCAGAACGAAACCGGGGTTTCATGAGTTAGACATTGAGGCATTCATTCAGAAACTGAAAAGGCTAGCACCTGCTATAAACCCAGAGGATCTGCCGTCGCCCAACTATGTCCGTTTCGCAATCGTCGCGAGCGGATGGTACGGTTCCGTCGAGGCCAAGGCAAACATCGTCCGAGCCGTGTTGTCAAGAGAGTTGCCCATCGTTGGCAACGCCGACGGAACGGTTGCAGGAATGCTGGTGTCGTACGACGGATTCCAGCGTTTGGCGCACGACGAACGGGCGCGTGCAAACGGAGATACCAGAAGCATAGCCGAGGCCGCTCGCCAGCTGGAATGTAATACCAGGTCCGTCCGGCGATTGGTTGAATTGGAGTGGCTAAGAGCCAGCCAAGCTTCAAAAGCCTTCCGGGTAACGGAGGAGTCGATCGCTGAATTCAAGAAGCGGTATGTCTCTCTTGTATCAATCGCAAGAACGACCAACAGTGC
>Ga0181523_10001751_pt1 | contig 22653 bp, 25 predicted proteins | sample PEATcosm2014_Bin_43_FD_119752 | JGI IMG/M metagenome (GOLD analysis project Ga0181523, IMG submission 119752) | Peatland microbial communities from MTU Mesocosm Facility, Houghton, MI, USA - PEATcosm2014_Bin05_30_metaG | ecosystem: Environmental > Terrestrial > Soil > Wetlands > Peat | place... | reverse complement strand
TTGCTTACACTCTGTAGTCATAAGGCTGTCTCCTTTCGTCGGCGTAATTGCTACTCGCAATAACAGTTATGCCACGAACCGACAGCCTTTCCTATTTTCTTTGATGAGAAATGCGGGTTAGTGCTCATCGCTAGGAGCGGCGATGCCCAGGAATACGAGGACAGCACGATTCAGCCGCACTATGTCCTGGTCACCAAGACCTCCGGCCCGTGCGCCGATCTTTGATTTTGGGACCGTCGTGATCTTATCCACCATCAGCCGGCAGGCAGCGCGCAGGCCATTGCTTTCGTTCGGCTCGATCAGCAGCCGAAACAGAGGAGCATCGGTGGGGTCGGTCGTGAAGGCGCAAATTGTGATCGAATCCGTCATGTCGAAACGGTCGTCCTGGAGAATCACAACCGGCCGGGGTTTCCCAGCGTAGCCCTTGCCACCTGCAACGGTCCAAATTTCACCGCGCTTCATATCCCGCCCCAATCAGAGACCGCGTCGATGAAGTCCTGGTCCTGCTTGGCGTGAGGATTGTTGGCAACAGCCAGCGACTGCCGATGTGCTTCGGTTACAAAAGCTGGCGAGCGCATGTCGGGGACCCAGATTTGTATAGGCCGTAACCCCTGTTGGCGAAGCCGCTGGCGGTGCGCTCTAACCTTCTCTCGAGACGACTTGGAGTGAGTTCGCGCCGGCATCTCGACCTCCGGAGTGGTTACATGTAACCTATCATAAGTTCCCGCCGCAGTCCAAACCCGTCGTTACGTCAGTGATGTGCGGGATTAACCGTGGTTAGCGTCCAAAAGAGGGACGCGAACCTGGGCCACCGGCCTGAAACCCCACACCGTCGCCACCGATGCGATGATGAGCACGGCGGTGCCGTGAGAGATGGAGGTTCGTTCGGGCCGACGTTTTCCCGCCATATTGCCCACGACCGCAAAATGTTACTTATGGCGCAACCCTTACAGGATTCCCTTGCGTCTGATGAGCCGCAGTCATCTATACTCTTTATCTCCGGCATTAGCCGGCGAGCTCTTCGGTTCGGGAAACCATTTTAAGGTGCCGATACAACTTACAGACAGTGAGATAGCAGCCCTGTTGGTCGAGCCGAAGTCGCTTCCAGACAACTACTCCGAGAAATTGCAGCTTAGATCAAAAAGGGGCCACCGGGAGCGAGAGCTGGAGATTACGGGGGCTCAAGGATCGGAATTCCGATTGATCTTGAGACAAAGCAACTTCAATCCATTAGACTTTTCAGCGATTTTAGGTTACCGACCTCCCAAGAGCACTCAAGTGTTTCGTCTTTGCCGATACAACGGAAGGAGTCACGAACACACGAATAAGTTGGAGAAACAGAAGTTCTACGATTTTCATATCCACAGAGCAACTGAACGGTATCAACTTGAATCTGGCGAGAGGGAAGACGGCTACGCAGAACCGACGAGCCGCTACGCCGATTTCAATGGGGCATTAGATGCGATGTTGGACGATTGTGGGTTCTCGAAGCCAGATGACCTTCAAGCTCTCTTGTTTTAGGTCCGAGGAAAACGGAGCATGATCGAAACGATCGAAGCTGACTTCAAGAAAAAAGTTTGCGACTCCCTCCGGCTCGAGAGCGAAGGAATTGGAAGATACCGGGTCTTCACCCCCTTCATGCTGGAAGATGGAGACCACTTAGCCATCCTCTTGAAACGCGAGGGTGAACGTTGGATCTTGTCCGATGAGGGGCACACGTATATGCACCTCACATATGACATCGATGAAAAGGATCTTCAGAGAGGATCGCGACAAAAGGTTATCACTAATGCGCTGACTGCTTTTGACGTTAGCGATAGGGATGGGGAGCTCGTCATAAGCATTCCCGACCAGAGATATGGCGATGCTTTGTACAGCTTTATCCAAGCTCTTCTCCGAGTGTCGGATGTCAGCTACCTGTCGCGCGAGCGCGTCAGGTTAACGTTTATGGAGGACTTCCGGGATCTCATCGAACACACCGTCCCTTCTGAGCGCCGAAGATTTGACTGGAATGATACCGAGCACGATCCAGAGGGTAAGTATCTTGTGGATTGCCGGATCAATGGCATAATGCGACCTCTATTGGTTTATGCAATGCCCAGCGATGACAAGGTGCGGGACGCTACGATTGGACTCCTGCAGTTCGAGCGCTGGGGTGTACAGTTTCGCTCCGTCGGAGTATTTGAAGATCAAGAAGAAATAAACAGAAAAGTGCTGGCTCGGTTCAGCGACGTCTGTGAAAAGCAATTTTCAAGTCTTGCCAGCAACAGAGATCGCATCATCCGGTACCTCAAGGACAATCTTGCCGACGACGGCGTTACTTCCAGAGCATAATCCAAGACGCTACAGAAGTGCCCTCTTCTCCGCGATCAGCCCCTTCACCCGCTCCACGAACGCCTCCGCCTTGACCGACCCTTCGGCCTTGTCTTGCCCGCGGACGCGCACGTTGACCTCGCCGGCTTCCATCTCGCGGTCGCCGATGACGAGCTGGAATGGCACCTTCTGCATGGCGTGCTCGCGGATCTTGGCGTTCATCTTCTCGTTGCGCAAATCAACATGCACGCGCACGCCGGCGGCCTTCAGCTTGTCGCCAACCTGGTTCGCGTAGGCCTGGTGCTTTTCGCCGATCGGGATGACGACCACCTGCACCGGCGAGAGCCACACCGGAAACGCGCCCGCGTAATGTTCGAGGAGCACGCCAAAGAAGCGCTCCTCCGAGCCGTAGAGCGCGCGATGCACCATCAGCGGCTGATGCCGCTTGCCGTCCTCGCCGACATACTCCAGCCCGAAGCGCTCCGGCAGGTTGAAGTCGAATTGCACGGTCGAGAGCTGCCACAGGCGGCCGATCGCGTCCACCAGCTTGATATCGATCTTCGGCCCATAGAACGCGGCTTCGCCCGGGATCAACTTGTACGGGATGCCGCGCCGTTCCAGAACGTTCTTTAGCGACGCTTCCGCCAACTCCCACTGCTCGCTGCTGCCAATGAAGGTCTTGCGATCGTTGGGGTCCCAGGTTGAAAGCTCCACCTGATACTGCTCGAAGCCGTAGGTGTGCAGCACAGAGAGCGCGAAGTCCATACAGCCGCTGACCTCGTCCTCGATCTGCTCCGGCGTGCAGAAGATGTGCGCGTCGTCCTGGGTGAAACCGCGGACGCGCAGCAGTCCGTGCATCACGCCCGAGCGCTCGTAGCGATAGACCGTGCCCAGCTCGCCCAGGCGCACTGGCAGCTCCCGATACGACTTCAGCGAGTCCTTGTAGATCAGGACGTGGAACGGACAATTCATCGGCTTCATGCGATAGTTCGCGTCGTCCAGTTCCATCGGGGTGAACATGTTGTCCGCGTAATAGCCTTCGTGGCCGCTGATCTTCCACAAGTCGACGCGCGCCACGTGCGGCGTGTAGACCAGCGAGTAGCCGCGCTTCAGATACTCGTTGCGCATCCAGTCTTCCATCTCCTTGCGGATGAGGCCGCCTTTGGGATGCCAGAAGATCAGTCCCGGCCCCGCCAGTTCCTGGATGGAAAACAGATCGAGCTGCTTGCCCAGCACGCGATGGTCGCGCTTTTTCGCCTCCTCGATCTTGTGCAGGTAGTCGTCGAGGTCCTTCTTGGAGAAGAACGACGTGCCGTAGATGCGTTGCAGTTGCGGGTTCTTCTCGTCGCCTAGCCAATATGCGCCGGCGATGTTCAGCAGCTTGAAAGCCTTGATGCGCCCGGTGGACGGGATATGCGGCCCGCGGCAGAAGTCGGTGAACTTGCCGGTCTTGTAGATGGAGATCTTCTCGTCGGGCGCGGTGAACTGCTCGATGAAGTGGCACTTCATGAAGTCGCCTTCCGACTTAAAGCTCTCCAGTCCCTCCTGGCGCGGCAGGAACTCGCGCGCGTACGGCAGGTCCTGCTTCACCAGTTCCTGCATCTTCTTCTCGATGGCTTCCAGGTCCTCGGGCGTGAACGGCTTCTCGCGGTAGAAATCGTAGAAGAAGCCGCTCTCGGTGGCGGGGCCGTGGCCGAGCTTGGTCTCGGGAAAAAGCTCCAGCACCGCGGCGGCCATCAGGTGCGCCGACGAGTGGCGATAGACTTCCAGGGCTTCGGGATCGCGCTCGGTGAGGATGCGCAGCTCGGTGTCCTGCTCCAGCGGACGCGTAAGGTCTACGAGCTGAGCGTTGTTTTTCGCAGGCTCGGCTGAGGCGCTTTGTGGGCTTGGCTTGTTCCCATTGCCGCCGCTACCGTTTGGCGACAGCGGCTTGATTTGGGCGGCGAGCGCGGCGTCAGCCAGGCGCGGGCTGATGCTCTTGGCGATGTCGAGTGCAGAGGTCCCGCTCGGCACGTCTTTCACGCTGCCGTCGGGCAATTTCACATGAATGTTTTCGGCCATGATGATGTATTCCGGTTCGCCGCGGTCATTGCCTCCATGCGCGGCTGTTACAAATCTTTAGTAATGATAGCGGGCCTGGAGAAAATCAATTCGCGTTTCCGAGACCCGGTAAACCAGCCGATGTTCCTGAGTAACCCGCCGGGACCAGCAACCTGCGAACCCGAACTTTAGCGGCTCCGGTTTGCCTAGGCCGCCAAACGGATCTTGTACGACAGCATCGACCAATTCCAAAACGCGCAAAGCAACTTTCCGATCAGTCTTGACCCAATATGTGAGGTCTTCTAGGAACTTCGACTGGAACACGGCCTCACGCTCAGCGCGCCGCATCAAGGCCGAACTCCCGACGCAACTGCTCCGGTGACAGCCGTTTACCCTTGCCTTGACGCGCCTCACGGAGCGCTGCCATCAATCGCTGCGCGTTCCGCGGCGAACGGAGCAGGTGTGCGGTTTCCATCAGTCCGGCCAATTCGTCGGCCGGAATCAGGGCAACATCTTTTGCGCCACGGCGCCGTACAATTACAACCTCTCGATCGTTGGCAACCTGGTCCAGGACCGAAGCCAGCCGTTCTCGCAAACTCGTGTATGTTGTTTCCATCGGCATGACGACTTGGCCTCCAGGAAATAGTGTACAGCATTCCTGTACGTATTGTCCAGCAGCGGTAGGTATGTTAGCGGGATGTTCGTTGGCGCCGGGAGCGCACTTCCAGCAGCAGCGCGCCGAGGAAGGCCGTTGCGCCCACCGTGATGGCCACAGGAATGGCTACGTGTCTGTAAGCGTTGCTCATATCAATCGTGCCACCCTTTATCATGCCATAAACAATGGTGCCGACGATACCGAAAAACAGCCCCGCACCCATGCCTGCGGCGGTGAACAGGAGCGTGGTAAACAGCACGCGCACCGTCGAGGTGAAGGCGACGGAGGCTTTGCTGCGCTGTTTGTAAGCGGCCGTGGCGGGCATAGCTCTTAGGGTACAACAATGGTCGTAGACTGTGAAAAGCGCGATTTTTTCGGTTTCTCTTGACATGCGGCGCAATTCGCAAGTAAATTTTCGCGACACATTTTTTGCAGGTAGTTACCTGGTTAGGAGCAAGCATGAACAAGGGGGACCTGGTGGATAAAATCGCCGCCGCGCACGGCATCAGCAAGACCGCCGCTGGAGGCGCGATCGATACGATAGTGGATGCGGTCACCGCCGCGCTGAAAAAAGGCGACCGTGTGACCTTGGTGGGCTTCGGGACCTTCTCGGCTTCGCATCGCAAGGCGCGCAACGGACGCAATCCGCAGACTGGCGGCGTTATCAAGATTGCTGCGCGTCGCGTCGCAAAGTTCACTCCCGGCGTCGAGCTGAAGAAGGCCGTCAACAAGAAATAGCTGAAATACTTTCCAACGGTGTTTGCGATCCTGCGGCGGGGCGAAAGCTCTGCCGCGTTGTTGTCTGCGGAGATGATCCGGTGTAGAGTAGGTCGTTTTCCAAGACCATCGGGAGATATTTTGTGCACCGCATGACCCTCGGCGATTTCGAACTCACCATCCTCTCGGACGGCATTTACCACAACGACGGCGGCGCCATGTTCGGCGTTATCCCCAAAGCGATGTGGGAGAAGCGCGCCAAGCCGGACGAGCGCAATCGAATTCCCCTGGGCACAAACTCGCTGCTGGTGCGCACCGGTGAGCACAACGTGCTGATCGACACCGGCATCGGCAACAAGCTCAGCGACAAACGGCGGGCCATCTACGATCACGAACCGCGGCTGCTACAGAGCTTTGCCGAGGCCGGAGTCTCGCCTGACGAGATCGACATTGTTATCAATACGCATCTGCACTTCGACCACTGCGGCTGGAACACCTATTACAAGGATGGCAAACCGGCGGCGACATTTCCGCGCGCGCGGTACTACGTGCAGGAAGGTGAGTTGCAGCACGCGCACGAGCAGCATGAGCGCAACCGGGTCAGCTACATGACCGACAACTACGATCCGCTGGTCGCCAGCGGGCAGATGCGGTTACTGAGGGGCGAGAGCGAGATTGCGCTCGGCATTTCGGTGAAGGTTTATCCCGGGCACACGCGCGATCTGCAGGCGGTGATCCTGCGCAGCGGCGGGCAGGTGGCGTGTTATCCCAGCGATCTGGTGCCCAACACGCATCACTTGGAGCCCATGTGGGTGCTGGGCTACGATCTATATCCGCTACAGACCATCGATAATAAGCACCGCTTCTACGACCTTGCGATACCAGAGAACTGGCTGGTGGTGTTCACTCATGATGTGCAGACGCCGTGGGCGTATCTGGAGCGCGACAACAAGGGGCTGCCAGCAGCGCGAGTGGTTAGAGGCGAAGGTGGGGTAGTACGGTAGTTTGTTGGAACGCGATAGTTCTTTTTGTGCTGTCATTCTGAGCGACGCGAGGCCGCGGGCTTTCGGCCGAGCGGAGTCGAAGAACCCCTATGCCTTGACGAAAGGTCACATGAGGATTCTTTGGAACGATAGGGGTCCTTCGACTCGTCGGTCGCCGCGGGCGACCTCCTCGCGCAGGATGACAGCGGAAAGGCATGTGCAGAACCCCGCCAGCGCCAGCTACGACTCTAGCCGACACTATCCGGGTGAGCACTTTAGAGCTATTTACTATTGGCGGCGCATATCCTACATTGTAGGCATACCACATTGTGACGCTCTGGGGGCTGAGGCATGGGTAAGAAAGACAAGAAAGACAAAAAGAAAAAGCACAAGGACGATGACGGATCGCCGAAGATTCTCGACCTGCGGAAGGTTGAGATGCCGCCGCGTCCCAAACCGCTGAAGCCGGCCGACATTCGGAGCTTGCGCGAGAGTCTTAACGCCAGCCAGGCCCTATTTGCGCGCCTGCTGAACGTCAGCTCCAACGCGGTCGAAAGCTGGGAGCAGGGTCTCCGCGAACCGCGCCAGGCGACGCTAAAGCTGCTGCACATTGCGCGCAAGAATCCCGGCCTGCTACTGAGCTAAGTTCACAGAAGCTGAGCAGCCGCGAGCTGTTCATGCTTTGGCTCTGCGCTCAGCAGCGCCTCAAAAAACCGGTCCACCGCGTCGAGAATTTCCATCTCGCTCTTCGCTTCGTAGACTGACTTGCGCAATTGTGCCCCGTGCGGCACCCCGTGCGTGAACCACGACGCGAACTGCTTCATCTTGCCTTCGGCGCCGCCAATCCTCTCCTCCACCAGCATGGCGAAGTAGGTGCGAATCATTTGATAGCGATCGGCGTCGCTGGGTAGATCGTAGGACCCGGCGCGCGTGAACTGCTCGATCTGGCGGAAGATCCACGGGTTCGACGCGGCACTGCGGCCGATCATGACGGCGTCGCAGCCGGTCTGCGCGACCATCGCGGCGGCGTCCTCGGGCGAGCGCACGTCGCCGTTACCGATGACGGGAATCTTCACTGCGTCCTTGACCGCGGCAATCCACTCCCACTGCGCCTGGCCGCTGTAACCCTGCTCACGGGTCCGAGCATGCAGCGCGACGGCTGCCAGTCCGCATTCCTCGGCCATCTTCGCCAGGTTGGTGTGTACCGTTTCCTTGTCGCTCCAGCCGGCGCGGAACTTCACCGTGAACGGCACCGTCACCGCCGCGCGCACCGATTCGAAGATATTGCGGATGAGCGGCAGATCGCGCAGCAACCCCGACCCGCCATTGCACTTCACGACTTTCTTCGCAGGGCAACCGAGGTTGAGGTCCACCAGGTCGAAGCCCAGGCCCTCGACCACGCGCGCCGCCTCAGCCAGAGTCGCCGGGTCGCTGCCGAACAGTTGCGCCGAGATGGGATGCTCGTTGCCGTAGAACGTGAGGTACTGCTTGGCCTTCTTGTCCTTGTGGCGGATGATGCCGTCGGCCGAGGTGAACTCGGTCATCATCAGGCCGCAGCCGCCGAGGTTGCGAATGAAGCGGCGGAAGACGGTATCGGTAATGCCGGCCATGGGCGCGAGCACGGTCGCCGGACGAATTTCGACCCCGCCGATCAAGACGGACGCCGGCACGCGCGCCTCAACGGACGCGGTGCGCTGGGCGGGATGGTCGAAAAACTTGTGCACGACTTGATTCTACCTAAGATAATGTAGCCACGGATTCACACGGATCAGAGCAAGCAAAAAGCCCCCGCCAGGGCGGAGGCTCTCGTGCAACTGGGCGTGGTTAATTCTTCGCGGCCTCGACCTTGGAGGCCTCCACCTTCGCCGCCTCTGCCTTGCCGGCGTCGGACTTGGCGTACTTGCGGCGGAAACGCTCGACGCGGCCCGCGGTGTCCACCAACTTCTGTTTGCCGGTGAAGAAGGGGTGGCACGCGGAGCAGATTTCCACGTTGATGTCGCCCTTGTGGGTCGAACGGGTCATAAAGGTGTTACCGCACGCGCAATGCACGCGCACTTCATCGTAAGCCGGATGGATGGCTGCCTTCATAAGACTCCTAAAACTGTTAGTCGCAAACCTCAATTCTACTGGAAATAGGGCCACTGCGGCAATCGCGCCAGCGGTGCCCGTGGGGCTATCGCTTGCGATTTGATTCGCCAAACTCCAGGAAAGATTCGGCGCGGCAAATGCCCGGCCCGCTTGCCAAGTTGACGCAAGACCGTCAGCATGGCTCAGGAGGCGATATGAACCGACGGCAACCGCATCCCGTTTTTGTAGCGCGCCGGGTGTTATCAGCGCTGACTTTCATGGCACTCACAATGATTCCATGCTCCACCTGGGCGCAATCCACCAGCACGCCGCCAGGCGCAACAGCGCCGGTTCCGCAAGCTCAGTCTGGCGCGTTGCCACAAGCTACGCCGCCGGGAGACGATCTGGCACAAATGCGCACGGACCTTAACCAGATGGAGAGTCTGCTCGGTAACATGAGCAGCGAAATCGAGTTTCTCCGTGATCAGAACCTGCAGATCCTCCTGCGAACCAACGCGCGGATGTGGACCCTCCTGATCCGCGACCTGCGCAAGCAGGTTGATCGCGAAGAGCAGCAACGGAATCGCGGGCGGCAACCGGAACGCTGAAAGCCCGGCGCTTCCACCGCGAAAACCGCTTGTCTATTTGCTGATCGAACGCCGCCCGAAATTCCGACGATCTCCCGGAATAACGGTCACTCCGAGATGGAGTTTGCGGGTTCGTCGTCGGAGATGCCGAGTCTTTCCTCAAGCGCCGCGACATCCGCCATCAGACGATGGTCGTAGCCCTTAAAATTCCGCAGACGATAGAGAAACTCTCCCAGCAGCATCAGCCGGCAACAGACCACCACAATAAACACCAGCGCCAGCGAGATGTCCAGGTTCTGGTGAAAGCGGCTGTAGAATTCCGTGTCCCCGCGGGCCGCGGAGCGCAGCGCAACCACCTCCAGAAACAGCCCTCCGATAAAAAGGCTGACCAGAAGCAATACCAGGACGAACGTTCTGCAGATGTACAGCAGGGTGATAAATGGGTTGTTCTGGCACTCGCAAAGGTTGAAAAGCCTGGAGTTGACCGAAAGAAGCCTGGCTTTCAGTACCCAGGTGCTCAACTTCTGGGGCGGCAAGGAGAGGAAGTGCCGGAGCGTGTCAGCGTATAGCGCGACCAGGGCGCTCAGGATGACCAGCAGGACCTCCAGCGGGAGTGCGTACTTATGGAGCCAATCGGCGAGAGTGTGAAGCATGCTTTTGGGCAATATACCACGCGGACGGCGTGACTGGGGCGCAGTTCACCATGGATCTGCGCCCCGCCGCGCTAGTGTCGTCCTAGAAGTGGAACCCCAGCTCCACCGTCAGCGCCCTCGGCGTCACATAGTGCGTGCCGCTGAAGGTTGACAGAAAGTTGTACAGCGCATAGTCGTTCGCCAGGTTGATCGCCGTAAATTGCAGGCTCCACTTATACCTGTCACCCATGAAGAGATTGTCATCGCCGAGGGCGAGGTCGAACAGGTTGCGTGACGCAATGCGCGGAGGATTGTGGTCGTCATTCTCGGTTCCCGGCGCCGGTACCCGCGTGAGCGTAGAGCCGAACTGCGATGCCGGACAGATAAAAGGCAGAGCAACCGTCGGAGTTGCGCGCACGCCATTGCAAGTGAGCCCCGCCTGAAACTCCTGATCGGCGGTTAGGGGGATTAAGAAGGCATTGGTCATCATGACGGCCGGTTGCCCGTTGAGCGCAGTCGATTGCGGGCAATCGTTGCCTGGGCCGATTCCGTAACATGGTACAGACCCAGCGACGAGTCCGCTGTCGTAACGCCAGTTGAAGCCGAACCACGGACCGCGCTTCCAGGGGGTCTGGTATTGCATGTGCACGGTCATGTTGTAGGCTTCGTCGTGGTCAATGCGGAAAACCCCCGATGGCGCCAGGGGATTGGCTCCGGCTCCAGAGAGCTGCGGAGTGAAGAAGCGGGCAGCGACGCTGGACATCACCACCAGCGCGCTGAAGCCATGGTTGACCGGCATGCTTGCGCGCAGCGCAAACCCCGGAATCTTCGAGTTGTGCCATTCGATCGGGAAAGTGATCGGCGTGTCACCCAGCACACTGAAGTCGTAGGCGCTGTGGGTGTACTTCCAGATGTATTCGCCATCGATTACCAGATAGCGCCCGACGGCTTGTTGCAGGCCGGCATGGAATTCATTGCGAAAGCCCGGAGTCAATGCCGTCAACGTATTTGATTGGCACCCCAGAAGAGGATTCAGGACGGGCGAGCTGCATCCGATGCTGGAGAGCACCAGGTTCTCATTGAAAGGAGTCTCCAAGGTGCGCGCATAGGAGACGCGAAGAATCGTGTTGGTTTTCTGGATGTTGTAGGAAATGCCCACCCGCGGCTCCGCCTGGCTGGCGACGGAAAGGCCGTTGTACAAATCGCCGCGAATGCCGAGATTGAAGCTCCAGTTGCGCTTTGTGATCGTGTCCTGTAAGTACATCGCTAGCTCTTTCACGTCAGTGTGGCCAACAAATGGGAAGAGCACTCCTCCGCGTGTCAGGTCATAGGGCAGCAAGACATTGTTGAACAAGGGATAGAGAGCGGAGTTGGGCGCGTTCGGGTTGGAAGCGATGTTTGGCTGGTATCCGGCCCCTGCGCACTGCGATGGATTGGTGAAACCGCTGACTGGGACGGTATTTCCGTTTAAGCAGGGCGCGTTGAGCGTGGGATCGACAATTCCGAGTTGGTCATTTTCGTTCAGGAACGTCTGCTCATACATAATGCCGGCTTTCACGTTGTGAATGCCTTTGGTATAGGTGAGGTTCGCGAGCGCGCCGGCATTAAGAAGCGTACGCTGCTGGGCGACAGTTTCCCTCTGGAGACTCGGAGGACCAAGGTCCGCGAAAGGGTCGCTGCTGGGGTAGTAGTTGTAAGCGTCGCGTCGCACGTAGCCGGTAATGTTTAGCACAGCATTCGCGCTTAATGTGTGTGTCCACGTGGGCGCGATGTTGAAGGTCAGGATCTTCGAGCGCTGGTCGGTGGGCCCGACAGGAACTCCGTTGGGACCGACAACGCCAATGTTGAGGTTGTCATAGGAATTCGGCGTCTGGAACCAGGAGCGCGTAAAGGCGAAATTGAGGTGCAGCGCGTCCTTCGGAGAAAACACGTAGTCGAAACGGTCGAAGACGTTCTCCTCGTTGCCGTGAGCGTGAAAGACGACGAACTCCGGCGGGTCGAGGAAGCGGCCGGTGTCGAGCCCATTCACCGAGATGAAGTTTCCCCAGTTCTTGCCGCCGTAGGACAAATTGAAAGCCACATTTGAGCTGCCAAACGTGCCATAACTGGCCGTGAGGGCGCCGTGCGGTGTAGTGGAACCCATTCCCGAGCGCGTGGTCACGTCGATCACGAGACTGGTCTTGTCTCCGTACTCGGCGGGCGGAGCACCCGAGATCACCTGCATCGACTGCACGGCATCGAGCGGAATCTGGTTAGAGAAAACCTTGCTCTGCTGATCGGTGATCGGCTGGCCATCCAGAGAAAACGAGTTCGAAGCATGATCGCCCATCCCGTGAAAGAGGCCGTTGGAATCGGCCGCGACTCCCGGCGACGCCAGAGTGACCAGAGAGCTCAGCTCCGAGGAGGAACTTTCCAGCGGAAGCTTGTCGAACATGCTGCGGTCCACGTCGGTATGAAACGTCGGATCATTTTCCAGCAGGTCTCCCGCCTCGCCTTCGACGGTGACATTTTCGGCGGATGCGGCGATCTGCAACGTGATTTTCAGGCTAAGCGCCACGGCGGAGCGCACATCAACGTCCTGCGCATAAGGGGCAAACCTAGCCAGGTTCACGGTGAGGTGATAAGGATTCAGTGGGACGTTTGGGAAGCTGAATTTCCCGGCGCCGTCGGTGGTGGTTGTCCGGCTGAATTGGCTGACCGGATTATGGATTACCACGGTTGCACCCGGAACTACCGCGCCGGTTGAATCGGCAACCGTACCGCTGACCGTGGAAGAATTCCCGCCAGTCTCCGCAGAAGCGCTGGCCGCTCCCAGGGCTAGACAAAGAACTGCCATCAATAGAGCATTTTTCCAATGCTTCGGAATCATTTACCGCCTCCAATTTCGCCCGCTCCCTTTTCAGCGCCGGCTCGCCACAAACAACTGCGAGTAGCACAGGAAAGAGCAGGACAACCTGCTATCCATCCATGTAGGCGCCGCTGGAAGCGACACCATGCTTTTCAGTTTTTGGGAAATGGATTAGAGGCTGGGAGGCGCGCGCGATGGGATTGCGGGGCTGACTTGAAGCGACGCGTAATTGACTGCCTGAAGCGCGGTCCGAATCCACCGTGGGTTCAGCAGAGCGGTCTTCGGCAGTTGTGGGCTGACGATCTGGTTATGTCCAACGCGGCAAAGCTCGCATTGGTCGCCGGACGCCAGGTTGTCGCCTGACTGGGTCGAACTGGCGGAAACCGAAGCGAGACTGCTGGCCGCTCCCGAGGCGCCGATGGCATGCACCAGCGGATGCACGAGGACGTGCACAAACAACACTATCAGTAGCCATCCTCGAAACTTCACCGGATTCCTCACTCAACCCCAACGTGCTGCTTAACCCCTATTTTGAGGGAGAGTCTCGGGGATGTAAAGCGGTTGTGGTACTCAGGGGGTTATACGTGATTACCCACGCTCCAGCCCTCGCTCACGCCTAGATAGGGGTGGCCATGGGAAGCGGCACGGGGGTCGCTCGCGAGAGCGTGTACGCCTAAAACGCCGCCGCTCCCTTTCTTGGAACAATACACAACAATGTGAGATGTTTACACATCGGGAGGAATTCATTGTGCGGACGAACATTGATATTGACGATCGCCTGATGCGGCAGGCGATGCGGCGCAGCCACCAAGAATGCCACGGTGGAGAAAACCCTGCGATTGTTGTTACAGACGCACGCGCAGGCCTCCATCCGTCCTACTGGTGGTTGCGGCGCCCGAGCTACACCGTCTGCAAGACGATCGATTGCCTGATCGCCACCTTCTGCATCGAGGCAGGACATTCGCTGCTCCAGCGCGACCACGATTTCGATCCCTTCGCGGAGCATCTTGGGCTTTGCGCGGTCCAACCGTAGACAAATCTGTGGAGTTTGAACCCGTGCACGCCGCTTACGGCGTGGTCACAATCCCGGTCGGCATCGCCGGAAGAGCGACGGAGGGCCCCTGCGTCAAGAGTCCGGTATTCGCATCAATCTTGTAGACGGCCACCCTGTTGGAATTGACGCTGAGTATGTACAAGTATGCGCCCGTCGTGTCGATGCTCAGAGCCACCGGCGGGTTGGAAAAGCTCACCGGGCTCCCAATGGAGGTGAGCGACCCGTCGGCATTGATGGCGAACGCCACGACCGCCGTGGTGTTGGCAACGTAGAGGAAGTTGCCGTTCGGTGTGATGGCCAGCGCTCCCGGACCCACGCCCGCCGTGAAAGGTGAGCCTGCAAGCGGCGTCAACTCGCCGGTGCTGGCGTTGATGGAATACGCCGCAACGCCGCTGACACCATCGGAGATATAGGCGAAAGTGTCGGCCGGGTTGATGGCGGCGTACAGCGCCTTACCCTGTCCCATGGGCGGAATGGTCATCTGGCTGACCAGAGCGCCTCCCACAATCTGAAACAACTGTGTGCCCGCACTCCCCATCGGTACATAGAGAAAATGAGCCGGCGGATCAATGGTCGCCGTCACCGGGGCCGCGGGCGTCGCCACCTGCAGCCCAATCGTCAGCGCGCCCATCGAATCGATGGTATAAGGCACGACCACGAGGTCCTGCACTGCCGGCACATAGAGGTCCGTTCCCGCCGAACTCACCGCGAGGAAGGCGACGCCGATGCCCGCGCCTCCCCAGGGTGAGCCAGCGACGTTTGTCAGGCTGCCATCGCTTCGGTTGATGTCGTAGCCGGAAATCTGGCCTCCCGAAGTCAGGGTATAGACATGGTTCCCCTGCCCGTCGGCGGCGATGGCGGTCCCGCCGGGCGCGCCCGCCGGCACGCTGACCGCTGCCAGACCGCCATTGCTGGCCGCGATCTGGAACGCATACAGGTTGTTCGACGTTACGACATAGGCGTGGCCGATCGGCGCAGGTGGCGATGGCGGGCTCGGGTTCGAGTTGCTGGATCCGCAGCCCGCGAGAAGAAGACATACCGCCGTCGCAACTGAGACAGAAATCCCCCGCAACCGCGGCCCTGCACTACTCTCGCTCAGCGACGGCATGGACCCTCCCAAGGTATGGCCCGAGTGTATCAGCGCCCTCACTTCCCCGTCATCGCTTCCACGATGCGGTCGAAATCTTCCAGCGACGAGTACTCCAGAACGATCTTGCCTTTGCCATTGCGGTCGGTGATGGCGACCCGCACTCCCAGCGCCCGTTGCAGGTTTTGCTCCGCTTCACGGACGTTTGGGTCCACAATTCGCTCCTTTTTGGCCGCAGGACGGGACTGAACCAAGTTAGTAACCAGGGTCTCCGTCTGGCGAACAGAGAGCGAATTTGCCACGATCTTCCTCGCCACATCGACCATCAGCGAGGACGCGCTCCCCGGCAGCGTCATCAGCACCTTGGCATGCCCGAACGTAAGATCGCCCTTCTCCACCAGCTTCTGCACGTCGTCGGGCAGCGTCAGCAGGCGCAGGAAGTTGGCCACCGCGGGTCGGCTTTTGCCGGTGCGGGTGGCGACGTCGTCCTGGGTCAGGCCGAACTCCTGCGACAGCCGCTGGTAGGCGCGGGCCTGGTCGAGGATGCCGAGGTCCTCGCGCTGCAGGTTCTCCACGATGGTCATCTCCATGGCCTGCTGGTCCGACATCGGGCGCACCACTGCCGGAATCTTGACCTTTTCGGCCATGTACGCCGCCTTCACCCGCCGCTCTCCGGCGACGACCTGGTAGCGCCCCTCGGCCGCGGGCCGCACAATGATGGGCTCAATCACGCCCAGCTGCATGATCGACTCGCACAGCTCATTCAGCGCTTTCTCGTCGAGCTGGCTGCGCGTTTGGTAAGGATTGGAGTCGAGGTGGTCGAGCGGGATCTCCTGCACCGATTCACCCGGAGTGGCCGTGCCGCCGCCCGGGATCAGAGGCATGAAAGGATGCTGCCGCGGCGGCAACAACGATTCCAACCCGCGTCCGAGAACTTTGCGCTTTTCAGTCATGAAAAATTTCCTTAGCAAGTAGCATTTAGCTGGGTGCCCCACCCTTCTCGGCCGTCTGTGGCGAGAGGGTGGGAGGAACACTATAAAATGGCCGCGGGGGTAATAGCGACTCCAACCCGCAACCCAGAGCTTTGCGCTTTTCAGTCGTCGGAAGTTCCTTAGCAACTAGCAATTAGCGACTAGCCGTTAACATTTAGCAATTGGCACTTAGCATTTAGCACAAGCTCACATCAACACGTGACATCCTGAGCGAGCGGTCGCCGCCTTTGCGACCGTGAGTCGAAGGACCCCTATATTGCGAACGACGTCCAATCCGTCATATCCGAATACAACGTTTGTCATCCCGACCGAGGACTTTAGTCCGAGCGGAGGGATCTGCGTTTCTGCCGTCCCTACCAAAGCCTCCCACATTGTGGGACTCCAATTGGCAGGTGAGCTGCCGTAAGCCCCAGCCCGGAGGGCGAAACAAACGTAGCTGTGAAGTTTCAATAGGTTGTCCATTCGATCAAAACCGGAGAAGCTGATTGTGATGAGCAATTACTTCCTTACGGAGAGACCGAATGGACATCCACAAGAATGCCCGACTCACGCTTCATCGTCGAGAGGCTCTGGCCCAACTGGTTCGTTTCCAGGGTAGGACCTTGAACTCGGCTGCAGCCGAGTTCAAGCTCAGTCCCAAGACCGCGGCCAAGTGGGTCCGCCGCTCCCAGGCCGGACATCCCCTGACCGATCGCAGTTCTCGTCCCCATCGCCTCCACCGGCCCACCTCCCCAGAGTCCGTTCAGCAAGTCGAGCTCCTGCGCCGCCAGCGTCACACCGGGGTGCATATCGCGCAGCGTACCGGCCTCAGTCGCGCTACCGTCAGCCGCATTCTCCGCCGCCTGCACCTCAACCGTATGCGCGACCTCGGGCTCGCCCCGCCCATCATCCGCCACGAACATCCTCATCCCGGCGATCTGCTCCACCTCGACATCAAACAGTTGGGCCGTTTCGGCCCTATGCGGCTGCGCCTCGATGGCCGCCGCCGCGGCCAGTCCGCCGGCTCCGGCTGGGAGCACGTGCATGTCGCCATCGACGATCACTCCCGCCTCGCCTTCTCCCTCATTCTGCCCGATAAAACTGCCGCCTCCGCCATCGCCTTCCTGCGCGCCGCCGTGGCTTACTACGCCCGCTTCGGCATTACCATTCGCCGTCTGCTCACCGACAACGGCCACTGCTATCGCTCCGCCGCGTTTCGCGCCACCTGCGCCCAACTCGGCATTCGTCAACCCTTCACTCGGCCCTATACCCCGCGCACCAACGGCAAGGCCGAACGCTTCATCCAGACCGCCCTGCGCGAGTGGGCCTATGCTCGGGCCTACGAAAACTCCCAGCAACGCGCCGCCCAGCTACCCGGCTGGCTGCATCACTACAACTGGCACCGCCCGCATGCTAGTCTCAACCAAGCTCCACCCATCACTCGCTCCGGCTTAGATGGGAACAACCTGTTGAGACACAGCTAACACAAATGGCGCCCTTCGGGCTCGTCTTCTTCCGCTGAGGGCTGCCGAGGATGTAAACGAACAGCGATGCGAGGGTCTGATCCGCATAAGCGTGCAATATGGGGGTCCTTCGACTCCGGCGGCCCAAAGTCGGAACCGCCGACAGCATCTAAACGACTTCGCAAAACCTATAATGGGCTTGCCTCTCTGCATTGCTTCGGGCCTCTGCACCAGCGGGGCCCTGGACAACGAATGTTCTTGACATATCCCACATTGTGGCACATCCCACTTTGTGGGACTAACGTCCAACTTAGTCGCTAGTCGCTAACCCGCTACCTGCCTGCCGCCACCTGCTTCCCCACGCGCTCCATGATTTCTTCGGCCAGCTTGCGATAGGCCTCGGTGCCGCGCGCGTTGGGATCGTAAATCAGCGCCGGCTTGCCGTGGCTCGGCGCTTCCGCCAGCCGTATGTTGCGCGGGATCGTGGTCGCGCACATCAGCTCGCCAAAGAAACCCCGCAGCTCCGAAGCCACCGACTGCGCCAGGTTGGTGCGCTCATCCAACATGGTCAGCACGACGCCCTCGATCGCCAGCCCCTGGTTCAGCTCGACGCGAATGCGGTCGATCGTGTCCAGCAGTTCGGTCACGCCCTCGAGCGCGAAGTACTCGGCCTGCATGGGAATGAGCACCGCGTCGGCGGCGACCAGAGCGTTGAGCGTGAGCAAGTCCAGCGCCGGCGGGCAGTCGAGCACGATGAACTGGAAGCGCTCACGCAGCGGCTGCAACGCGTGGCGCAGCCGATACTCGCGATGGTCCAGCGTAACCAGTTCGATATTGGCGCCGAGCAGGTTCTTGTGCGCAGGAATCATGCTGAGGTTCTCGACCTCGGTGGGCTGCAGTGCGGCTTCGGCGGCGATCTCGCCGAGGATGACTTGGTAGGTGCTGGGCCGCACCGGATCGCGCTGGAAGCCGAGCCCGCTGGAGGCGTTGGACTGCGGGTCGCAATCCACCAGCAGCGTCGGCGCTCCGTGCGAGGCGAACGAGGCCGCAAGATTGATGGCGGTCGTGGTCTTGCCCACCCCGCCCTTCTGATTGGTGACCGCGATAACCCGTGCCATGATTAGCAACTAGCGATTAGCGACTGGCAATTAGCCATTACATTTGAGCTGTCATCCTGAGCGAGGCCGCGCCGTTTTTGCGCCGCGAGTCGAAGGACTATTTGGCGAACAATCTCCCCCGGAATAATTGTCATCCAGACCGAAACCGCCGCCGCGGACGAGCAAAGGGATCTGCGTTTTGCTCTTGTACACTTGACATTCGGAAGTGAAGCTCGTTTGCACTCGAAAGTTCGAAACTCGCCGAATCGCCCGTCTCAAGCAGATTAGACCACGCCGCTGGGTTGGGCAACGGCGGAGTCTCGCCGCGGCGAAGTTTTCCGAGGAAAAACTGTGCAAGACTCGCATACTACCGCCGAACGTGCTGATTCGGCGGAGAGTAAGCCGACAGTGGGCTTGTGCGAAACTGAGGCGCGATTCAGTCGCGCCCCCTACTGGCCGGGCGAAGAGGTACTCGGTCCGGTTCTCCCATACCGGAAGTACTCCCGAATCGCAGGGCCGATATGGTGCCACCAATCTCCTTGCCAGTCGACGACCGGAGGAGCCTGGTGCGCCGCGGCGGCAAGGCATTGCTGGGCGCTGATTTCATCGCCCACGTCCCGGTAGGCGAGGCCCATATGCTTGAAGATCTGTACCCTGACGCTGGGTGTGTCCACGACCACTAGCGCCTTCTTGTAATATTCGATGGCCACTGTTAAGTTCCCACGCTGCTGCTCGATGGTGGCAATGCCGAGGTACACCTCCGGATCGCGGCGAGTCATGTTGGCAACAGCCCGGTAGAAATGGGCCAGGGCTTCGTCAGGCAGCCCCTGTTCGCGCAGCGCCGAGCCCAGATAAACCTCAGCAACCCAATTGTTATTAGTCACTTCCAAGGTATGTGTCCAGACTGTGACGCTGTCCTGCCAGTATTCGATCTGGCGATGGCTTACGGCGGTGATGGCCAGCAGCACCGCAACGCTGACTGCCGGCAGCACGGCGCGCGGAAGGTACTGCTGCGCCGCCCAATCCGAAACGCCCCAGCAGACCATCAGGAAGAGTCCGATAAAACTTACGTAGGCGTAGCGATCGGCCATCGCCTGGAGATAAACCTGAACTAGACCGATCATGGGCACCAGCGTTCCTAGGAACCAAAGCCATCCCACGACAAGATAGCGGTGACGCCTGCCTGCGACCACCAACGCGCTTATCGCCAGCAAGAGCAGCAGCGCCGCGGCTGCCTGCCACCATTGCAGCGACTTCAATGGATGGAGGTACAAGATCGCCAAATGCGCCGGCCAGAAAAGCTGCCCGACGTATCGGGCGTAGGAGACGAGCGCGTTCTCCAGCCGAATGGGCAGCGTGTAGGGTCCGATCGCTCCGGAACCGGCGTGCTGTGCGACCATCGTAATCAGCGCGTCAACCGCGCAGATGGCGAACAGCGGGGCCTTTTCCTTCACCAGAGCAGAAAAGCTCATAGCCGGAGTAACCTCGGCGTCGGCCGTCGGCTGGGCGAACATCCGGCGCAGCGGCCAGTAATCCCAGAGGAGCAGAACAAAAGGCAGGGTAATCACTTGCGGCTTGGCCATCAGCCCCAAGCCGTACAGCAGGGCGACGACTGCCATCCGCCGCAGCTTGGGCTGGAGCACATACCAACGATAGGCGCCCAAGGCGAGCAGGAAGAACGTCGTGCTGAGCAGCGTCTTGCGCTCGGCGATCCAGACGACGGACTCGACGTTGATCGGGTGCAGCGCAAACAGCGCCGCCACCATGAAGCTGCGGCCAGTGAAACCCGTCGCCCGCTTCAACACCCAGAAGAGCAGCAACGCGTTCAGCGCATGCAGGATTAAGTTGACTTCGTGATGGCGACCGGCGTCGAGCCCAAACATCTGGATGTCCAGCGCGTGCGAAAGCCAAGTCAGCGGATGCCAATTGTAAAGATAGGGATGCAGCAGTGCCCACTTGACCATCGACAAGTCCAGCATTCCCTGGATGTGCGGGTTTTCCGTGACGTAACGGTTGTCGTCGAAGTTGATGAAAGGATAGCTGTGCACCGGGTAATACAGCGCGACGGTCGCCACCAGCAACAGGAGGCCGAGGAGCAACATCTGATTTCGCGGCGAACCGAAGCCGCTCCAGCCCTGCCGATATATTTGTCTTTCGGCTTGCTCGCCAGTCGAAACCACACTTACCTCCGTCGCGGAGAGTATAAACCCGGATCGTTCTTCCGGCCAGTAAAATTGGGATCGATCATTGCCAGCTAAGTCCGCATGGTCGGCCGCAAGATGCTGATTAAAAGTCAGTTAACTGCAAATGTTCCACGTGGAACAATCTTACGGCGCTGACACTCCTACAATGTTCAACTCGGCAAACCATCGGCCATAGATCGCTATATTCTGTTCTAACAATTGATAATAAATAACTTAACTGCAAATGTCCACGTGGAACAATTTTTCGCGCAAAGAGCGCGCGCAACTTCACGAGCGCATTTTTATACATAATACTTGACTATATTTTATACTGTGTATAATATATGGCTCCGATGACCGCCCGCTATCGCAACCAGATCAACGAATGCATGGCCGAGATCGCGAACCTGGCCTTGGAAAAGCAGAGCCTCGACCGGCGTATTGGCAAGCTGCAACAGATTGTGAGAGCCAACGCCGACATGCTCTCCGACGCGGAAAGAGAAAGCGTCCTCCTCGCACTGGACGACGCTGTGCTGCCCACCGGCTTCACGCAGGCTATCAGGTTTGAGCTGCGAAGGGCGGGGCAGCGCGGTCTTACTCCCAAAGAGATGCGGGCCGCTCTCATCCATCGCAGCGTCGATCTCCATTCCCAAAGCAACCCTCTGGCCTCCATTCACACCGTGCTCAAGCGTCTCCTCGCCGCCGGCGAGGCCGACTTGCAAACACGGGCCGCTCCCAAAGGGAAAGAGGAGAGCGTCTATTGTTGGCGTCCGACGGCAGACACCATCGCCGACAGCATTCCCAGCGACGACACCTCCGCTAGTCCTTAAAGGAGGCTTCTGAGCTGGCGCATCCGGGTGGAGCACTGCCGCTGAGGTAAGGTTCCGTTGCAGGCCTTACCGTGACCCATGCTGAGCTTGCCGTCTCTGGCCGTCGACTCCGATTCAATCTACGCGCGCCAAATAGAAATCCGCTCCGTTCGAGCACCAAGCGGCCCGTGCTACGAGTTGTTATACACAAGATTTGCGCAAGATGGTGTATAGTATTTCTTCATGAGCAGGACGAATATCGAGATCGACGAAGGCTTGATCAGAAAAGCGCGTAAACTCACGCGTCTCAAGACCAAGCGCCAGATCGTGGACAAGGCCCTGGATTTGCTCGTTCGTTCCGAGAGCCGCAAAGGCATCCTTCGCTACTACGGAAGCGGGGTCTGGAAGGGCGACCTGCAAGCTGCGCGGAGAAATCGCGTTTGATCCTGGTCGATAGCTCTGTCTGGGTTGACTTCTTCAGTTCCTCTCCCGGACGCGCAGGTGGCGAACTACGGCGCATGATCGAAGAAAGCGAACCCTTCGCCCTTACTGGCGTGGTGGTAACCGAGGTCTTGCAGGGGCTGACCAGGGACGCCGGTCGCATTGAGCAGTTTCTCGCGCAGTGGGACATGCTCGAGCCCAGAAGCTTTAAGACCTATCGGACAGCGGCTGCGATCTACCGGGCAGCGCGCGGAAAAGGCATGTCGCTCACCACCATTGATACGCTGATTGCAGCCATCGCCCTGGAACACCGCGCTGCCGTTTTTACCCTCGACCAGGACTTCTCCAGAATCGCACTTATTACTCGCTTGGTGCTCTACTGCTTCTGATACCGAACCTGGGCCACCAGCCTCACAATGAAGTGTCCGAACCGTGAGCGCACTGCTTGGTCCTCAACCCCATCTGGCGAAGAACGCGGTGCTCCCGCGGTAGAACTGCTCGGCTGCGCCGTCGCCGTTGCTCAGCTTGTACTCGTTCACTTTTCCGCTCTCGTTGTCGAAAACCGCAATTTGTTGCCAACTGGGATGGAAATCACACCCTACAATAAACATCGAAGGCTCCTTCTTCCCCAGCGTCTTTCTTCGTCCTCAACCACAAAAGAAAGACTGCATAGGATAGAACGTGAGCCTTCACTCTTATCCCATCA
>Ga0181523_10001750_pt1 | contig 22659 bp, 17 predicted proteins | sample PEATcosm2014_Bin_43_FD_119752 | JGI IMG/M metagenome (GOLD analysis project Ga0181523, IMG submission 119752) | Peatland microbial communities from MTU Mesocosm Facility, Houghton, MI, USA - PEATcosm2014_Bin05_30_metaG | ecosystem: Environmental > Terrestrial > Soil > Wetlands > Peat | place... | reverse complement strand
TGTCGAGCTCTCCCGTGGCGCTGAAATACAGCGCCGTGATGCTCAGTTGCTCTGTTTTCGTGGCCCGATTGCGCAGTTGGTATGCCTTGCTGGCGGATTCCAGTGCGCGTGACGGTTGCTGGAGATTTTGATACGAAAGACTCAACTCCGCATAGGCTGAGGGAAAGTTCGGGTCGAGTTCGGTCGCCCTGCGCAGAAATGGAATACCCGCCGCGTCGCCTTCCTTGCGCCGTATGGTTAAGCCGATGTTGAAATATTTCAAAGCCTCCAAAGACGACGTGGTGGCTTCAACCGGAATGTCAAACTTCTCTACCGAGGGCAGCGACTCTCCCAGCTTGCTCCGCAGACCAGAAGTCGCCCTGCTCACGGTCTTCAGAACGTCTTCTTTAGTGGCTGCCTCGCCTTGTTCCTTGGCCAGAGTATCGCCCGTGCGGCACGCGACTGCATTGAGAGCGATCAGGTAGTGGCTGCCCAAGCGGGAGATTGTCCCGGTCAGCAGAGCCTCGCTCCCGGCGCGTTGGCAAAGTTCCCGGCCCACATCCGCAGTGATGCGCTCGTTGGGGGAGCGGCCCATCATTTCCAGAGTTTCACTGACCTTTCGGTCGGAGAGCACGTTCAGAAACGGAGATTGCTCCAGTTCCACGGCCAGCGCCTGCTTGAGCGCTTCATCGAAGACCTCGTCCCCGGTCTTATTGTCGATGTCGGCCAGGACAATCGTGTCCTTGTCGGTCAGAGCCCTGACTTGGCGCCCCGGATAGACGAGCCAGACCGCACCCACCGCGGCCAGCAGTACAACGGCCAATGGCACAGCCATTCTCCAGAGCTTTTTGTTCGGCTGCTCCTCTGCTCCGGAAACTGGGTGCGGCCGCCCGTCCTCCACCTCAGCAATGAGCCGGTAGCCGTGTCGCGGTAGAGTTTCGATGTAGCGCGGCTCATCGGCGTCATCCCCGAGCGCCCTGCGCAGCTTTCCGATGGCGGTGTTGATGGAGTGGTCGAAATCGACAAAGGTGTCGGCTGGCCATAGCCGCTGCCGCAATTCGTCGCGGGTGATCCACTCCCCGGGCTGTTCCACCAGGATTGTGAGAATTTGAAAAGGCAGGCCCTGGAGACGGATCTTGCCGTCGCTACCGTGCAATTCGCGCGAGATCAGGTCGACCGTGAAGGGTCCAAACTTCACTTGCCGGCGCGTTGTAGCCACAGCTGGCACGAAACGTTCGCCGCCCTCCCCTTGGTTACGAGAATCCTAACGGTCGCACCTTTGCTTTGGGACAGACTCCGTTCTTACTTCTGACGGGTCGGTGCGATTATTGAACTCAAGGCACACCTATCCCTTGTCCTTCAGGCGATAACCGAACCCTAACTAGAAATTCCTGGGGAATCAGTGATTGAAGTCACACGCCGGTGTGACGCAACCGCTCGGCGGCGCCGCTCTCCCCCTAGATTCAACGACCTGCGACGTCCACCACAGGTACCGAAAGGCATGATCTCGACCCAGTTGGGGGACCGGTGACTCGCAGTTGACTTGCGGATTACCCGCCGTGCATTGAGGGCGGAACTTTCCAGTGCTACTTTCGCATACGTTCCAGGCAGTCATCAGCGAAGTTGTGATGCATTTTTCGCCAAGGCCCAGTTTGGATCGGCTGGCGTTCACACTTTGGAGCGACCTGTTGCTCGAATAACACTGTGATTGAAGTTAATTCAAATCGAAAGGAAGTCAACTTATGAAGAAGGTCCTATTCTGGATTTCGTTCTCCTTACTGGTGTCACTACCCTTGATGGCGCAAGATTCCGCGCGATCAGAATTCTTCGGCGGCTTTCAGTTTGCCCATTTCGGCAGCATTCATACTTACGATCCCTTCGTCGAGCAGTCTAACGTCAACAACACCGAGGTCAGCGTCAACGCCCCCGGCTGGGACGCCACTTACACCTACCACATCACCGATTCCATTGGAGTCGCTGGCGACTTCAGCGGAAGTTATGGCAGCGGCACCGTCTCCGAAGGGGTCGCTGGAATCTTTCAGCCCGTCAAATATCACATGCACATCTACAGCTACACCTTCGGTCCGGTCTACTACTTCAGCAGCGAAGGAAATGTGAAACCGTTTGTCCATGCGCTGATTGGCGGAGCCACAGGGACCGGGTCGGCGTGCTCCTCAGGAGTGCCCTGCAGTTCGGTGGGCTCGGCGAGCGGTCTGGTGGCCATGTTAGGCGGCGGTGTAGACATGAAATACAAAAAGTCGATGTCCATCCGTATTTTTCAGGGCGACTGGATCCACACCAATTTCGCGTCCTACGGCGGAGGCAGCAACGTACGAATCTCCGCTGGCGTGGTGTTCCATTTCTAGCTCCAGAAACTCATAGCGCATTGCTAGATGCACTTTTACTCTCTTAGTTCTCAACTTATAAAAGGAGATTCATTATGACGAGTCACTTGGTATGGAACAAAGGCACGCCGCACGTGGAGCGGCGCTTCAACTCAAGGACCTGTAGTGTAGTCGTGTGTGCGTTGCTGGTGCTGTGCGCAGCCTCCTCCACGAGGGGGACGGCGCAAGAGAAGCAGGAACCCGCGGCACCCGCAAACGCGGCATCCGAAAACACCGCGCCCACAAACAAAGTCCGGCTTCTGCTGCTGGCCGACACCAGCAAACTGCTTACTGTCCACTACGAGACCAAGGGCAGAGTCATCCGCGACCTGCTCATGACCAGCCCACTGACCGGCGGAATCGGGACCATCGTCGTGGATGCGGCAGAACAAAAACACGAAAACTCAAAAGAATCAAGGATCTTGCAGAAATCCGTGGCTGAGTTCGATCGCCGGCCCATGATCGAGGCTGGAATCGCAGCAGTTTTCAAGGACAAGACGAAATATATTGACCTTATCGTTCCGCCGGATCCGTCCGTATACATGACGGGGAAAGACATCAACTTCGGTAAGGTTCAAGCCGACGGTTACCCTTACGTACTGTGGGTCAAGGAAACCTTTGCTGGAGAGGCCACCGTGGCTGGCTTAGGCACACTCTCCACGGGTTCCGCGCTGGCGTTTAAAGTCTACGACGCCGCCACCGGCAAGGATATGGGCAAGCCGGGCAGAGCCAGCGCCTATTCGCCGCGCAAGCAAGAGTTCGATCCTGCCACTTCAGACCGCAATGCTTTCGTCACGGATTATGGCGTTGCAGTGGGCGCCGAATGTCCCCAAGTCTACGGCGTAATCAACAAACAGGGCCACCTTCACGCCATGGCTGAAGCCCACGGACTGGGCAGCGAAGTGCCGGATGCGGGAGCGATTCTCGCCCAGTACGAGAAACGCTTCGATTACGATTTCAAGCTCCCCAAGCACTGGCACCATTTGAAGGGAGCCACGAAGTATTCCGCGACCTTGACCAGATTGTTCGGTGACGGAACCAAGTTTCGCGTGCTGGTTAATGTCGACTTGATGCTTCCCGAACTCGGCCAGAAACCCGGAGATATGGACGAATACAGCCGAAACTACTTCGAGGGCTTGCAAGAGAAAGGTTATGCGGCGGACGCGGCCACGCCCTTTAAGGGATTTACTCTCGACCCGGCCTACACCGCGTACCTGATCGATCGGCCCAGTGGCGTCGGAAAGGAGATAGTGGCTTTCCGGCGATTGGATGCCCCCTTCGTGGTTGTTTACGACGTCGTATTCGATTCGGACTATGACGAACTGGCGGCGAAATACAGTTCGGATCTGCAGACGATCATCAACGATTCGCGGATCAAGACACGCGAATGACCTCTCGTCCTGGAAACCGGCAAGAGGCAGACGATTTTGTTTCGAACCACGACCGATTAGTCGCGAGGGCCAGATTATGTTCTGGCCCTCCACCAACCAACTCTTCTCACGATCTTTGAACTTTCCAAGCACTCGTTCTGCTCGGTTCAATCGGATTCGATTGAGCGGAGGGAAATCATGAGTCTGGGTCAAGGAACGCGAATCGAAAGCTATCCAGACAAAGGCTTCTAACGCGAGGACGCGGAACTTTTTCGTGCCGCCGTCCGCTTACATCAGTTGCGGCGGCGAATGACCGAGGCTAACCCGTGCAGGCACCAATGGCGGATTCGTTCCATGCGGCGGTGGTACGGGACAACATCGCAAGTGTCAGAGCACTGCTCACCAGCAATCCTGCACTTGCTCTCACCCGATATCCGCTGGGCGAAACCCCTTTGCACCTGGCCGCGAAGTGGGGCCATCAGGAGATCGTGGCTCTGCTGTTGGCCAACCAGGCCGGCATCAATGCAAGAACCCAATCGGGCGAGACTCCCTTGCACTACGCCGCGGAAAACGGTGAGCAGGATATGGCTCGACTACTGCTGCGCAGCGGTGCGGAGGTCGATGCCAGAAACAAGTTGGGCCAAACCGCTTTGCATTGGGCAGCACAAAACGGCCACAAGGACACGGTGGCGCTGCTGCTGGAGAACGGGGCCAACGTGAATGCCATCGACGACTACGGCCAGACCCCGTTTCACATCTCGGCGAGATGGGAGCCCGAAGTCGCGGAATTGCTGCGCCAGCGCGGCGGACACGATGCCCCGCTGACGAAGTGAAGAGCAACGAATAAAGAAAGACTTCCGGCTGTGAGCCCAGCCTGTCCACCTAACGCATTCATCGCGTCTTCAATCGGATCACGCCTATAGGATCCGACGGCCTTGCCGCATCAACTCGTCTTCCCTTTCGGCTTCGCGTTTGCGGGAGGCGCCAGCGCGACCGCAGCCTCGGTCGTAAGCAGGAGGAATGTGAATGTTTCCTGCAGATAGAGGCGGACAGCAGCGTCGGTGTGACTGAGATAGCCGATGGAGACGTCCTGGCCAATGTGAAGTTCGAAATCGCCGCCACGGGTGGTCAGCACGAAAGCGCCGGCAATGGCGGGCGCCCAGATGATTTGATCTTTGACCAGCCGCTTGACGTGCTCCAGCACCGGATATCCGTGGTCGCTGGTCTCGGCCAGGGCTGTGTAAGCGTCGGCGCCGAGCAGCACGGCATAGGGGCCGTTGACGCCGACGAGACGCAACCGGCTCAAGCCCTGGGCAATGGCTTCCGGGTACTGGCGCACGTCAGCGGGCAGAGTCATGACCGGATTGCTGGTCCCCTGGCGGATGCCGGCAATGCCAGCGGCGTCATAGCCCTCGAATATGGCGGCGTCCTCGGCAAAGGCGATCTGTCGCGCGGCGTCCTTCGCCGGTTGCCAGTCTGAGTCGTTCGCGCCACGCTCGACGTCGTCGATCGCTTTGCGATCCAGCTCGAAGGGAACACGGAGCTCGACCAGCGCCTTCACCTCGCGCTGGCTGGCGACGATGCCTTTCGCGGGGGCTGCGATCGTCCGCAGGTGCCCACTGCCGACAGCGGAGAGGCCGGTGCCGGCCGGTCCTTTTAGGTCGACGACGCGCCGTCCGGCAAGGTAGCGCTTCAGCGTGCGCGATGTTTCCTCTTCGATCTCAGCCCACGCCGAATCGGGAATGGGGGCAAGCTCGCGATGCAGATTATTCATTTGGGATGTCTCCTTTGAGAGAACCGATGCCGAGCGAACCGTCTGGCAGCGGTGGGATGGATGGAGAACTCGGGGCCGGCGCCGGCGCCAGCGCGGTCGAGGGCTCCGCAACCGCGGGCTGATCATCAATCACACTCGCAGCCATGCTAGCCACACTCTCCAAAAATGTAGCCGATGGCACGAAGAACAGGTTTCCGGTCACGGCGCGGCTGAAGTCGAGCAGCCGGTCGTAATTGCCGGCCGGCCGACCGATGAACATGTTCTCGAGCATCTGCTCGATGGTGCGCGGCGAACGGCTGTAGCCGATGAAGTAGGTGCCAAATTCACCGTGCCCGGGCTGGCCAAAGGGCATGTTGTCGCGCAGGATCTTGATCTCTTCCCCGTTCTCAACGATGGTAGTCAGCGCATTGTGGGCTGACGTGGGCTTGACAGAATCGTCCAATTCGACGTCGGACAGCTTGGTGCGGCCGATGATGCGTTCTTGCGCCTCGGTGGAGAGCGCATTCCATGCGTCCAGATTGTGAAGGTATTTCTGCACGATGACGTAGCTGCCGGCGGCGAAGGTCGCATCTTCGCCGGCGATGAGGACGGCCTCGGTCACGGCCGCGCCGCGGGGATTCTCCGTTCCGTCGACAAAGCCCAGCAGATCGCGTTCGTCAAAGTAGCGAAACCCATGCACTTCGTCCACCGGCGAAACTGCGTCTCCGATGCGCGCCATGATCAGCGTGGCCAGTTCGAAGCACAGATCCATTCGCTCGGCTCGAATATGAAACAGCAAATCGCCTGGGGTCGAGACCGTGTGGCGCGCTCCGGCGCGAATCTCAGGGAACGGGTGTAGTTCTGCCGGGCGCGGCGGGCCGAAGAGGCGGTCCCATGCGTCGGATCCGAAACCGACGACGCAGGTCAGCCCTCCATCGAGGTCGCGAAATTCCACCGCGCGCACCAGCGCGGCGAGGTCCGAGCAAAACGAGCGCAGGGTGGCGCAATGGTCCGAGCCCGGGTTGAGCGTCGCGACCAGGAAAATCGCGGCGCGGGTTAGCGGCGCGGATACTGGCTGCGCGACGGCAGGTAATCTACCTGCCGCTTCCGGAGTGCTTATCGGATCGGGCTCCATCGGTGTCGTCCTTGAAAACAGACTGCGCCCTTAATCTTTGTCCAAGTATTCTTCGGGGACGTCGTCTTCCGGCACTTCGCGGGTGCGCACTTCCCTGTTTCCACGCTCTCCGGCGTCTTCCACGCCCGCCACCACTCCAGCCTCGAACGCGTTGCCTTCGTCGGCCAGTTCGTCGACGCTCTCCGAATCCGCGCTTTCGACTCGCGACAAGCCCTGGAGATCTCCCGAGCCCGAGAGTGGTTCCGTTGTGTCGCGTGAAAATGCATCGCGTGAAAACGCCCGCGCACTTCGTGACGGCCGCTTCTTTAATGTTTCGTTGATGCCCACGCTCGCGGCCTTGCCGCTGGCCGTCCGCTTCAAGCTTTTCGTCTTTGTCTTAGCCACAGCTTTGTCGGGAGCGGCTTTCTTCTTCGCCGGTTTTTTAGCAGTTGTCCGCTTTTGCGCCAGCTTCGGTTTCTTGCCAGCGCCCTTCTTGGACGTCGTCGCCTTCTTTTTGCTTTTCTTCTTGGCAGCCATTTGCGCAGTCTAGCACCGCCAGCATATCTGTCGCAAAAAACCGCAGGCCCCCTGAGGACGCCCTTTCAAGAACGCGGCAGACTCATTCTGTGGCCCCGCAGTCTGAGGGCATTCGATTACGCTTTGACGAACTCGACATCGAGCGTGATGTGGACTTCCTCGCCCACGACGATGCCACCTGTTTCCAGAGCCGCGTTCCAGGTCAAGCCAAAATCCTTGCGCTTGATGGTCGTCTTGACAGAGATACCGATTCGGGTGTTGCCCCACGGGTCCTTGATGGGAGCGCTGGGCCCCTCGACATCGAAAACCACGTTACGAGTGACGCCACGGATCGAAAGGTCGCCTTCCACCGCAAGCTCGTCCAGTCCTATCTTCGAGATGCGAGAGGATCTGAAAGTCAGGACCGGAAATTTCTCCACATCCAGAAAATCCGCGCTCTTCAGGTGGGCGTCGCGCTGCGCCTCGCGAGTGTTGATGGTCGCGGCATCAATAGACGCCTCGACTCGCGATTTGTTGATGTCGGCGCCGTTCAACTCCAGCTTGCCGGTGATTGTCGTAAACTCGCCCTTCACGTTCGAGATCATCATGTGCTTGACCTTAAACTGGGCAGTGGCGTGAACGGGGTCGATGTTCCAGGTTGTAGTAGTGGTCACTTCGGGTGCAGAGACTGCGCTCATAACAGGCATTTCCTCCTCTCAAACAGATGCTCCCAGCCAGGGCCAAGTATGCAAAATAATTTCGTCGCGTACGGAACTGCACCTCGCGCCATTCAGCCCTGCCTTAACACAGTGAGCAGAGATCGTCCTGGCCAGCGATCCGCGAGGCTTTTGCCTTAGACTGTCATCACATCTTTCTGGAGGCTTCCTTGGTCCGCTCTCGCAAAATCTCGCCCGCTCTCAAGAAGCGTGCCGCGCAAATCAAACTGCTGCTCATGGACGTGGACGGCACCATGACCGACGGCGGTGTGACCCTGCTCTCGCAAAGCGACGGCACCGCCCTCGAAATCAAGACGTTTGACGCACATGACGGCCAAGGCTTGACCCTGGCCCAGACCGCCGGCCTGCGCACGGGCTGCATTACGGGCCGCGAAAGCGCAGCGCTGCTGCGGCGCGCTCACGAAATGAAGATGGAATTCATCTACATGAAACAGCCGTTGAAAATGCCGGCCTACGAGGAAATTTTGCGAAAGATGGGCGTGCCCGATTCTGCGGTCGCCTACATTGGCGACGATCTTCCGGACATCCCTCTCATGCGCCGCGTTGGCCTGGCCGTCGCCGTGGGCGACGCTGTCCCGGAGACAAAGGCAGCCGCGCACTACACGACCGCAGCCGTAGCGGGTCACGGCGCGGTCCGCGAGGCGGTCGAACTTATTCTCAGATCGAAAGGCCTCTGGGAGGGAATGATCGATAAAGCGCGGGCTTGATTCTCCCGGCTTATTTTTTAGAGCCGCTGCCTTTTGTTGAAGTCCACCTGAATCACCTGCGCGGGGGTGGCATACTGCCGGCGCGGCGCATCCGCCGGAGAAGGCCGGGCAGCTTGCCGCCCGCCGAACCAGTCCTGGTACCAGCGCTGAGCCGTGAGCTTGTTCAACCAGATGATGGGATCGCATTGGCTGTAGTCTTCGCCGTTGGGCCCGACCCGGGGAAAGAACACGTGGATCGGCTGATCTGAAAGAAAAGTAAACTGCGCTTCGCCTCCGTGCTGCACCATCGGAGTGTCCATCCTCGTGTTCAGGACTCGCTGGATTTCCGGAAAACGCGGATTGTAGTTATGACGAGCGCCGTCGAGGAGGCTCTCGATGATCTCGTTGACGCGGGGATTCTCGGCGTCAATGATATCGAGCAGGTCGTAGTCGGCGTGGATGTACATGCCATAACGCTGCGCACAGAAATAGTGCGGAGAGTCTGGGTTGATGTCGACCGAGTAACCGTCTCGGCCCGATCCGGTCTGCTCGTAATCTTGCGCCAAATGCGCGGTCGAGAATTCGTCCCAATACTTCCTAGCATCGTCTGGTCTGTCGAACTTGTCGCAATGGTGGTAGGGATCGGCCACTAGACCGGCAATCTGATACCGCGTGTCGTTGTCATGGTTGGCGGTCTTAGCCTTGCACGAGATCGGTTTGGGAATGTAGTTGTCGTTGCCACGGAGCTTCTCATCGGCCCATTTGAGCGACTTAGGATTCGTCAGCCGGGCAAGCAACCAAACATTTTTCTCGCGCGCTACGTTTTTGAAGATCTCGCGATCTTTGTCCCTCATGGCCAAGCCTCCGCACTTGGCCAAGATTCTATCCCGAATTTCCCGGTTGGACTACCGGTTGGACTCGTTGGATGAGAAAGACCGCGGCGTGGTGACCTTGTCTGACGCGAAATCAGTCTGAGGGCGATGGAGCGGCTGTAGCGATTCCTGGCGAGCCGCTGTTCAGTCGCCATTCTTGCATCGAAGGCGGCATCGCCAGAAATCGTCTTAGCATTATTGTTGGGGGGGCGGGGCGCTGCCATCTTGTCCGCCCTGGTGATGCCCTTGCCATTGTTTGTGTTCGCTTTGCATCGCGTCGAATTTCTTTTGCTGTTTGTCATCCAGAACCGCCCGGATCTGGTCGTCGGACGCCTTGTGGATGTCCATCATCTTCGATCGGCGATCGTCCTGTGAGAGTGAGGAATCCGATCGCAGGTCCTGCATTTTCGACTGCTCCGACTTCAAAATGTCCAGCACTTTGGGCTGCTGATCGGAAGTGAGCTTCAGTTCTTTCGTCAGCCTCTCTGTCCGCTGGGCCGGATCGAAATGGCCACGCCCATGTTCCGGGGGCGCACCCGAGGGAGCGGATTGCGGTGGGGTACTGCCGCTGTCTTGCGCGACAACAAAGGGTGCAGCGGCGCAGACCGCGCCTGCGAGCATGAGCGTGAGCAAACTATGTTTGAGCATGAATCTCCTCCTGTGAATTTGGGTCTGTTGGTATGAACCACATTATGGCCCTGGAGTTCTGAAGAAACCGCTTCTTTTACGAAACTTTACCTCGGTGAACACACAAAACTTTACCGTAGCCTCACCGGGATCGCATTATTATCGCATCCAAGGGATAATGCGACGTTAAGGACGGTTCATGCTCGCACGGTTCAGGTTGATGACCGCATCGAGAAGGTTCGTATCCAGGCCTCTGCTGCTGGGCTTGACCCTGGTGCTCGCCCTCGATTGCGCCCGCGCGCAGAGCGAGCCTGCGCAGCTTCAGCCCAGCCAACCTCAGCCCACGCAACCTCAGCCCAGCCAAACGGCAGGCGGAACGATTCACGGCATCGTGAAATCCGGCAACATGCCGCTTCCGGGAGCAGCCTTATCCATCGCTCTTAAATCCTCCGATCAGAAGATCCCTGCCCCGACGATCCCTGTTCAGACGATCAGTGTATGGACCGATGTGGACGGCAGCTATTCCGCGGCGATTCCGGCGTACGGCAGCTACACGGTGCGGGTGCAGATGATCGCATTTGCCAACAGCTCGCATGATGTGGTCCTCGACGCCGACCACCAGAGCGTGCAGGCGAACTTTGAATTGACGCTGCAATCGCGGATGCAGGAGGCTACCGCTCCGCCTCGAAGGCCGGCCGGGCCGACTGCGGCTCAGCGCGGATTTCAGAGTCTCTCCGCGCTGCAGGGTGCGGCGAATCAAGATGCTGGCGGAAACGCAATCAGCGATGTCGTGCCGTCGGGCATGCCGGTTCCAGGGATTGATCCGAACAGCGCCACGGAATCGATTGCGGTTTCGAGAAACAGTTCCAATTCCCTCAACGCGATGAGCGGCGACGAACTGCAGCAGCGCATCAACGACGCGCGGCAAAATGGAGGCGGGTTCGGAGCAGGCGGCGGATTTGGCGGCGGCGGAGGATTCGGCGGCGGCGGCAATGGACGGGCCATGACCATTACTGGGCGGCGCGGGTTTGACATCAATCATCCGCATGGATCGATCTACTATGGCATCGGCGATTCGGCACTCAATGCCGCGCCTTATGCGCTCGCCGGCGAACCCGCGACGAAGCCGGGATATTTGCAGAACAGCTTCGGCGGTTCCATTGGCGGACCGCTGAATATTCCGAAGATTTATCACGGCGGCACGAAGACGTTTTTCTTCGTCAATTACAACGGCAAGCGCGGAGAGAATCCGTTTGACCAGTTTTCCACGGTGCCCACGCAGGACGAACGCAACGGAGACCTCTCGTCCTTGTGCAAGACAGGTTTCACGGGACCCGTTGTCAATGGAATCTCCACATGCGGCGACACCGCGATGGTCAATGGGGTGCTCACGTACGTCGATCAAATTTACAATCCATCCTCGACCAACCCGGTCACCGATATACGCTCGCCCTACGCGCAGAACCAGATTCCGGGGCTTGATATGGGACCGACATGCCCCACCCCAGGACCTTACGACAGCATCCCGCAAGCATTGTTGCAATATATTCCTTGTCCGAACCTGCCAGGGACTTTTCAGAATTTTCACTACGTGACTTCTACCACCAGCGACAGCGATGACCTAAACGTGCGCATCAATCACACCCTGGGCGCCGCGCCGGCGGGCGGACGACGGGGTGGTGGACGCGGGGCTCCGCGTAACAATCTGACGTTCGGCTTTCACTACCACGGATCGGATTCCAATATTACGAATCCGTTTCCCAGCGTTGGCGGCAGCACCAATGTCCGCAGTTTTGACGTGCCGCTCGGCTGGGTAAAGAGCGTTGGCAAGCTGACCAACAGCCTCCGCTTCGATTTCAATCGCAGCCGCACGCGCACCCAGAATCTCTACGCGTTTAACGACGACATCGACAGCGCGCTGGGAATCACCGGAGTCTCGACTAATCCTTTTGATTGGGGATTGCCCAGTCTTTCATTCAGCAATTTCAACAGCCTCTCTGATGTGAATCCGCAACTTCTGCGCAACCAGACTTACACTTTTTCAGACTCTGTGGTTTGGACGCATGGCAAGCACTCCTGGCGCTGGGGTGGCGACTTCCGGCGCGTTCAGGTCAACACGGAAACCAGCAGCAACGCGCGCGGCTCGTTCACCTTCAGTGGCTACAATACGTCGGAACTGATTCCCGGTGCGCCTGGCCAACTCCCCATGCAAGTGCGAGACACGGGATATGATTTTGCCGATTTCCTGCTTGGCCTTCCCCAGACCACAGCCGTGCAGTATGGGCAGGACAACTATCACTTCCACGGCAATTATTGGGATTTGTTTTTGCAGGACGAATGGAAACTTCGCGGAAATCTGACGCTGAACGCCGGCGTGCGTTACGAATACGTCTCGCCGCTGACGGAAGAGAATAATCTAATCGCGAATCTTGATCTTTCGCCGGCAGTCTTGAACCCGGCTCTGGGTACGCCGTCGGTCGCGGTGGTCCTCCCCGGACAGCTCGGACCCTATAGCGGCAGCCTACCCGCCAGCCTGGTACGGCCCGATCGCAAGGGGTTCGCGCCGCGTGTGGGATTCGCGTGGAAGCCGTTTTCCAAAACTGTGGTTCGTGGCGGATATGGGATTAACTACAACACGGGCGCGTATCAGACCATCGCGCAGCAGCTTGCGTTCCAGCCTCCATTTTCGATCGCCGAAACCAACATCCAGACCGCTGCTGGAGACCTCACTCTGGCCAACGGCTTTCCCCTGCCATCTTCGAATCTCACCACGAACACCTACGCGGTGAATCCAAATTATCGATTCGGTTATGTGCAGATCCGCAATCTGGATATTCAACAGCAACTCCGGCCGACGTTATTACTCAACATCGATTACACGGGAACGAAGGGCACCAATCTCGATATTCTGGAAGCGCCCAACCGGACGATATCGGCGTCGGGCATTCAGACTCGGATTCCGGACGTACAGGCATTCACCTTTGAAAACTCCGTCGGCGACTCCGAGGCCAACGCGGCGTCGGTGCGATTGCGCAAACGCTTGGCGAACGGCTTTTCGATCGGCGGGCTCTACACGTTTTCCAAATCGATCGATGATGCGTCCTCCATTGGAGGAGGAGCGACTTCAGGATCGGGCGGCACCGGGCTGGGAGCGGGAGGGACAGGTGCCGCTGGTGGGGGCGCGACTGCTTCGGCGGGCAGCGGCGCCAACAGCGTGGCGCAAAATCCTTTTGATCTTTCCGCGGAACGCGGGCTCTCCAGTTTCAACCAGACTCAGCGTTTCACTGCAGACTATTTGTGGGAATTGCCCTTCGGGCACGACAAACGCTGGCTCACCGCGAACACTCCGCTGCGCGCGATCTTGGGCGACTGGCAATGGAGCGGAGATTGGACCTTTGCTTCTGGGCTTCCATTTACGCCTCGATTTGTGAATAACTCTTGCGAGCTCAATGGTGGCACGAGTGGCACCCTGCGACCGGATCTGGTTCCGGGGCAATCGATTCAGCTGTCGCATCCCTCGATTGCAGAGTGGTTTAACACCGCAGCGTTTGTCGGTTCGTCCACTTGTCAATACGGCAACGCACGCCGCAACAGCATTATCGGCCCGGACAGCAAAGTTTTTGATATGGCGTTGACCAAGGTCATCCCGCTGAACGAAGCGCGGGTGCTGGAGTTTCGCGCCCAGGCTACTAACGTTTTCAACATACCGAATTACTCGTCGATTGATGCGTCGGTCACGTCGCCGACTTTTGGCAAGGTCACGGGGGTCGGCGGCATGCGGCAAATTACGATGACTGCCCGGTTCCGCTTTTGAGGGGGAGCACAAACATGATTTCGATTCCGAGCCGCTGGGCAAGAGTTTTGGCGATATTGCTGCAGTTCGCCCTCCTGGGTTCTTCCCTGCCTGCGCAACAGCAACCGGCGGACTACACCTTTCGCGTGCAAAGCGATCTGGTGCTGGTGAATGTTACGGTTCGCGACAAGAATGGAAATTTCGTCCGCGGCCTCAAGCCAGAAGACTTCACGATTCTCGAAGACAATAAGCCGCAGAAAGTTGTCTCGTTCGATGTGGAAGACATCGACGCCATCGCCAATCAGGACGTGGCGCAGGCGAAACCCTTGTCCAGCCCGCCGTCCCAACCGCCGAACCAGGCTGCGGCGGCGCCTCCCGCTGCCGGAGCGACGAATCAGTTCAAAGATCGCCGCCTCATCGTTCTGTTCTTCGATCTCTCCGCCATGGAGCCGGACGAGATCGATCGCGCCATCACCTCGGCCGAACATTATGTCGACACGCAGATGGCGCCGGCCGACTTGGTTTCGATTGTCTCTCTGGGAAGCGCGCTGCTGGTCAACCAGGATTTCACGGCCGATCATGATTTGCTCAAAAAGCAGCTGCAGGCTTTCGGTACGGGCAGCGGCCAGGGCTTCGAAGAAGGCACCACGGGCACGACCGAAGGCACGCCGGATAGCGGGCAGGCATTCACGGCAGACGATACGGAATACAACATTTTCAACACCGACCGGCGGCTCGAGGCGCTGCGTTCGGTAGCGGAAAAACTTTCGCACCTCGACCAGAAGAAGTCGCTGATTTATTTCTCCAGCGGCATGAACCGGACGGGCATCGAAAATCAGTCAGAACTGCGGGCGGCGACGAATGCAGCGGTGCGGGCAAACCTGGCGATCTACACCATGGATTTGCGCGGCCTGCAGGCGCTCGTCGCCGGCGGCGAGGCGCAGAACGCCAGCCTGCGCGGCACTTCGGTGTACTCCGGACAAGCCACCATCAGCGCCTTAAATTCCAACTTTACGACGCAAGAAACTCTGGTCACGCTAGCCAGCGATACGGGCGGACGAGCCTTCCTCGATTCCAATGATTTCGGCCAGGTCTTCAAGGGAGTGCAGCAAGATACATCGACGTATTATCTTGTCGGCTATCGCAGCACAAATTCCGCCAGGGACGGGCGTTACCGCCGCATTTCTGTGAAAGTAAACGCTCCCGGCGTGAAGGTTGACTACCGTCGCGGCTACTACGCGCCTGCGGATTACAAGCATTCCACCAAGGAGGATAAGGAGCTTCAACTGCAGGAGGAACTCGCCTCTGAGCTCCCTACAACGGACCTGCCGCTGTATCTCAGCACCGCCTATTTCCGCATGGAGAGCAACAAGTTTTACATTCCAATTTCGCTGGTCGTGCCCGGGTCAGAGATTCCCTTCACGCGCAGCAGCGATCGCGATAAAGCGACGCTCGATGTCATTGGCATCGTCACCGACGGCCAACACCACGCCGTGACGCAGATTCGCGACACGGTCAACCTGGCCGTTGATGCTGCATCCGAAGTGCAGAAAAAAAATGTGCAGTATGACACTGGACTGAGCCTCCCTCCCGGCAAGTTTCACCTGAAGTTTGTGGTGAGGGAAAATCAAACCGGACGCATGGGATCGTTCGAAACCGATCTGGACGTGCCGGACCTCAAGTCGCAGCCGTTGAAGATGAGTTCAATTGTGCTCGCCAGTCAGCTTCAGCCCGCCAAGAAAGGATCGACTCTTAGCCCACTGGTTCGCGACGGTTCGGAGCTTATTCCCAACGTGACTCACGTCTTCTCGTCGGGACAGCATTTGCGGCTGTACTACGAAGTTTATGACCCGGGGCGAGCCGTCGCTCCCGGCACGCCCGAGGCGGGCGCGGCGAAGCCCGGCATTCATCTGCTGACGAATGTCGCTTTTTTCCGTGGCAAGACCAAAGTGTTCGAGAGCTCGCTCGTCGAGTTAAATGAGCTGAATGCTCGCGACCGCAAGGCCGGAGTCTTTCAGCTTGAGCTGCCGCTCAGCTCTCTGCAGCCTGGGTTTTACACCTGTCAAGTGAATGTCATCGATGACGCTGCCGGCCTTTTTCTCTTCCCGAGGCTGGCGCTGCTGATTCGACCCGAGAAAACAAATCCAGCCGGCACGCGTTAAGCCGCTGCCAGATAAACGTAGCGCAGAATAAACAAGACGGTGAGGATCCAAATCAGCGCGTTGATTTCGCGAAGCTTCCCCGAAGCAATTTTCACTACCGTATAGGAGATCAGGCCAAGGCTGAGGCCGGTCGCGATGCTGAAAGTAAGAGGCGTCGCCAGCATGGTGATAAAGGCGGGGACGGCCTCGCTGAAGTCCTTCCAATCGATTTGGGCGATGGATTGCGTCATCAAGACTCCGACCAGAATCAGCGCGGGGGCGGTCGCAAAGGCTGGAATGGCCGTGGCCAGGGGCGAGCAGAAAGTGGCGAGCATGAAGAGTGCGGCGACGGCGACATTGCTCAGTCCAGTGCGAGCCCCGGCGGCAACTCCGGCGGCGCTTTCGATGTAACTGGTTACGGTGGAAGTCCCCGTCAAGGCGCCGACAACAGTTCCCACTCCATCCGCGACCAGGATGCGGCCAGCGCGCGGTATCTTGCCGTCCTTGACGAAGCCGCCTTGTTCGCACACTCCGACGAGCGTGCCAACGTTGTCGAAGAGATCCACAAACAGGAACGCGAACAAGACTTCGAGCAAGCCGAGATGGGTGGCGCCGCGGAAATCAAGCTGCAGAAACGTGGACGATGGGTGCGGCATCGCGAAGAATGCGGTGGGCCACTTCGCTACTCCGCGAAGCATTCCGAGTAAGGTTGTGCCGAAAATGCCGACCAGAATCGCGCCATGGAGTTTTCGCGACATCAGGATGAGGGTCAGAACCAGGCCGAAGCAGGCGGTCTGCACCTCTTTGTCGGCGAAGCTGCCAAGGCCTACATACGTTGCCGGATTGGCTACCACAAGCTTTGCATTCCGCAGTCCTACGAACGCGATGAACATTCCGATTCCGGCCGCGGTGGAATGCTTGAGGCAGTCGGGCATGCCGTTGACGATCTGCTCGCGAACGCGGGTTACTGTGAGAATGAGAAAAAGAACGCCCGAACAAAACACGACCGCGAGCGCCGTACGCCACGGGACATGCATGGCGATGCAGACCGAATAGGTGAAGTAGGCGTTCAGAGACATTCCCGGCGCCAGCGCGATGGGATAGTTCGCATAGAGCCCCATCACCAGCGTCGCCACCGCGGCTGAGACACAAGTGGCGAACACTACTCCCTCCGGGGGCATTCCCGCCTGAGCGAGAATCTGAGGGTTCACGACGATGATGTAGGCCATCGTGACGAAGGTGGTGAGGCCGCCCAGCATCTCCTGCTTCACGGAGGTCTGGTTCTCGGTAAGTTTGAAAAAGCGGTCGATCAATCGTCCTCCGTGAGTACGACTTTGCGGTGCCGAGCGGCTTAGTACTCGATTTTGTTGGGCTTGTTTTCCCAGGCACGAAACGCCGCCAACGCTTCTTCGCGCATCATTTGAACCATGGGGATCTTGCGCTTGGAATGGGGTTGGGCGATTTCGCTGTAGATCAGTGAATCGTCAAACCCGATCCTGGATGCATCGGCGTCGGCATTGGCAAAGTACACTCGAGACAGGCGGGCCCAGTAGATCGCGCCCAGGCACATGGGGCAGGGCTCACACGAGGTGTAAATCTCGCAGCCTTCCAGATCGAAAACGCCGAGTTTCTTGCAAGCTTCGCGGATGGCGACGACTTCCGCGTGCGCGGTCGGATCGTTGGTTAAGGTGACCTGATTGGCGGCTTCGGCGACAATGGCGCCATCTTTCACCACGACCGCGCCGAAAGGCCCGCCGCGTCCGGAGTGGACGTTGTCAATCGAGAGTTGAATGGCGCGAGCCATGAAAGAATTGTCCATGTATTGACTCTGTTGTTGCGTAATGGTCAAGGGGTCGCCGGCGCCAGCAACCCGCGAACCCGCAAATCAGTCGACATGGACTCTTTCGCAGCCGCTTCGCTGAGAAGCGAGTATAAGCCGGAGGCGAAATTTCGTAAAATACTGTTTTGAAGGAGCTGACATTTGAGTTTGCAGGCTTTCGTCTCACGCCGGGTGGTCACTCCCGAAGGCATCCGTGCAGCGGCGATTCTCGTCGACGGGGAGCGGATCGAGGCCGTGGTTTCCCCGGATCAAGTATCGCATCGCTACAAAGTTCATGACTTCGGCGACGCGGCCATTCTTCCCGGGCTGGTCGATTCTCACGTGCATATCAATGATCCTGGACGTGCAGACTGGGAGGGTTTCGAAACCGCAACCCGGGCTGCGGCGGCTGGCGGCTACACGATGCTCGTCGATATGCCCTTGAACTGTCTTCCCGCGACAACCACGGTGGCTGCGCTGCAGGCCAAACGAGCGGCCGCTCAAGACAAATGCCGCGTCGATTGGGCGGCCTGGGGCGGAGTGGTTCACGATAACGGAAGTGACATCGAGCCTCTCGCAGTCGCCGGAGTGCCGGGGTTCAAGTGCTTTCTGGTCGATCCCGGAATCGACGGTTTCACGATGGTTACGGAGCAGCAGTTGCGATTGGCGTTGCCACACGTCGCCCGGACCGGGCTGCCGCTGCTGGTGCATGCTGAACTTCCCGGCCCGATTGATCGCGCCACCAAAGCGCTGCCCAACGCCGACTGGACCAGTTACTCGACATACCTGCAGTCGCGGCCGGACGAAGCGGAACTGGCCGCCATCCGGCTGATGCTGGGGCTCTGCCGCGAATACGGCTTTCGCCTGCACATCGTCCATCTGTCGGCCAGCGCGGCGCTTACGGAACTCTGCGTTGCGCGGGCTGAGGGACTACCGATCACTGTAGAGACGTGTCCCCACTACCTGCATCTGTCGGCCGAAACAATTGCGAATGGAGCGACCTTGAGCAAATGTGCTCCGCCGATTCGGAGCCGTGAAAACTGCGAGAGATTGTGGCAAGGCCTCAGAGAGGGAACGATCGACATGGTCGTCACCGACCATTCACCGTGTCCTCCAACGATGAAGCGGATTGCGGAAGGTAATTTCCGCACCGCCTGGGGCGGCATTGCGAGCCTGTCAGTCGCTTTGCCGCTGGTGTGGACTGAGGCCAGCCGGCGGGGATTCACTTTGCTCGATCTGGCGAGGTGGATGGCGGCAGGCCCGGCTCATTTGGCCGGCTGCGGAGCCCACAAGGGCCGTATAGCTGCCAGCTATGACGCGGATCTCGTTGTGTTCGATCCCGACCGCGAATTCATTGTGGCGGAAGACAAATTGTATTACCGGCATCCGGTCTCGCCGTATCTTGGCGAAACTTTGCGCGGCGTGGTGAAGGTCACCTGCCTGCGCGGGAATCCCGTCTTCGCAGAGGGGAAGTTTCCGGGGGAACCCGCCGGACGGGAATACCCTGCGAACACGCACCATCGCGCGATTCTATGACCAATCGAGCCTATAACCGATCAAGCCTATAACCTTTTCCTATTCCGCTTCCCAAGACTTCCACCCCATTGCAACCCGGTCTGTCATACACTATCCCATCCGCGCGGGTTGGGGCCCGCTTGGGTCAAGTCGGGATTGGAAAAGCTCTGCGGAAGTAAACCATGAACACTGAGCGCATCGTCGGCGAGTCGGTTCCGCGCAAGGAAGGGCGCGACAAGGTAACCGGAGCGTCGAAGTATGTCGACGATATGGTTCTGCCGAACATGCTCTTCGGAGCGACGGTTCGCAGCCAGATTCCGCGCGGGCGGATCAGGAAGATCACCTTCGGCGCGGGCATCGCATGGAACGAATTCGTGGTCGCGTCTGCGAAAGATATTCCTGGGAAAAACTGCATCGCCCTGATTGGCGACGATCAGCCGTGCCTGGCGAGCGAATCGGTGAACCATCCCGAAGAACCGATTCTGTTGCTGGCTCACCCCGACCGCCATCTTCTGCCGCAAGCCGTGGCTGCGATATCGATCGAATACGAACCACTGCCCGCCATCTTCACGATTGAAGAAAGCGAACGCCGCACCGAAATCATTTGGGGCGAGGACAACATCTTCAAAACCTACCGGATCGACAAAGGTGATGTCGACGAAGTCTGGGAGAAGGCCGACTACATCGTGGAGGGCGAGTATTCGACGGGTGCGCAAGAGCAGCTTTACATCGAAAATAACGGCATGATCGCGGCCTTTGACGCGGCACAGGGGATCACGGTCTGGGGCTCGCTGCAGTGTCCTTATTACATTCACAAGGCGCTGATGGCGCTGTGCAACTTGCCAGCAGAAAAAGTTCGAGTGGTGCAGATGGAGACGGGAGGCGCGTTCGGCGGCAAGGAAGAATATCCGTCGATGATCGCAGCGCATGCAGCATTGCTGGCGATCAAAGCCGGGAGGCCGGTGAAGATTATTTATGACCGCATAGAAGATATGACGGCGACAACGAAGCGGCATCCCTCGCGCACTCGCCACCGGACTGCCGTCAGCCGCGAGGGAATGATCCTGGGCGGAGAAATCGATTTCACGATTGACGGTGGAGGGTATGCGACGTTGTCCTCAGTCGTGCTCTCTCGCGGAGTGATTCACGCTGGGGGACCTTATTACTGGCCGAGCGTTCGCATCCGCGCCAAGGCGGTCGCCACCAACGCCCCGCCGCATGGGGCGTTCCGCGGCTTTGGAGCGCCGCAGAGCCTGTTTGCCATGGAGCGGCACATGGATCGCATTGCACAAACGGTAGGTCTCTCTCCGGTCGAGATCCGCCGTCGAAATTTTCTGCAGCCCGGGCAGGCTACTACGACCGAACAAGTGGTGCGCGAGCACATCGATCTTGGCGCGTTGCTCGACCGTGCCTTGGAAGTATCCGACTATCACGCCAAGAAGCGGAATTTCGCGAAACAGAATCAGCTTGGCACTTTGAAAAAAGGCATGGGCATTGCCGCGTTTCTGCACGGCGCCGGATTTACCGGGTCGGGCGAGCGTTATCTGAGTTCCGTGGTCGGAGTGGAAGGCTGTGCCGACGGTAGTGTTCGTGTGCTGGTGTCGAGCACGGAATTTGGTCAAGGCACGAAAACTGTCCTGAGCCAGATTGCCGCCGAGGCTCTCCGTCTACCCTACGAAGATGTCAGCATGGCTCAGCCGGACACACTGGAAGTTCCTAACAGCGGGCCCACGGTTGCATCCCGCACGGTGATGGTGGTGGGAAAACTGGTGCAGTCCGCGGCCTTGGGCGTTGCGCAGACTCTAATTTCTTCCGGCTTGCTGCGCGATGGCTATTCCGCGGAGGAATTTCGCGCCGCCTGCCGACAGCACGTCGAGACCCACGGCCAATTCCGTTCCTGGTCGCGCTATGAAGCGCCCAGCGGCATTTTCTGGGACGATCAAGCCTATCGCGGAGAAGCCTATGCCGCATTTGCCTGGGCGGTTTACATCGCGGAAGTCACCGTCGATCTGACCACATATAGCGTTTCGGTAGACGACTTCGTCGCGCTGCAGGAAGTTGGCAAGGTTCTGCACCCGCTTCTGGCGCGGGGGCAAATCATTGGCGGAGTTGCCCAGGGAATCGGGTTCAGCCTTTATGAGAAAGTGGTTTGGCAGAATGGACGCATGCAGAACGGCCAGATGACCAATTACATCATGCCCACATCGAGCGATCTGCCGCCTATTCGCGTGTTCTTTGAAGAGTTGGGGAATATTCATGGTGCGTACGGTGCGAAGGGTATCGGCGAGCTCCCGATGGATGGTCCGGCCCCGGCAATCCTAAATGCGGTCGAGGACGCGCTCGGCGTTGGTTTCGATTCCGTTCCTCTGCTCCCGGAGGACATCATGGAGAGGCTCGCTGCAGCATCGCCGGTTGGATCAACGAGCAGAGACGGAGGCCGATAACCGAACCATGACCGATTTCTGCACCAGCCGCGGCAAGGCTGAAATTTCGTTGACCGTCAACGGTGCACCGAAACAAATTCGCGCTTACCCGATGGAGCGCCTGCTCGACGTGCTGCGGGTTGAACTTGGATTAACCGGAGCGAAAGAAGGTTGCGGAGAAGGCGAGTGCGGCTCGTGCTCGGTGTTGATGGATGGCGCGCTGGTGAATAGCTGCCTGGTTCCGGTTCTGCAGGCTGCGGGCACAAGAATTACTACGATCGAAGGGCTGGCAGCGGGAGACTCGCTGCATGTCTTGCAGGAAGCGTTTCTGGAATGCGGCGGCGCGCAGTGCGGCATCTGCACGCCGGGGATGATTCTGGCGGCCGTGCATTTATTAAACGGAAAGCCTGAGCCCTCGATGGACGAAATCCGGGAAGGCCTTTCCGGCAATCTCTGCCGCTGCACCGGCTACAGCCAGATTCTGGAAGCCGTGGCGGAAGCGGCGCACCGCAGATCGCCCGATAGCAGGTCGTCCGTACAGCAGACCGGCAGTATGAGGACCACCGTATGAGATCGAATCCGTCTGACTACGAAATAGTCGCGCCCGGCAGCTTGCAGGCGATTGTCTCGCTGCTGGCCAAGGAACCGGGCGCGTGGCTGCCGATCGCCGGGGGCACGGACGTGATGGTGCTATACGCTGCCGGAAAGCTGCCGGCGCGAAAGCTGGTCAGCATTTGGAACCTTCCTGAACTGCGGCGCATCGAAGTCACGGCTAGCGAGATTCGTGTTGGCGCGGGATGCACCTACGTCGATCTGCGCCAGCACGAACTCGTCGGACGCGAGTTCCCGCTGTTGGCCAGCGCCGCCCGATGGACCGGAGGAATTGCAAATCAGAATCGGGGAACGATCGGCGGCAACATCGTGAACGCA
>Ga0181523_10001749_pt1 | contig 22660 bp, 20 predicted proteins | sample PEATcosm2014_Bin_43_FD_119752 | JGI IMG/M metagenome (GOLD analysis project Ga0181523, IMG submission 119752) | Peatland microbial communities from MTU Mesocosm Facility, Houghton, MI, USA - PEATcosm2014_Bin05_30_metaG | ecosystem: Environmental > Terrestrial > Soil > Wetlands > Peat | place... | reverse complement strand
TTCGAAACGGGACATGGTCGACGGAGCCCAGTGTCGACACCTACCAGGGCGGCTCGGCACAGCTCTTCGGCGTCTCCTGTGCCTCGCCGAGTTTCTGCCTGGCGATAGACCAGGAGGCGATCCAATACCTGACCTTCAATGGTTCGACATGGACGAAGCCGATTCAGATGACGCCACCGGTGCCAGGTGGCCTGCAGTCCGTCTCCTGCCCGTCGGCGTCCTTCTGTGTGGCGGTCGACACGGAGAACCACGCCTTCTACTGGCGAGCCTGAGGCAGATGGGTTCCCAGCGTGCTGGAGTTCCGTGGGGCTAGGCCTGGCGCGGGGCACCTCGGCGGGACAGGACGTCGATGGCTGCGGCCGCCAACAGCACCCCGGCAACGACGACGTCAATCCATTGGCTCGGCACGCTGAGGAGATAGAGGCCGTTGTAGATGCCACCGATGACGAGGCCGCCCAGTACACCGTGGATGGTCCTGCCCCGGCCACCGAAGAGGCTGGTGCCACCGATGACAGCGGCGGCCACCGCCAACAGCACATAGCTGTTGGCGGCCTTGATGATGTTGGTCGTCAGCGAGACCTGCCATGAGGCGAACAGCACGCCGGCAATCCCGGAGGTCACTGATGCCAGGACGAAGCCCCAGGTGCGGATGGCGGGCAGGCTGACCCCGGCTCGGCGTGCCGCTTCGGGGTTGCCGCCGATGGCATAGACGTAGCGGCCGAAGCGGGTCCGCTGCAGCAGGAACGTCGATGCGCCCAGCACGACGAGGACGATCGGGATGATGTAGGGAACTCCTTCGATCGTCCCGAAGTGGGCACGGTTGACGTTGCAAAGCGCTACCACGGCGACGCCGGCTAGCGCCATGAGGGCGATCTTCAGAGCGGTGAGGCTTGGTGGCGGGGCCGACAGGCCGTCGCGGCGCCTGCGGACGTCGCGCCGCCAGAGGAGGGCGCCGACGGACCCCACCACCACGGCCAGAATGACCCAGCCGGCCACTGGGTTGAACTGTCCCCAGAAGATGTCGTAGAGGATGACCTCGTTGTTGAACCGCGAGTTGCCGATGCCGACGAGAGATCCGCCAAGGACGAGGATCGCCACACCCTCGAGAACGAGCAACCCGCCCAGGGTGACGATGAACGACGGCATCTTCAGCCGGGCCACGAGCGTCCCCTGGATGGCGCCGACCCCAGCGCAGAGAAGGAGCGCCGCGATGATCGCTGCCCACCACGGCCAACCCGCCCCGCTCGGCTGCACGAGCTTGGCGACCACGACGCCGGAGAGCCCCATGACGAGCCCCACGGAGAGGTCGATCTCGCCGAGGAGGAGGGCGAAGATCTCCGCGATTGCCAGCACCATGTACACAGTGCTCTGCTCGAAGAGATTGACGAGGTTCTGGGGGGACAGATACTTCGAATTGGCGACCTGGAAGCTGATCGCGACCACCACGATGGCGAGGACCACGGGCAGGACACCGCTGTTGCCGCTGCGGAGCCGAAGCCACCAGCCCCGCATGTAGTCACCCAGCGATTCGGCGAGCAGCTCGGGCGGAACCTCCGCCACCGCCACGTCAGGGGCGGCCGTGAGGTCGACCACCGTCTCGGTCGGGCCCTCCCCGAAGACCCGGTCAGACACGGGACACGCTCCCGGTCCGCGCCCCGCGCCGCGAGAGCACGTCAACCAGCACCGCAGCGAGGAGAACACCACCGGGCAGGATGTATTCAAGTGGTGTGGCCAATTCCCCCAAGCTGAGAAGGGACACGCCGTATTGGATGCCGCCGATGAGGATGCCGCCCAGTATTCCGTGGAGCGGTTTGCCCCGGCCTCCGAAGAGGCTGGTCCCGCCGATGACGGCGGCAGCGACGGTATAGAGGACGAGCTGACCGGGGTCGGCGGTGTTGGTGCTGTACTCACCGAAGAAGAAGGAACCGAGCAGGATGCCACCGAGACCAGCTGTCGCCGCGCAGAGAGCAAAGCACCAGGTGCGGATGGCGGCGAGGCTGACGCCTGCTCGCCTGGCCGCCTCGGGGTTGCCGCCGATGGCGTAGACGTAGCGGCCGAAGCGGGTTCGCTGCAGGAGCAGAGTCCAGCCGGCGAGTACGAGAAGCACGATCGGGATCACCCAGGGGACGCCCCGCACGCTGACGACACTCGTGCCGCGGTTGACGGTGCAGATCACCACGACGCCGACTCCGACGAGCGCCACCAGTGCGATCCTGATGACCGTGAGGCCGACCGGCGGAGCCACAAGACCGTTGCGTCGTCTCGCCGCCCCGCGCAGCCAGAGGCCCGTACCAACGCCCACCACGAGAACCGCCAGCGCTACCCAGCCGGCCACTGGTGTGATCACTCCCTGAACCAGGTAGAAGATGACGTTTTCGTTGGGCACCGACGAGCTGACAGCTATGGACCCGTCGGCACCACCGAGGATGATGACAAGGACGCCCGAGAAGAGAAGAAACCCACCCAGGCTCACGATGAAGGACGGGATTTTTAGCCGCGAGACCAGCGTCCCTTGCAGGGCGCCGACGACACCGCAGCAAACGAGGGAAACGAGGATCGCTGCCCACCACGGCCAGCCCGGCCCGGGCGACTGCACCAGCTTGAAGGCGATCACCCCACCGAAAAGCGCCACGGCGCCGATCGAGAGGTCGATCTCGCCGAGGAGAAGGACGACGATCTCGGCCATCGCCAGCACCATGTAGACCGTGCTCAACCCGAAGATGTAGACGAGGTTGCTCGGCCGCAGGAAGGCGTGCTCGGGGGTGACGATCTCGAAGACGACGGCGACGATCACGATCGCAAGGATCACGGGCAGGACGCCGCTGTTGCCGCTTTTGACGCGGAGCCACCAACCCCTCAGGTATGCCGGCAACGACTCGGCGAGGATCTCGGGCGGGACCTCGACCGCGACGTGCCGCTCGGCGGCGGTGGGGTCGACCGCGGCACCGGAGTCCAGCGTCCCGCTCGGGGCGTCCCCGCGGACGGCGCTCAGGGGGAGTCCTCGATCCGCGCCATACCGGGGCCCTCGCCGGCGGCGGTCCCGCCGGCTCCAGCCGGCTCGAACACCCGTCCGCCTAAAGTCCCGGTCGTCATGTACTCGACCACGCTCTGCCGGTTGAACTCGGCAGCCGACCCCTCGGCCACCATCCGGCCGAGGTGGAGCACCGCGATCCGGTCTGCGACCTCGAAGACGTCGTTCAGGTTGTGGGAGATCATCATCACGGCCAGCCCGTGTTCCCGCAGCCGTTGCACGAGGTCCAATACGGTCCGTGTCTGCACGACACCGAGGGCGGCCGTGGGCTCGTCCAACAGCACCACCTTGGAGTTCCACATCACCGCCTTGGCGACGGCCACCGACTGCCGTTGGCCCCCCGAGAGCGACCCCACCGGCTGGCGGACCGAGCGCACGGTCGTCACTCGCAGCGTGCTCAGCGTCTCGGCGGCAGCCCGCTCCATCGAGTCCTCGTCGAGCATGCCGTGGCGCAGCCGCTCCCGGCCGAGGAACATGTTCTGGACGATGTCCAGGTTGTCGGCCAGCGCCAGATCCTGGTAGACGGTCTCGATCCCGAGGGCGGCGGCGTCGCGGGCGCTCCGGATGTGGACCGGCCGTCCCTCGAAGTAGATCTGGCCATGGTCGGGTTGGTGCACGCCGGCGATGCAGCGGGTGAGCACCGACTTGCCGGCGCCGTTGTCGCCGCAGAGGCCCGTCACCAATCCCGCCGGGAGATCCAGGTTCACCCCGTAGAGGGCCTGCACGGGCCCGAAGTGCTTGTCGATGCCACGCAGCTCGAGCAGAGCCCCTGCGTGTCCGCCGCCGTCGGCGCCGGTGAGGTCCTCGGTCATCTCAGTCACGTAGATTACGAACCCCTCAGCCCCTCAGCGACCCTGGCACCCTGGCGATGCCCAACCTGCCACCGCTCCGGTACCCCACGAGCGACGTCTGCAACCAGACGCCGTTGAGGGGGCTCTCGGGTGAGAGCCCCCTCACGGTCAGGTGATCACCTGCTCAGGTGATCACCGGTCAGACGCTTACTGGATCCCGTCTGCGGCGCAGAGGCTCGCACCTGCGATGGCGCAGATGTCCGAGGCGCTGTCGAAGCCTTCCTTGACCACTGTCGACTCCATGTTGGCCTTGTCGACCCACACCGGCGTCAGCAGTGACGCCGGCTCAGTGATGCTGGAGTCGGCCGGGTCGACCGTCGTGCTGTTCAACAGAGCCGCCGGCGGCTTGTCGCCGGCCAGCAGGATGGTGGCCAGGGCGACGGTGTCCTGGGCTTCCTTGTAGACCGCCTTGTAGACGGAGCCGCACTGGTATCCCTCGAGGATCCAGGCCATGCCCTGGGCCGTGGCGTCCTGCCCGGTGGTCGGGATCTTGTTCGGCTTCACACCGTCTGCCTTGAGGTCGGTGATGACGGCGTTGGCGAGCCCGTCATTTGCCTCGATGGTGGCGTTGATCTGCGGGTTAGCGGTGAACTCCTGCTGGAAGATCGTGCCACCCTTGGTGTTGTCCCATCCGGGAGCGAAGTTCTCGCCCACGAGGGAGTAGCCGAGGCTGTTGGTGGCGCCGGCGTTGACCGACTTGGCCGTCTGGCCCCAGACGATGGAGTTGTACCCCTCAGCAAAGGAGATGGCGTTGGGGTCGGTGTCCTCGCCACCGTTCAGCACGAAGACCTTGGGCTTGGAGATTCCCCAAGAGGTGATGCAGGACTCGAAGCCCTTGCCGATCAGCTGACCAACCAACTCGTTGTTGAAGCTGACGTAGTAGGTGTCCTTGCCCTGGAAGGTGGCACGGTCGTAGCTGATCAGCGTGACACCCTTGGACTCGGCCAGCTGCGCGATGGCGACGCCGGTCGGGCCGTCAAGCGGGTCCATGACCAGGATCTTGGCGCCGAGGTTGATGTCGGCGGTGGCATCGTCCAGCTCCGTGGCATCGCTGCCCTGGGCGTTGTCGATGCGGTACTGCTGCTCGGTGTAACCGGCGTCCGCAAAGGCGTCGTTCAGGTACGGCTGGTCGAAGTCCACGTAGCGCGTCGACGACGTGGTGTCGGGCAGGATCACTCCGACCTGCAGGCTGTTGGCGCCCTTGGTGGCGTACTCGGTCAGCGGCTTGAACGTCGCCATCGTGGAAGCGATGTCCGGCGTGAACGAACTGATGCTGAGACCGGCAGGAATCGTGTTCGAGCCGTGGGCCACCATCGACGTCGTCGTCGTGCTCGACGATGACGAGCAGGCCGCGGCAACGATGGCGATCACCGCCAATGAGCTCAGCCAACCCAACCGATGAACTCGTGAACGGGAGCTCCGACCATCAACCCTGTTTTGCTTCTGCATACCAGACCTCCCTTTTCGCCCGAATCGACACGTGCTCAGACCGCTTCGCTACGGCGACCGCTCACTGACCACGACGAACCCCCTCCCGGACGCGTCACCAGCGAGCTAGCTCAATCTACCGCAGTGGCCGGCTCCGAGTAGGGCCGAAAGTCCCTATATATGACGTTCGCGTGTCTGGTGTCGCAATAAGCCATAGCCACCAGGCCCGGCGCCGCCTGCCGCGCGCTCAGCGCGGTCGGGCGCTCACGATGGGAGAGGGCGGTGAACGACCTTCAGCGTTCTCAGCGAACACGATGCAGAAGTACCTCGTCCCGTTTCTGAGCGCACTCACCTTGCCGGACGTGGCCGTCGCCCCAGCCTGAGCGGCGGGCGCCCCCGCCGTCGGCGGCGGCGAAGTCTTCGAGCAGTACAGGCGGTAGCCGGAGATCGCCAAGTTGCCGGTCGAGGCGGGAGCCTTCCAGGTGAGCATGATCGACTTGTCACCTGGTCTGGCTCGCAGATCAGTTGGAGCCGACGGCACGGAGGTCTGGAACTCGAAAGCACCGGCGTCGCAGGCCGTTTGCCCGAAATAACCGGGTCGGTGCTCGCCCCGCTCGTCCGTCTTGATCGTGCAGGCGCTCTTCGGCACCTCCTCGAAAGCGGAGCTGCTCGGGCCGATGGCCAGCGTCTCGGGCCCGCTCGAGCCGTTCGGGCCGGGCACGGGGGCGAGATCGATGGTGGCGCTGCTCACTTTGCTCTTCGGACCCAAGCCACATGAGTTGTCGGATTCGAGGTTGTAACCACCGTCGGTGATGGCGGCGCCTCCCCCGTTGTTGTAGCAGGCAGCAGAATCGAAGACGGAGGCGGTGGCGCGCACGACGCCGCCGTTGAAATTGAAGACGCCGCCGCCGAGCTCGGCCGAGTCATCCGACAACGTGACATTGATGAGCGTGACGTCACCGTCGTTGGCAAGGCCGCCGCCGTACACGGCCGAGTCGTTCCAGAGCGTGTCGTTGGTGAGCGTCGCCTTGCCTTCGGCGGTGTTCGCCAAGGCGCCGCCTGATATCGACGAGTCGTTCGAGAGCGTGTCGTCGGTGAGCACGAGGGCGCCATCATTGAGGACAGCGCCCGAGCTGTCGTCCGCCAGGGTGTCGCCGGTCAGCGTGGCAACACCGTTGAGGTCGTTGAAGAAGCCGCCGCCGCTGTCGTCGCTGATCGAGTCGCTTGCGAGCGAGGCGGTGCCGAGGTTGGACACGCCGCCGCCGGAGTCGTCCGACACGGAGCCTTCGTCGAGCGTGAGGGTCCCCGAGTTGAGCACGCCGCCGGCTTGGAAGGCCGAATCGCCCGTGATCACGTCCTTTTTCAGAGTCGCCCTCCCGTCGTTGCAGACGGCGCCACCGCTGTCGTCGACGGCCGAGTCACTCGAAAGCGTGTCACTTGTCAAGATAACCGTGGCGTCCGTGCTGTTGAAGACCCCACCGCCCGAGAAGGTCGCAGAGTCACCCGAGAGCGTGTCGTCGGTGAGCGTGGCGGTCGCTCCGCTGTTGTTGAAGACTCCGCCGCCCTCGGCGCCGGCCGTGTCATACAGCAACGTGTCGTCCGTCAGGGTGAGCTTGCCGTTGTTGTAGACAGCGCCTCCGTCACCGGTCGCCCAGTCGTCGGTGAGCTCATCGCCGACGAGGCTGAGGGTGCCGTCGTTGTTGACCCCGCCGCCGAGGGAGACGCCGGTACCGCCCCCGCTCTCGATTTCCCCCCCGTTGGCGATGGAGAGCCCGCTCATCACCACGTTGCCGGCATCGATCTCCACGTCGCTGACGCTCGTCGTCGGACTGCTGAGCGTTGTCGTCGCCGCACCGGCACCGGCGATGACGAGCAAGGGGTTGTCGGAGGTGGGGTCGTCGATCGTCAGACTCCCGAGATAGGCGTCAGGCGAGGCGGCCACCTCGATGGTGACCGCCCTCCCCGTCCACAGCTTGGCTGCGACGAGGCCCTCGCTGACGGTGGCACACGCCTTCGTTCCCGGCGAGGTACAGCCGGTGCTGGCGGTTCCCGACTGGCTCACGTACAACGTGATCGCCGTAGCTGCCGTCGCGACGGCTGGTGTCGCGACGAGCACGCTCGTCACAAGGAGCGCACCGAGAAACGCCGATGCGCTTGGTGCTAGCAGCTTGCGGACGATCGTTCGTTTGCTCATGTGCCCTGTCTTCCTCGTGGCGGCCGACAGTCACCGTAGGCTGGCGTGCTGCCCACCACATCGGTGGCTCCACCCATTTTTTCGCCGCCGGCACCCCCACGTTGCCCGGCGTCGGCGGCAGGCGGGGCCGCCCGCTGACTGGAGTGTGACGCCCTCTCGAGACGGGGAGGCCGGCCCTAGGGCTTGAAAGCCTGCACGCCGGTCTGGCTGGACACGAAGATCATCCCGTCGCCGGCACCGGGCGTGGCGAAATGCTCGACGGGATCAACGGGCAGGGCTTCCTCGACCCTTCCGGTGACCGGGTTCATGCCGTAGAGGTCGGACGGGCCACCACCCCCGTCAGCATCGGTCGCCACGGCCCACACGAGACCGCCGGCGACAATGGGCGTGCCGTTCGCGTTGCCGCTCGACGCCTGCCACTTCACCGAAAACGTCGGATGGACGCCGTAATTCACCTGCAGCGCCACCGTGCCGCTCGGGCACGGCACGTAGAGGTAATCGTGCTTCTTGCCCCTCACGGTGAGGACGACGGAGGCATCGGAGCCGAATACGTCGACGCCTCCCGAGCAGACTTCTCCTTTGAACAGCTGGTGGGCGATGCCGCCGAGCTTCGACCCATTCAGCAAGAAGCCCCACGTCACTCCGTCCGCCCCGGCCTTCCCCGTCTCGAACACATAGTTGCTGTTCGGCAAGATGATCGGTCCGCCGGAGCCGAGGTCGAGATCCTCGGCATTTCGCTGAGCCCAGTCGCTCGGGGCGAAATAGCTGTCGATCTTGAGGCTCGGCGAGAGCCCGATGACCGAGTCGCCGTAGTCGAACGGGCTACCCGGTCCGTCATTGGAGTTGCCGGTGGCGACGAAGAGCTCGCCGGCGGCGTTGCCGGCGGCACCGTCGGGCGCCCAGATGGCGGCCTCGCGCTGGGTCGGCACCTTGAAGTACTTGTAGGCCGTGCCGGCGACCGTGTACGAGAGGACATAGCCCTGGTAGGCGCCGCAATCGCCGTCGAGCCCGCCGAAGAAGGCGTAGACGCGGCCGTCGGACAAGAGCAGCCCGGAGCGCTGCTGCTCCGCCGCCACGATGTAGGTCTTGCCGGCACCGGGGGGATCGATGTCGTGATCCCACAGCACCGAGACCTTCGTGGAGGTGAAGCGGACAGCCACCATGACGTGCTTCACCCCGTGCCAGGTCGGGTCTTTCGGATTGCCCGTCTGCACCTCGCCGGCGACGAAGAGCTCACCGGTGGCGGGGTCGATCACGGGCGTGCCCGTGATGCCGAGGGGACTGATGTCACCGCAGCCCGAGAGACCGGGCGCGTTGTCGATGACAGAGGTCGTCGTCGACCGGCCGATCGAGAACCTCCAGGCGACCTTCCCCGTCGAGGCGTTGAGGGCATAGACCTCGTCGAGCTCCGTGGCGACGATGACGAGTTTGCCGTCGACGAGGGGTTGTCCGTAGATGCCGCCGGAGAGGTTGCGAGTCCACGCCGGCTTCAGGTGGGCGAAGGAGGGGTCGGCCGTGTCGACACCGTCGCGGGCGTTGTCGTAGCCATAGGTGAGGAGCTGGCCGAGCGGCTTGGCGGTGCGGGGGTGCGCCGCTGGCACGGAGCCTCGCACGGCCGCCGCCGAGGGCTGGCCGAGCGCCGACATCGCGACGGCCAGGAGCGTGGCCGCCGCCATGATGAGACGCCCGGGCCGCCTCAGGCGGGACCGACGCCGTGCCACGTCGCTCCTCCCGGACGTTCGCAGTCGTCGAGGGCTCGTCGCCATCTGTGGACCTCCCTGCATCTCACATGGACCGCCCGCCGGGTCCGGTTGCGCCCGAGCGTACCCACGCCGCTGGCCTCGGGGGGGAAGCGGTGACACTGGGCGGCGTTGTCGCAGGCAGGCGCCGCGGGCGGCCCGGAGGGTTTCTTGCCCGCCTCCGCACTCGGCAATGATTCCGGCGTGACCATCACCCCGCCCTCTGACTTGAGCGAGATCCGCCAGCGTCTCGATGTCGTCGATCGCAAGCTCGTGCAGGTGCTGCTCGAGCGCTCGAAGCTCATCGACGAAGTCATCGCCTTCAAGCGCGCCCACGGCATGGCCGTGATCGACCGGGCACGTGAGGACGTCATGCTCGAGCGCATCGACAAGATCGCCGTTGCCGAAGGGCTCGATGGGCGCATCGCTCGCCAGGTGCTGCGCGCCGTGATCGACGCCTTCACGCTCCTCGAGGTCGAGCACCTCGGGCCCGACTCCTGACGGGGGAATGCCCCTCGGCGGCGGTCAACCGATCGAACGAGCGGGGCAACTCTCCGAGAAGCCGCTCACCTCGCTGTGGGCGTCCCAACCGTGCCCGTTGCCGATCCGCCATGCCTTCAAGGTGAGGTAACTCGCCGCGGGCAGGGCAAAGTTCCCATTGACACTGTCCGCAGCGGCGGAGAGCTGCTCATAGTCGTTGCAGTCGATCGTCTCCTGACCGGACGCCGGGAGCGTGTCGATCTCCATCAGCGGGTTGAACCGGTCGGCCCTGCCCAAACCGGCAATGGTGTTGTGCCAGATCTCGACGTCGGACCAGATGCCTCCGAGGTCGACGACGGGCATCCCGTCGAGGGGCACGAGAAAGTGCTGGCTCTCGTTCTCGAAGACGTTGTCGTGCACGTAGACGTCGGAGATGCGCGCCGCCGAGCCGAAGGCGTCGACGTAGAGGGCGTACGGGTCATGGCCGGCAACGCCGGAACGGCCACCCCGCCCAGGTGGGTCGGTCCCCCCGCTCGGGTCGGACGTCGAGGTTCCCGGGTCGTCGTGCACGACGTTGCCGGAGACGAGGAGATGGTCGGTCTCCTTGCCGGGCGTTTCGACGTCGAGGTTGATGCCCTGGTCCGTGTTCCAGAGCGTGTTGTCTCGGAACCAGATGTAGGAGGCGCCGTCGTCATAGAGGCCGGCGGCATCCTCGGGCAGCGGGCCGCAGCGCCTCGTCTTCGAGTCCCAGCGGCCGTAGGCGGCGTTGGACCACGTGTCGACGTTGTAGACGGTGTTGTCGTCGACGTAGCCGTGGTTGGCCTGGGCGCCGCCCGTCTCCCAGCCGATCGTGTCGATGCCGATGTTGTCGGCATCCTCGACGACGTTGCCGGCGACGAGGAAGTCCCTGAGAGCGCCGTTGAACGTCATCGTCTCGCTCTGTCCCGTGCGCGTGCCCGTGACGGTGTCGCCCTCCACGACGACGTGCTGCAGCTGCTGCGACCTCGCCGTGCCGCCGGCGATGACGGCGATGCCGTAGGCGTCGACGTTCTCGTTGTCACACAGCGAAGCCGAGGTGTGGTCCTCGTCCGCCCTGTTCGTGATGTCCTTCACCGTGTCGTCAAGGATGTAGATGTCGCTGCAGGCTCCCCCGTGCTGGAAGCAGGCGGACAGGTGCGGGGTCGCCTTCGTCGCCTCAAAATCGCTGCGCGTCGTCACGTAGATGCCGGCCGGAACCTCTGAGGTGCCGTCGTAGGTGTAGTTCTCCACCGTGAGGCCGTAGATCTCGACGCTTCGCGAGTCGACGATGCTGATGCCGCCCGAATCGCCCCAGTACTGATTGGCGTTCGTGTCAGCCGGCACGACCGTGCCGAGGTCCAGCGTCGCTGTCTCGTGCGGGGCGTGAGCCAGCTCGAGCAATGCGGTGGACGTCTTCGACCAGACGTGCAGGGGACGGTTGAACACGCCGGCAAGGCACACGACGGTCGGTGCCTGGATCGTGTTCTCGTGAGCGGCTACCCAGCTGTTGACGGTGGCGGAGGTAGCGCCCTTTGCCGACATGAAGCTCACCGTGCAGCTCGACGGCGCCGAGATGGGCGAGCCGGTCGGCGTCGCCGGGTTCGGGATGCGCCCATCGTTGTCGACGGGGGCGCGGCCGGCCGGCTCGAGGGGAAAGTCCTTCGCCTGCACGGGAGGATTCGGCTGGACGACGAGGCGAGAGGCGGGCGGGGCGGGGCGCCGTTGCACCGCCCCGGCACGGCGTGCGGGGACGCCCGGCACGGTGCCGGGAGCAACGGCGGTGCAGAGCGCCAAGCTGACGCAGCCGGAGGCGGCGGCCCGCAGGCTGAGGACCCTCACGGCGACCACGCTAAGTGCAACTCGCGGCTTGCAATTGCCGATTCTCGCCGTAGCCTTGTCCCATGGCCGCCACACCCGACACCGTTCATTGGCGAGGCGTGCACCACCTCGCCCTCATCACCCCCGACATGGACGCCACCGTGCGTTTCTGGCACGGCGTCCTCGACGCCCGCCTCGTGGCGACGCTGGCAACGCCGGCGTTCCGTCACTACTTCTTCGAGATCGGGCCGGGCAACACGATCGCCTTCTTCGAGTACCGGGGACAGAAGCTGGCACGCTACGCCAAGCCCGCCGGCGTCCCCTACGAGGCCGCCTCCCAGTTCGACCACCTCTCCCTGCACCTGCCCGACGAGGACGCCCTCTTGAGGCTGCGTGACCGCCTGAAGAGTCACGGTTGTGAGGTGACCGACGTCGTCGACCACGGCTTCATGCGGTCGATCTACTTCAGCGATCCCACCGGCATCGCCCTCGAGGCTTCCTGGTGGACACTGGATCCGACCGGCCGGCCGGCCGACCAGGGAGACGATCAGCTGTTCTCCGACGCCGACCCGGTACCCTCGGTCCGCGAGCTGCGGGAGTCCGGTCGGCTCGACCACACGGTCGCCACCGAGCTCGTCGACTCCATCATCCTCGACCTCTACGGACCGAAGGGCACCTGAGGCGCCAGGCTCGCGCCGGGTGCAGACAACCCGTCGCACCCGTGCCACATCGTGTGCTCAGACCGACCGGACAGGGCAGTGTCTCGTCGGTCTGAGCGCACATTTCACCCTTGCCGGGTGTGCACCGCTCGATACGCTCTGCCATGACCAGCCCGACCGGCGCCGCGCCGAGAGGAAACGTCCTGTTCATCACGCTCGATCAGTGGCGAGGGGACTCGCTCTCGGCGCTCGGGCATCACCTTGTCTGCACGCCGGCCCTCGACGCCCTCGCCGCCCGGGGCGTCCTGTTCGCCAACCACTGGGCAAGCGCCGCCCCCTGCGGTCCGAGTCGAGCGAGCCTCTACACAGGCATGTACCTGCAAAACCACCGATCTGCCCTCAACGGCACGCCACTCGATGCCCGCTTCACGAACGTCGCCCTCGAAGCCCGCGCCGCCGGCTACGACCCCGTCCTGTTCGGCTACACCGACACGAGCCTCGATCCGAGGACGATGGCAGCCGACGACCCTCGGCTTCGCACCTACGAGAGCGTCCTCCCGGGCTTCCGCCCCATCGTGAACGACCCCTACGACGCCGGCGGCGTCGGGCTCGCCTGGGCGGCCTGGCTGGCGGCCCGGGGCAGGGACGTTCCCTCGGATCCCCGGCGCCTCTACGACCCGGACGTCTCCTACCCGGGAGCGGCCGATCACCCAGCCGCCTGGGCGCCGACGCTCTTCAGCGCCGAGGAGACCGAGACGGCCTTTCTCACCGAGGAGCTCCTGGCGTATCTGGGTCGCAACGGCGACCACCCCTTCTTCGTGCACGCCTCGTACATCCGACCTCATCCGCCCTATCGAAACCCCCCCGGCTACCACGACCTCTACTCCTTCGAGGACGTCGCCCCGTTCGTGGCTCACCCCACGCGCCAGGCCGAACAGGCCATGCACCCGCTCAACGACGTGCTGCTGAGACTGCCGCCGTTGGCGGCGCCCGAGGCGGAAGCAGAACGCCGCCAGATCCGGGCGACCTACCACGGCATGCAACGTGAGGTGGACGACCAGCTCGGGCGCCTCTTCGCCTGGCTCGCCGAGTCCGGGCTCGCCAAGGACACGCTCGTCATCGTCACGAGCGATCACGGCGAGATGGGGGGAGATCACTGGATCTTCGAGAAGGCGGGCTACTGGGACGAGAGCTACTCCATCCCTCTCATCATCAGCGATCCCCGTCCCTCGGCTGAGGCCACGCGGGGCCTCGTCGTCTCCGCCGTGACCGAGTCGGTCGACGTGCTCCCGACGATCCTGTCCTGGATCGGGGCCGACATCCCCCTGCAGGTGGACGGTTGGCCCTTGACGTCGTTCATCGAGCACGGCACCGCCCCGGAGCACTGGCGGGAGGCCGCCCACTTCGAGTGGGACTTCCGGCACCCCCTCCTGCGCCGGGCGGAGACGCACTTCGGTTTGCCGTCGGCCCACTGCGTGCTCAACGTCGTCCGGTCCGATCGGTACAAGTACGTGCAATTCGCCGCCGAAGCGGAGGTGCTGCCGCCCCTCCTCTTCGACTTGGCGGCGGATCCCGGTCAGCTCACCGACGTATCGAGGGCGCCCGAGTACCTCAACATGTCGCTCGAGGCGGCCCAAAGCCTGCTGCGCTGGCGGATGCGCAATGACGAGCGCACGCTCGTCAACGACTTCCTCGACCCCCACCACGGCCACGTCGTGTCGGCCGACGCCTGGCGCTGAGGAGCGGCCGCACCGATCAGCGCAAACCGGGTAGCGCCCGCACCGGTGCCCGCTGCGACCGCACGATCTCGTCGACGAGGCCGAACTCGATCGCCTCGGCGGCGCTCAGGTAGCGACCCGCCTCGCAGGCGGCCGTGACCGCTTCGAGCGGCCGCCCCGTCGCCGACGCCAGCCGCTCGTGGTAGCGCAGGTACGAGTGACGGTGGTACTCCATGAGCGAGGCGACCTGACTCGCCCGCGCCTCGAAGGCGGCGTCAGGGTCGGTCAGGCGGAAGCGTGTGTGCTCCATGGCCAACCGGCGACTGCACACGGCGGCGACGAGGGCCGCCGGGCCCTCCACTCGCCCGAGACAGGTGACCTGCACCGGTACACCGAGGCAGTCGACGACGTCGACGACGGCAAAGCCGGCTTCGAGTGAGCCCCCGGGGCTGTCGAGCTGCAGTTGCACCATGTCGTCGCCGGTGGCGTCGAGTGTCATGAGCTGGGAGGCGATGCGGGTCGCCGTGGCGTCGTCGAGCACGCCTCGCAGCACGACGATGCGCCGGTCGAAGAGGTGTCCTTCCAGCCAGTCACCGCGCTCGGTCCAATCGTCTTGACCCATCACGTGCCCTCCTTCATGGGCTTCAGGTGCCACTCCAGCTCGTGCGACAGGGCGGCGGCGTATCGCTCCAGCGTCGAGAGGCGGATGTCGGCGTCCCCGGACTCGAGTCGCGCCACGGCCGATTGCGAGGTCCCCATGCGTGCGGCGACCTCGGTCTGGGTGAGGCCGAGGTCGAGGCGGCGTGCTTCCAGCTCGGACACGAGCTCGTGGCGCCGTGCCGCCATCTCTCGAAACCCCGGGAAGACCGGATCATGCCGGCGCTGTGACATCGTCATCTCGTTCTCGATATCTTATATTCGCGATATTGACTGGCACCACCCGAACGCCCGCAAAGGAGCAGACACGTGATCGACCGGACCGATGCAGACCACCGAGAGCCCCCACGGCACTCGATCATCCCCACCGTCCTCGACCAGACGAGCCGGGGCGACCGAGCCTATGACATCTTCTCGCTGCTCTTGCGGGAGCGCATCGTCTTCCTCGGTCAGGAGGTCGACGACCAGATCGCCAACCTCCTCGTCGCCGAGATCCTCTACCTCGAGGCCGAGGATCCCGACAAGGACATCCACTTGTACATCAACTCTCCGGGCGGCCTCGGCTACGCCGGGATGGCCATCTACGACGTCATGCAGCACGTGCGCTGCGAGGTGTCGACGATCTGCGTCGGCATGGGCATGTCGGCCGCCGCCATGATCCTCGCCGGCGGTGCGGCCGGGAAGCGCTTCGCCTTGCCGAACGCCAAGATCATGATCCACGAGGGCAGCGCCGGGACACGCGGAGCGCCCCGCGACATGGAGATCCACTTGCGCGAGGTGCTCGCCACGACGCGGCGCATGGTCGAGATCCTCGCCCACCACACGGGGCGACCGATCGAGGACGTGGCAGCCGACATCGAGCGCGACCGCTACATGACGGTTGAGGAGGCGAGGGACTACGGACTGATCGACGAGATCATCCTGCCCCGTCGGGGAGTTTCGGCGGTTGCCGCCGATCTCGAGCTCGCCTCTGTCGGCTAGGAGAATCTCAGATCTTTGGGAGCGCCTTGCCTGCCAGCTCCGGCACGAGGAAGGCGGCGCTCACCGTGCCCCAGCCGCTGGCGAGGTCATATCCCTTCACGGCCGAGTAACCCGTCACGACGGCAACGCCCTCACCGGTCGGGACGCTCACGGAGTTGTTGCCCCTCGTGACGTCCACGAGCCCGCGGGCATGACTGGCACCAAGGGCATACAAGGCCGGGTTCAAGAGGCCGAGCGTGTGTCCCGCCAGTTCGTCGGCCAGTGCCACGACGCCGGCGAAGAGCGGGGTCGCCAGGCTGGTGCCGCAGACGGGCTGATAACCCGGCGCTGACCCGGGGAAGCTGACGTAGATCTGCGTGCCCGGGTCGCAAGAGGCCTGCAGTGAGACATCGGGGATGCCGCGGTGCGAACCGACGACGCTCGCTACGCCGTCCTGCCAGCTCGGGCGGGGGAAGTCGACCGACAGACCGCCCCCACCGGCGCTCGGGAGGCCGTCCGTCCCATCGTCATTCCAGACGCGGGGGGCCACGACCTGCTGACCGGCGGAACCGACGGAGATGTGCGTCCCTCCGACCGCCGTCACGAGCGGGTCGCTCGCCGGCCAGTTCACGACGCGTTTGTCGAAATAGCCGCCACTGGCGTTCTCAGAGCTGGCGCCCCAGTCGCCACTGGCCCCGAGGACCGTGACATGGCGGCTGTCCGCCAGCTTGTAGGCACTGCGCAGCGACGTGAGCGAGGCAAGGGCCGGGAAGGTCTCTTCGGTGGCCGCGAAGCTCTGACTGATCACCGACACGTGCTCGTGCTCGATGAGGTAGTCCTCGGCCTTGACGATCTCGGGGAACCCGGAGGTACCTTCCACCTCGTCGACACCCGTGACGGCGAGGACGATGTTCGCACCCGGCGCCACGGCGTGCGCCCACTCCACGTCGAGGGTCGTCTCTGTCGCCCAGCCCACGACATCGGTGCCACGCGGGTTGAAGGGCGGCACCTTGCCGGCGGGCTGCACGATCGTGAACGACGGCGGAGGGGGGATGCCGAAGCGCTTGTCGAACACGGCGAGGTCGTGCCGGATCGTCGGCGATCCGAAGACGTCGACGAGCCCGATCGTCTCGCCCTTGCCCGTGAGCCCGGCGCTGTAGACGGGCCCGAGGTCGTAGTTCCTCCGGATCTGCGCCGGCGTGTACGGACCACTCACGCCCGCCGCCAGGGCAGCGGGACTCGAAGAGGCCCACTCGACGAGCGGGACGACGCCCGGGACGGTGGCAGTCGCCTTCAGGAGGGGGACCCCGGCGGCCGCGCGCTCCGGGGCCTGGCCCGGCGCAGCGGCCGACGTCGCCATGGCGGTGACGCCGAGTGCGGTCGCCAGAGCGAGCAGACGAGAGCGGCGAGGACGCCGCCGTGCACTCTGAACACCGTCGCCATCGGCCGGCCCGAAGGCGGGCCGCAGTCGTCGTCGGGGCGTCATCACCGGACAATCGTGCCAGAGCACCGGGTACGGTTCGTCAATGACCTGCTCCGGCAGCCGAGACTGGGTGGAATGGCACCGTCCCTACGACGAGCCGGGCTCTGCGCTTGCCGTCCGTCTCGGTCTCGTGCAGGCCCACATCACGCAGGCGTTGGACGAGGCGGGCGCCGGCGAGATCCGGGTCGTGTCACTGTGCGCAGGACAGGGCCGGGACCTGATCGGTGCGGCCCGGGACCACCCGCGCCGGCACGACATCCGGGCGAGGCTCGTCGAGCTTGACCCTCGCAATGCCATGATCGCCCGCGAGATGGCCGAAGCTGCCGACCTGCCGCTCCTCGAGATCGTCACGGGCGACGCCTCCGTGAGCGACGCCTATGTCGGAGCCGCCCCGGCCCATCTCGTGCTCGCTTGCGGCATCTTCGGGAACATCGGCGACGACGACATCAGCCGCTGCATCGCCCTGTTGCCGATGCTGTGTGAGTCGGGTGCCACCGTCGTGTGGACGCGGCATCGGCGGCCTCCCGATCTCACGCCGGAGGTGAGGCGGTGGTTCACGCAGGCCGGCTTCGAAGAGATCGCCTTCGACGAACCGGCGGATCTGCCCTATGTCGGGGCCGGCGCCCACCGCTGGCCGGGGGAGGCCGGCGTGCTGGAGAGCGGGGTGGGTTTCTTCCGGTTCGTCGGCGATGCGGTGCCACCGCCGTGATGGAGGCACGGTAAGCTCGCCGACGTGCTCATCTGATCTCCGACTCCGCGTGTCGTATCCGCCGTGTTCCCAGGAGATCGTCAGTGCCGCTCGCCTCACCTGCCCCCTTCGCCACGTTGGCAGCCCACCGCGTCTCGAAGTCGCGCGGCCTCAATCCGATCCTTGTCGAGGTGGACCTCGTGCTCAGCCCGCAGGCGCGCCTCGGCGTGCTCGGCCCGAACGGCGTCGGCAAGACCACGCTCTTGCGCATCCTCGCCGGGCTGGAAACGGCCGACTCCGGCGCGGTCACGGTGACACCACCCGACGCCACCATCGGTTATCTCGCCCAGGAGCCCGAGTCGCACGCCACCGAAACGCTCCGCCAGCTGCTCTCCCGCCGCACCGGCATCTCGGAGGCGGAGGGAAACCTCGAGACGGCCGCCCACCGCCTTGCCGCTGGTGCTGCCGGCGCCGACGACCGCTACGCCGCCGCCCTCGAGCGCTACCTCGCTCTCGGCAGTCCCGACTTCGAGGCGAGGATGGGCAGCGTGCTCGCCGATCTCGGCCTGCCCGAGAGGCTGCTCGATGTGCCGACCGTCGGCCTGTCGGGTGGACAGCGCTCCCGCTCGTCTCTGGCCGCGCTCCTCTTGTCACGCTTCGACTTGCTGCTGCTCGACGAGCCCACGAACGACCTCGACTTCGACGGGCTGGAGCGGTTGGAGACGTTTCTCGAGCAGCGTGGCGGCGGATTGGTCGTGGTTTCGCACGATCGAGCGTTTCTCGAGCGCATCGTCACGTCAGTGATCGAGATCGACGAGGGCTCTCATCACGCATCCGAGTTCGGGGGCGGCTGGGCCGCTTACCTGGAGGCGAAGGAGACGGCCCGCCGGCATGCCGCCGAGGCCTACGAGGGCTACCTCGACGCCCGCGACCGCCTGAACGCGCGCGAGCGAGAGCAGCGGCAGTGGTCCGTGCAAGCGGTGGCGAAGGAGAAGAAGAACCCGCGGGACAACGACAAGGCCCAACGCGACTTCCGGATCAACCGGACGCAGAAGCAGGCGTCGAAGGTCCGCATCACCGAGAAAGCGCTCGAGCGGCTCGAGGTCGTCGAGCGACCCTTCGAGCCATGGCAGCTCCACCTCGATCTCGCCAGCGCGCGACGCAGTGGCGACGTCGTCGGGCGTTTGCGGCAAGCGATCGTACGCCGCGGCAGCTGGCAGCTCGGACCCGTCGATCTCGAGCTGGCCTGGGCAGATCGCCTCGCCCTGCTCGGCCCGAACGGCAGCGGCAAGACGACGCTCCTGTCAGCGCTGCTGGGGCGCACACCCCTCGACGCCGGCGAACGATGGCTCGGCCCATCGGTTGTCGTCGGGGAACTCGGGCAGGAGCGCATGCGCTTCTCTGCCGGCGACGCGACGCTCCTCGAGGCCTTCCTGAAAGCGGCGCCGCTCGGCACCGGGCAGGCCCGCTCGCTCCTCGCGAAGTTCGGCCTCGGGGCCGATCACGTGCTCCGTGCGGCAGCCTCCCTCTCGCCCGGCGAGCGCACACGGGCGGAGCTCGCCCTGCTCATGGCACGAGGCACGAACTGCCTCGTGCTCGACGAGCCGACGAACCACCTCGACCTGCCCGCCATCGAGCAGCTGGAACAGGCACTCGAGGCCTGGGAAGGCACGTTGATCCTCGTCACTCACGACCGCCGGCTCCTCGAGGCCGTGCGCCTCACGCTCCGCCTCGAGCTGTCCGCCGGGCGGGTGCAGGCACTCAGCCTGTGAGACCGAGCTGATCAGCTGCTCAGCTCGATGCCGAGTCCTTTGTCGTGAATTGGTCTCCGATCACGGGGCCGGGGTTGACGCGCCTGCCATCGGGCAGCTGCATGATCTGGGGCTGCAGGCTCGAGTAGTCAGGGGCGGAGCCGTTCACCTCCATCTGTGAAATCGTCGTGGGGGCGATGTCTGGGTAGGGCACGTGCTGGTTACGAGGCAGGGACGGGTCCTCTTGAATCCACTCTGCGAGCTGAAGGTTCGTGAAGACGCCGCTCGAGGTGGGCGCCGCCTGCGACTGTCCCGACGTCACGTCGCTCACGGTCGCCTCCCAGCTACCGGACACCTCGACGATGCGGGCCTGGATCTCGTCACCCGCCGCAACCTACATCATGAGCTGGGCGTGGAAACCCTGCGCCGGATCGGACCAGAACGCTTCGTAGTAGTCCGCGCCTGCCTCGTAGGATTCGGTCGTGCCCACCTGGAAGAACTCTTGCTGGCTGGGCCCTTGCACCCCGATCCAGGTGGAGGCGGCACCGTCGGGCGAGGCACCGAGAATGGCGGGAACCTGCCAACTGGCGCTGATCTGATTGACCTGCACGTAACCGATGTAACCGGCGAACGAGCCCACCTGGGGCGTCTGGTTGTTCGGGGAGAGCACCGTCCTGCCGAGGTTGGTTCCTCCGATGATCAAGCTCGCAACGACCGCCACGGCCACGACGGTGATGATGATGGAGACCGAACGGCTGCGGCGCCTTGCGACCGGCGGGAAGTAGTAACCGGGGTAGCCGTAGCCAACCGGCGGGTAGGCAGGCGGACCGTAGCCCCCCGGCGGCGGGTAGGCAGGCGGACCGTAGCCACCGGGCGGCGGGTAGCTGGGCGGGCGGTAGCCCCCCGGCGGCGGGTAGGCAGGCGGGCCGTAGCCACCAGCTGGGTAGCCCTGCGGTGGCGGGTAGCCCTGCGGTGGTGGGTAACCCTGCGGTGGTGGGTAACCCTGCGGTAGCGGGTAGCCCTGCGGTGGCGGGTAGCTGCCCGAGCCGTACCCGGGCTGGCCGGGCGCCTGCTCGTAGCCGGGCGAGGGGGGCGGCTGCCGATAACCGCTGTAGGGAGGCGGCTGCGGAGAAGGCTGTAGCTGTGGTCCGTAGGAGGGCGGTGGTTGACGGAGCGGGTCTGCGCCGTAGCCGGATGGCTTGCTGTCCCCGGGAGCCGCATCGGGTTGACCTGGTGGCGTGAAGGGTCGATACGGCCCGAATCCGCCGCTCGGATAGCCCGGTGCGGCCGGCTGCCAGCCGGTCTGCTGGCCGGGCGGCGGAGGACCCGACTGAACGGGCCCGAACGAAGGAGGCGGAGTCGTCCCGGCACTGAACGTCCGTGACGGCCGCTCGTCCGGCAACACCGGCGTCGGATCGGGGTCGCCGGCTGGCACGCCTGCCACCGGTGGCAGCGGAACCGTCGGGTCCGCCCCTCGGTCGTCGTCCCCCCAGTCGCTCATTGGAGCCCGAGCGAACCCGACCCTGCTGAGGTCCTCACGACCTCGTGCACGTCTCGCCAGCACTGCTGTGTCACGGACTCCAGACTAAGGCTTTCCGGGCCGCTGCTCTCCGGTTTGAATCTCTAGTGCCTCCTCCCCCCTACGATGCGCCGCGTGGCTGCTGCCAACCGATCTCGAGCCGGGCCCACCGAGAGCGAGGTCGCTGCCATGTCGATCGCCCTCGAGGAGGCCCTCTCCGCCGCCGGCCACGGCGACGTACCCATCGGGGCGGTCGTTCTCGTGGGCGGCGAGCTCGTGGCGCGGCGCCACAACGAACGAGAGCTGTCCCGTGACCCGACGGCGCACGCTGAGGTGCTCGCCCTCCGCGACGCCGCCGCCGCCATCGGGAGCTGGCGCCTCGGAGAAGCCACCTTGATCGTGTCGTTGGAGCCCTGTGCGATGTGTGCCGGTGCCGCCGTTGCGGCCCGGCTTGGACGACTCGTGTTCGGCGCTCCCGATCTGAAGGCGGGCGCCTGCGGTTCCCTCTACAACTTGTGCTCCGATCCCCGTCTCAATCACGAGGTCACGGTGATCGGCGGCGTCTCGGCGGAGCGGTCAGCGGCGATGTTGGAGAGCTTCTTTCGCGGTCTGCGTGAGGACTGAGCTCGACGACGGCTCACCCTGGGCGGCGTGCCGCCGCCACGCGCCTAGTGTGTCGCCCGGAGGGATGCGAGAGTGGCCGAATCGGGCGGTCTCGAAAACCGTTGTACGTCATGCGTACCGTGGGTTCGAATCCCACTCCCTCCGCTTTGAGGCCTTGACCCCATTCAGTGGACCACTAGAGCTTGACCGTTCAGGTGTTGGCCGGTCAGACGTGGGTCGGGCGCTGATCAGCGCCCTAAAGGAACGATCCGGACTGCTCACGATCAGTCGATCACGTCGCGTGCCTACGGACCCAGCACGAAGAGGTAATGCCACTCCGCTCGGAGTCCGTCGTCCACCAGCACATACGTGCCGCCCCGCTCCGGAATCTCGAGGCGCGGCGGGAAGAGCTCGAGCCGGCTCGCCGAAGGACCCCCCTCGCACTGAACAAAGAGACGATCACCGGGGCGAAGTATCACCGGCTCGCAGCTCTGGTCATACCAGTCAAGCGAGTGCCTGGCGCCGTCCGCCGGCATGACACCCGAGAGTCGGGTCACGGCGCCCAGGTTATGCCCCCGGGTTCGAGCTCGCTCGTGGAGAGCGAGCACCCGGACCAAAGCTGTCGGAGGGTTTGGAAACAGCCCCAGGCGTTCGGTTCGCTCAGGGTGTGGTCGCATGCACCGGTGCTGCCGACGAGGAAGGACCCCCGCCTCGACGGATTGCGACGAGTTACGACGAGTTGCCAGGCGTAACGCCGCAGGGCCGGCGCCCGCAAAGGCGCCGGCCCTGCCCAAGACCCGGGTATCCGAACGTCGGCTACCCAGTGATCGCAATGATCGGGCGGGTCAGCCTGGCGTGGGTCTCGGCTTCGGTCTCGTTGCCGAAGTTCTTCGCGTCGCCGAAGGCGTACACGGCACCGTTGGCGCCGGCGAGCCAGTAGCCGCCGTCGTCAGAGCCCGGGCTGGCAATGCCCACGATGTCCTTGACGCCGCGACAGGCGGAGCCGGAGGAAACGCATGACCCGTGGGACTTGGCGTCGCCGAAGGGGAAGACGCGGCCGTCG
>Ga0181523_10001744_pt1 | contig 22710 bp, 19 predicted proteins | sample PEATcosm2014_Bin_43_FD_119752 | JGI IMG/M metagenome (GOLD analysis project Ga0181523, IMG submission 119752) | Peatland microbial communities from MTU Mesocosm Facility, Houghton, MI, USA - PEATcosm2014_Bin05_30_metaG | ecosystem: Environmental > Terrestrial > Soil > Wetlands > Peat | place... | reverse complement strand
ATTTGCGTCTGCCTACCGGAAACGGAGAATATCAGTAGGGCTAATCGACTTTAATGATACCCTATTTGAATTGCTCCTCAAGCAGCTCAGCAGTATGCTTGACTGTGACTACCGCTTTATCCTTGTCGAAGCCCCCCCTGATCTGCATGACGCAACCGGGGCAATCCGTAGCGACTACTGGAACTGAAGTATCCTTGATGTTCTTAAGTTTCCTTTGCAGAATCGGCGCGGAGATCTCCGGCAGCTTTATCGAATAAGACCCTCCCATGCCGCAGCACATGTCCGACTCGAACATCTCCACTAGCTCGAATCCCGCCTTTTTCATAAGCTCCCTCGGTGCCGCATGTACATTGAGAGTCCTTTTAAGATGGCAAGAGTCGTGATAGGTGAATTTTCCGAGCTGTTGCCTCTCTTTGAGAGTCAGGCGTCCTTCGTCTACCAGCTTTTTTATAAGTGTAGAGAAATCCATTGTCCTTGCAGACAACTCATGCGCCTGATCCATCCAGTCGTTATTACCGAGACTCTCGAAGGTGTTGATGAATTCGTGTTTTAGGGCCACAGTGCAGGTCGGACAAGCCGATACTACATAATTAGTCTTGTCCTTCGTGAGGGCCTTAATATTGTCGATCGCATTCTGAGCTGCAACCTCGTAGGCGCCGTTATACCTGGCAGGTGCGCCGCAGCAGGTCTGCTCATCTGGAAACACTACCTCGATGCCTGCCTTGTTCAATATCCTCACAATCGCTGCTCCGGTTTCAGGATACGCGAAATCAATAAGGCATCCTGCGTAGAAAGCAGCCTTTTCTTTCAGCATCGGCTGTTTGATCTCTTTGAACTTGTCCCTGAAAGGCACATCAGCTATGGCAGGCAGACTCCTGAACTCGGTCAGGTCGGACAGGAACATCGGCAGGTGGCGGATAAATCCTCCTTTAGCAAACGGCATCTGCGTGAGAGATGCGGTGCGCAGCATAGAGTGAAACAACCTGCGGTTGTTCACCACAGAGAAGATTGCCTTCTGGACCAGCGGCTGTCCTTTGTCCACAACAAGGCGGCGCCTGATCTCAAGTATCATTTCGGGGATGTCGATCTTGCCTGGACAGACCTCTTTGCAGTTGCCGCACTGGATGCAGAGACCCTGGATATCTTCGGACTTCTTCAGCTCATCAAACCATGCAGTGAGGATGGTGCCGATGCCTCCTGTATAGACCTTCCCGAATACATGGCCTCCCACAAGCCTGTATATTGGACATACGTTCAGGCATGAGGCGCAGCGGATGCACTGGAGTGCTTGTTTGAATTTGGGGTCGTTCGCCATCTCAGTCCTGCGATTGTCCATGAGAATTATATGCAGGTCCTTCATCGAACCGTCGGTATTGGGCGTCGGGCCGGTTATAATCGAGACATAGCTGGTAAGAAGCTGGCCCGTGGCACTCTTAGGCAGGGCGGTCAGAATCGGTACGATGTCTTCAAAGTTGGCAACGAGCTTTTCTATACCGATGATTGCCACATGGACCTTAGGAAGAGTCGTCACGAGTCTCGCATTTCCCTCGTTGGTCACAAGGACCATGCTTCCCGTCTCAGCCACGGCTATGTTCGCCCCCGATATACCCATATCCGCTTCGAGAAACTTGCTGCGGATCTCTTTTCGCGCCACCTTGACGAGCTTCGGTATGTCAGAACTGAGCCTTTCGTTAATCTCCTTGCTGAAGAGGTCTGAAACCTCTTCCTTGGTCATATGGATTGCAGGCATGACCATATGCGATGGTGTCTGTCCAGCAAGCTGGATTATCCACTCGCCAAGGTCAGTCTCCATAACCGAAATCCCATGTTGTTCGAGATAAGGGTTAAGATGGATCTCTTCAGAGGCCATGGACTTGGATTTGACGATACTCTTGACATCATTTTCCCGTGCGACCTGGAGGATATATTCCTTAACCTTTTCGGGACTGTTCGTCCTGAAGACTTTTGCACCCTTTGCCTCGGCATTCTTTGCGAACAGTTCCGAAAGTACATTCAGATGCGATGCGGCGTAGGATTTCAGTTCGGCAATCCGTGTCCTTAAGACCTCAAAATCAATGCCCTCGTATGCCTTTAACCTGCTAGTCCTGTAGGTCTCGGAGAATCTGCCTAGCGCACCCGTAAGGTTCGCATTGTGAAGCGCTTTGCTTATTGACTCTCTAAATTCCTTGTTCATCAGTGCTGCCTCAATTCATCAACGAAGACGATGATAAGCCTCTGTGGTCCGTGAACGCCGATGGTTAGCACACGCTCGATATCCGCTGTCCTGCTCGGCCCCGTTATCATTGCTATATAGGCGCTCTCTTTGGGGTTTATCTTCGTCAGAAGGGATGGCATGTCTGCAAGGAGCCCATCGGTAGCGACCAGCGCTATGTGAATAAATGACAGAGACGAGACCAGTCGCTGTTCGACAGGCGTTGAATCCTGGGCCAGGGTGCCGGTATTCGCTATCGCCCAGTCCATCTGGCTTATTCCTATGTGTGACTCTGACGCCGTCTCTCTGGTCACATCGAAGATGAGACCAGGGACTTTTCCCACAAGCAGAGCCCGATCGATGCTCTTGAGGAAGGGACAATCGGCCCAAACTGCATATGCGCGTGGGCTGTCTGATACCCTCTCCTTCTTCAAGACATCGATGATGAACATCAGAGCCTCATCCTTCGTAGAAAACCGGTGCACCTCAGCGCTGACCGCCTCGGCGCGGAGCTTAAACTTATCGAACATAGCCGGTTCCTCCAGTCCTCTCTCTCCGGTACGATTCTGCCAGCAGGGATATGTAGTGCGCGATCTTCTGCCCTCGGCCGAAACGCCCGACGTGGTCGAGCAGCTGCATCATGCAGGCAGGGCAGCCTGTCGTCACATAATCTGCTTGTGTCTGATTGATATCAGCCACCTTCCTCTTCGCAATTTCCTTTGAAGTGTCGTAATGGGTGAGAAGATAGGACCCCCCGCTCCCGCAGCAGGCATCCGGCTTTGCCATTTCTTTGAACGTAACGCCGGGTATGCTCATCAGGATTTGACGCGGTTCCTGACTCACCTTCATCGTTTTTTTCAGGTGGCATGAGTCATGGTAGGTGACTACGGCTTCAACCTTTCCTGTCGGGAGCCGGTAGTCGATGACCTTTGTGAGGAAGGTGGAGATGTCATAGGTGCGGGACGACCAGTATGCAGCCTTCGGCCCATAGATCGGGTCATCGCCGAGGAGTTCCTTGTATTCGTGTTGCCAGGCTCCTCCGCAGGAGCCGCAAGCAGTAACCAAGTACTCAGCTCCACTCTTTTCCATGGCGTCCAGATTCTTCCGCGCCAGCTCCCGGACGGTTTTCACATCGCCATGGACAAATACGGCAATGCCGCAGCACTGCTGGTCCTTCGGGATACTGATCTGGACCTTGTTTTCCTTGAAAACCTCCACCACATCCTCACCGACCTGCGGATAGAAGTAGTTAACCGAACAGCCGGTGAAGAAAGCCGCTTTTGTCTTTGCGTTCTTAACCTTCACCACCTCCGACACCGAGTCACGAAAAGGGGTCGGCGCTAGTTCAGGCAACGACCGGTGGAGGTCGAAGCCGTAGCTCTTACCTACAAAGGCGAAGGGCGACCGCGGTGAAATAGCCTTTTTACTGGGATCGTCACGGAAGGCTAGCCCCTGGAGCGCCGCGCCGACCTTCATGCCGGCATCGAACAACTTGGGCTGCTTCAGGAGGCTGAAGATCATATTCTTGAGTGGGTGGAGCCCCTTCTTTCTAACGATGGCGGCACGCAGTGCAAGCATGATGCGGTCGAAATTCACCTTGGTCGGACAGTTCTGCATGCAGGACTTGCAGAGTAGACAGTTAAAGAGCATCGAGATGACTTCAGGATCGTCAATATCAAGCTCCCCCGAGAGGACCGCTTCCGCCACAGCAATCTTCCCACGTGCCACGCCTGCCTCTGCCTTGTCGGTAAGATAGACGGGGCAGACAGCCATGCAGTTGCCGCACTTCATGCATTTCTTCAATTCCTCCCTGACGGGCTCAAGCTCGTCATAGAGGGTTGCCGTGCCTCTGCTTTTCTCACCCCTCGCAATAGTCATGCCTATGTCTCCTTTGCAGGTACCATCTTGCCGGGATTCAACAGGTAGTGCGGGTCCAGAGCCTCCTTGACGCTCCGCATCATCCTGAGCCCGCTCTCGCCGATCTCGTCCCCGAGGTATCTCATTTTCGCCATGCCGATTCCGTGCTCGCCGGACAGGGTCCCCCCAAAGCTCAGGGCTGTGGCGAAAATCTCATCGACGGCCTTGTGGACCCGTTCCATTTCCTCCTTATTGTTTGCATCGGTCAGGATCGTCGGATGGAGGTTGCCGTCACCGGCATGGCCGAAGACGCCCATTTTTAAGCCGTACTTATTTGCTATCTTCTGGCATGCTAGGAGCATGTCGGTTACACGCGTTCTCGGCACCGTAGCGTCCTCCAGTACAACCGTGGGGTTCAACTGGGCTAAGGCTGGCAACGCTGCTCGCCGCGCCGCCCAGAGTTGATCCCGTTCGGCATCAGAGCCGGCTAGCTTCAATTCGCCACCATTTTCCTTGACGACGTTTGCTACTGCCTGAGCCTCTCGTTCGACCACTTCTTCAGCCATCCCGTCCACTTCAACTAAGAGCAGCGCCTCCACATCGGTCGGTAGTCCTATCCTAGTGTAATTTTCAACAGTCTCTATTGTCATCTTGTCCATGATCTCCAGTGTGGCAGGGATAACCTGGGACTTAATGATACCGGTTACCGTGTGGCCGGCGTCCTCCAGTTTCTTGAATAGGCACATCATGGAACGTCGATACTTTGGACTTGGGATGAGTTTTACTGTGATTTCGGTAACAATCCCAAGCGTCCCCTCCGACCCGACGAAGAGATTGGCAAAATCGTAGGCGGTCACGTTCTTCACTGTTTTCCCGCCGAAGCGAACCTTGTCGCCGTTCGCGAGGACCACCTCCATGCCCATTACATAGTGCTTTGTGACACCGTACTTCAACCCCCTCAACCCTCCAGAGTTCTCCGCAACGGAGCCTCCCATGGTCGCCGTTGCCACCGTCCCGGGGTCCGGTGGATATATAAGTCCGAAAGGCGCGACGGCGTTGTTCAGGTCTTGGATGACAACACCCGGCTGTACCGTCGCAGTCAGGTTGTCAGGATCGACCTCGATGATCGTGCTCATCCGCTGAAAAGACAAAACGATGCCCTTTTTAAGCGGTATCGTGCCACCGCTCAGGTTTGTGCCCGCACCCCGCGGGTATATGGCGAGTCCCTTCTCCTGTGCAAGATTAACTATCCTCCTAACCTCCTCTGTCGATGTGGGCAACACAACCACATCGGGCGCTTGCTTGGGCATATCAGAAGTTGCATCGTAGCTGTAGGTTACAAGGTCAACCTTCCTGCTCAGCACGTTTTTTTGTCCCACGATCTTTTCCAACTCTTTTATGATTGTCTTGTCGATCACGTCTTTCTCCGTTTCTCTGTTCCTTTAGTTGTTTTTATCCTCAAAGCCGCTAAGGCCTAGAGCCCCAGGGGACCCTCTTTCCTGCAGCCGCTTGGTCTTTCTTCGGCGTGGGGGAGATCAGTACCTGCCTCGTCCCGCTCCCAAATCAGTGATTTAGTGAAAATGAATCTTGTCAGCCCCAATTGCCTGGACTGTCAGATTCTTGCCTATTAACCTCGAAAGGACCGTTACAAACGTCACCAAACCGACGAAGATACCGAGGTACATCAACCCGTCCGGATTAACGACCGCTGCTGCTGGGGCAGCGCCGACAGTCGACTTTACAGCTGGGGCAGCCGCTACTATCTTCTGGTATGCCGGAATCATGCCTGGGAATACATACGCCCAGAGAAGGTGCATAGCACCGACGATGCACGCAAAAAATATCGAATGCTTCAGGGTGAATCTGAAGATGTCCGATTCATGGCCTACAAGCCCGGTAGCGCCCGTTGCTACCGAGATGGATTGAGGTGATATCATCTTTCCGCAGACGCCGCCGCAGGTATTTGCCGAAATTGTTATGACGGGATCAATGCCGATATTTTCAGCAGTGACTGCCTGGAGTTTACCGAAAAGGGCGTTCGTCGAGGTGTCGGAACCTGTCATGAAGACCCCCAGCCAGCCCAGGATTGACGCAAAGAACGGGAAAATCTTTCCTGTTGAGGCAAAGGCGGTGCCAAGTGTGATCGCCATTCCTGAGAAGTTCATTATATAGGCGAAACCGAGGATAGTGGCGATGGTGAGAATAGGCCACTTGAGGGTCTTAAGCGTGCTACCTGCAACTTTACATGCGGTGCCGAGAGACGCCCCCATTACCAGGATGGAGAACAACCAAGCGAAAAGTATGGCAGTGCCTGCAGCGCTTAGAATATTCAGGTTGAAGACAGCAGGCTTAGCCTTTCCTGCCTGGTCGATGACCATCTTGTCGAGGCCCGATACAGGTATTGCGAAGTCGAATATCGTCTTTGTGATCTGATTAAGTGCGGCATTGACTGGCTTGATACCCCAGGCGCAGACGAAGAGCGAAAGGATGATGAAAGGCGCCCATGCTCTGAATACCTGTCCGCCGGTATACTTGAGGGCTTCCCTGCCCAGACTCGGTTTTTCATCCGGAAAGTGCCAGCTTTCTTTGGGGTGCCAGAATTTCAGAAATACTACCGTAGCGATGATAGATGCCAGCGACGCCAGGATATCCGGAAGTAGCGGACCGATGTAGTTCGAAGAAAGAAACTGAGTCAGGGCAAAGGAACCGCCGCTTACGAGGCAGGCAGGCCATACTTCGATGCCCTTCTTCCAGCCGGCAATGAGGACGACCAAGTACATGGGAACAAGTACGCTCAGGAAGGGCAGGGTGCGGCCTACGAGCTGGCTAAGGGCCATTTCCGGAACTCCTGCAACCTGCGCGCCAACCACTATCGGGATGCCGATGGCGCCGTAAGCAACAGGCGCAGTGTTGGCGAGCAGACAAATGCCTGCTGCATAGAGCGGGTTGAACCCAAGTCCGGCGAGCATGGCTGCAGTTATGGCAACAGGAGTGCCGAAACCTGCCGCACCCTCGATGAACGCACCGAACGAAAAGGCGATCAGCAGCGCCTGCATCCGGCGGTCATCGGAGATCGAGGCCAGGGAATTTTTTATTACCTCGAACTGTCCCGTTTTCACTGACATATTGTAAATAAAGAGCGCCGTTATGACGATCCAGCAGACCGGGAACAGTCCGAAGCAAGCACCGTAAACCGTAGACAACAGAGCCAGATCCACTGGCATTTTGTAAACGAGGATGGCGATGACAAGGGCGAATGATGTGCCGCCTATGGCTGCAAAGTGTCCCTTCATGCGCTTGATTGCTAACGCCCAAAAAAGAAAGAGTATCGGGACCGCCGCGATAAGCGCCGACAGGCCAATGTTTCCAGCCGGATCGATGTCCATTTTCCAAGCCATAATATGTCCCTCCGGTACAATAATTTTGCTTCTCTGTTTTAATTGTAGAACCAATGGGAGTTATCACGGTATCGGGTTTGTTCTGATTCTAACCATAGGATTCTGTCCTATACCAGGGACAGGAAAGAGTCAATAATAGAAAAATTTAAGACCGCACGGCATGCGGTATCATCCCGGCCCTTTTTTTGATGGGACTCTGATGAAAGACATATTACAAAAAAAGTACTCAATCGGTCAGATTGATGACTTGGTATTTTATGGCATAGTTAGTCAGTTCGGCACTATTCTTCATGTTCATTTTGTCGAGGATATGGACTCGATGGGTGCTGACGGTCTTGACACTCAGGTTCAGCTCTTCGGCTATGGTGCTTACCGTCTTGCCTGCGGCGATCATGCAAAAAATCTGGAACTCCCTGTCCGAAAGGAGTTCGTGCGGCGGCTTCCCGGTGTCTGGCCTGAAATCGATCATCAGCCTTTCGGCTATTGCCGTAGTGACGTAGATACCGCCTTTTAAAACCTTAGTAATGGCTTCGATCAGTTCGTCCGAGGCGCTCCTTTTTGTAAGATATCCAGAAGCTCCCGCCCTTATGGCACGTACCGCGTACTGGCCTTCGGGATACATGCTCAGAACCAGAGCATGGAGCTTCGGCCTTATGATCCGCAGCTGCTTGAGGACATCCAGCCCGCTGATGCCGGGCATGGCGATATCGAGCAGTAGGAGGTCATAATCGTTGCCTGATATCTTGTCCAGCACCTCGTAGCCGTTGCTCGCCTGGTCCAGCACTGCCCCCTCGAAATTCTCCTGCAAGATCTGTTTTAGCCCCTCCCGGAATAGTGCGTGGTCGTCAGCGATCAATATCTTCAAAATGCGCCCTCCTATTCACTGTCGAGCGGGATATTAACGACAACAGTGGTGCCCGAGCCTGTGAGACCTTCGATCCTAGCATCCCCGCCGAGGTAGCGCGCCCTCTCCCTGATGCCTATCAGTCCGTAAGAATTATGGTCTGAAAGTTTTTCTACTGGGATTCCAATCCCGTTATCCCTCACTTCCAGAGTCAGAACAGACCGACCCTTCATCAGATGGACCTCAACCATAGTCGCCTGAGAATGCCGGACGATATTGGTAAGGGCTTCCTGGAAAATACGAAAAATTGCAATGGACCGGTTCTGATCGAGTTCGATGTCCTCAGGTTCAATGATTATATCGTACTGGAGCCCTTTCCTGCCGCATACCTCACCCGCAAGCCATTCGATAGCATCGGACAGGCCGAGGTGGTCAAGCACCCCGGGCCTTAATTCAGAAGATATCCTCTGAACGGACTCGATGGTCTTGTCCACCAGGTCCGACATTGACTGCACGCTCGTAGAGAGCTGGTTGCTCTCCTTCGCCAGTCTGGTCTTCAGCCAGGAAAGGTCGAGCTTAAGCGTAGTCAGCATCTGCCCGAGTTCATCGTGAATCTCACTTGCGATGCAGCGCCGCTCCTCCTCTCTTACTGATTGCAGATGCGCGGATAAACTCCTTAGTTCTTCCCTTGAATTCTTCAACTCATTTTCGAGGCGTTTGCTTTCCGTTATGTCGTGGGCGATAGTTTTCGTCTTCACAAACATATTATTTTTATCGGTCTCCGTAAAGACATGCAAGCTTGCTATAAAAGTACTGCCGTCCCTTCTCACGAACTCCCGCTCGAACTCTCGCTCCTTGATCTCTGATTTTATGATCGGAAAGTCCTGTTCATGGAGACTTTTCGACTCCTTCGTCCAGAAGTCAGTAACAGGCCTACCGATTATCTCCTCTTTGGAGTAGCCTAGCATCCGGGCCTCGGTCTCGTTGCAATCTATGATGATCCCTTCTCCGTTTATGGAGTGGTACATGTCCGGCGCATTATCATAAAGGTCACGGTACTTCTCTTCAGACTCCCTGAGTGCTTTCTCCACCTTCCGGCGTTGTGAAATGTTGACGAGCAGCACGAAGATAATAAGGGAAAGAGTGAAAATGGTTGCGCCGATCCCCAGAATGAAAGTCTTATACCTGGAATAGAAGGAATCTGGGAGATTGATGATGGTGCTCTCCTTCGGCAGCCGGTACGTACTGACCCCAAACCTCTTTAGCTGGGAATAGTCGAACATGAACCTGTTGGGGCTTTTCCTCACAACGGGGATATCGGCAATCTTTGTTCCGTGCATGACTCGCAGGGCCATATCGGCAGCGGTACTTCCCTGGGAATAGCCGCTCGTAAGCATTCCGCCGACAATCCCCCCACCAAGATAGAAATTCCAGAGACTGAAAATGGGAACTTTCGACTCGTCATAGATAAAGGCAAGGCTCTCTTCATAGGTAAAGAAATTCCCCGTCTTGTCACGGTTAACCAGCAGAAGAAGAATGATACTGTCGGGAGGGATGTTTCTGACCTTCTGCCGCAGCTCGGAGATATCGAAATCCTCGAAGAAGACAAAATGCACCCTGTCTTTGAAATAAGGCATTACCTGCATCAGCTCGTTCTTCATGGCAACGCCGGTAGTAGTCTTGTCATCGATAACAACAACCTGAGAAGCCCTGGGGAAAAGTTTAAGAGCTATATCGAGGGTGCTTTTTATATCGGTTTCTTCAACGACACCTGTCACCGCTGACGGGTCCCAGACCATTGAATCCCGGAAATCGTTGATCCCGCAAAAGACGACCGGAGTATTGACGAATAGAGTCTTCCGGTATTTGCTGATGAAGTTCAATGCATCGTTGTCGCAGGCAATGATGACATCGAATCTCTCTTTTTCGTATTTGATCTTATATATCTCATAAAGCTTCGCGAAATAGCGCTCAGAACTGTTGCGCTTGGTATCCATATACTCAAAGCTGATCTCAATGTGCTTTGCCTCTGCAGGGAATACAGACTCTACCCCCTTGACTATGTTGTCGGTCCAACTGAGCCCCTTATGGTATGAGTTCAGGACGAGCACATGCTTCTTGGGTCCTTCATCCGCGCCCGAAATCCCTTGCAAGGAGAAAATAAAGAGAAAACAAAGGAACAGCGGGACCATGAGAATCCTTTTGTCGATGCCTATTGCACAGCTGTAAATGTGGCGCATTCTTTCAGTTGCCGGACTTCCCCACCGAATATTTCTTTCATTCTATCAAAAGCAACATGTTCTCCACCAGACGGACATCCGCTTGTACCTGTCGCGCGATGTACTTCAATCACAAAATCTAGCATGGATGTCAGACTGCCATCCTTCCGTGACTTCCATAAGAAGTTCTGATCGAAGCTCAGCATGCCTTTGGTACCATGTCAATATTCTTTGTTTTTATCGTCTCCATTCGTTAAAATGATTACCAATACAATCGGCAGGAGGACTTTATGAAACTAACCCATTTCGACGACGCAGGAAAGGCCTGCATGGTAGATGTGACGGGAAAGGCGCTGACGTCCAGAGAGGCCGTGGCCTCGGGTTCGATCTCCATGAAGTCAGATACCCTGAAGCTTATAAAGCAGGGCAAGGTTGAAAAGGGTGATGTACTAGGGGTTGCGCGGGTCGCCGGTATCATGGCAGCAAAGAAGACGTCCGAACTTATTCCTATGTGCCATCCTTTGAACATAACCTCAGTGACCATAGATTTCGTTATTGACAACAAGAAGAACAAGGTTGATATTATGGCGACTACGAAAGTGACCGGTCAGACAGGAGTCGAGATGGAGGCTCTCGCCGCAACATCAGTAGCCGCCCTGACAATATACGACATGTGCAAGGCTGTCGACAGAGAGATGGTCATCTCGGAGATTATGCTCATCAAAAAAAGCGGCGGCAAGAGCGGAACTTTCAAAAGAGCAGGCAAGGGAAAGAATTGACGCCTAACTGTAACGGTCGACGGTAAACCTGAAAATCTCCACATCCTCATCCCCCGGCGAAATGCCCGCTTTCATTTTTGTAATGCGGAGCTGTTCTTCGACTGTATCAACACCCTCGAGATCGGGCAGCAGCAATCCTCTTCGAGGCTCTTTCACAACTATAACACCATACTTCTTCGGATCGAGTTGTGATAATTGCACAACCTTCTCCGGCTCGGAAAGAACATCTACGGTATATGCGATATCATCGAGTTCGTCCGGCCTGACAAGGGAAAACCGGGGGTCTTCGGCAGATGCTGAGATGGAATTCCTGACTATCTCCTGGTAGAGATTTTTGCTGCAGGGCTGAAAGGTGCCTATACATCCTCTAAGGTGACCATGCACTTTAAGGCAGATAAAAACTCCCGCCCTTCGCAACATATCTGCAGGGATTTCCTCCGGGGCAGCAAGGATGTTCCCGGTTCTCACATACTCCTCGACAGCGTTCTTCGCTAGCTCAGCGTAGGGATGCATTTCATTTTTTCCTCAGAAGCGTATAGTCCGCCATGGCGAGAATCGCACTTTTATAGTTGGACTCCGGGAAAATATCGAGCTCAGACTTCGCCTCTTCGACCAGACGTCGTGCAATGTTGAACGACTCTTCAATTGCGTTGTATTTGGTGAAGAGAGCAGTGATCCTTTCGAGATTGGTCCTTCTTTTTTCCGATGTGATATCTCCGGCATCGCTTCCGTTATCACCGGCTCCGGCGGTATCTTCGATTATCGTGATGATCTCTTTCCTTTCGATTTCCGGAGCAACCTTCAACAAATGTATGAGAGGCATCGTGATTTTGCCCTCATCAAGGTCCTTGCCGAGCTTCTTTCCCAAATCTTTCTGGCGTGCCACATAGTCCAATATGTCGTCGGCAAGCTGAAAAGCAACGCCGGTCTTCAGGCCGAATTCAGACAGGGCTTTCTCCCTGGCCTCGGACTGTCCCGAAATAACGGCGCCGATCCTGCAGGCCGCAGAGATAAGTATGCCGGTCTTTGCAGAGATGATCTTGAAGTATTCGTCCATAGTGATTTCAGGATCGCCGGTTTTATGGAGCTGCAGGAGCTCCCCTTCTGTCATCCTGGTAGTAGCCTCGGAAAGGGCTTCCATGATCTTTTGGTTCCTTTGATTAACCGCAAGCCTCAAGGCGTTGGAATAGAGGAAATCTCCGACGAGGACCACCACCTGATTCCCCCATACAGTATGAGCCGCGGCTTCGCCCCGTCTTGTTTCAGCACCGTCGATAACATCGTCGTGGAGCAGTGATGCGGTATGGATCGCTTCGATGATCGCACCCAAGTGCGCGCGCTGATTTCCGTGATATCCGCAAAGATCGGCACTCATTAGAAGGAAGAGCGGCCTTATCCTTTTGCCTCCGCTGTCGACAATATGCTTGCCGATGAGCGGAATGACTGCCGCGGAGCTGTCGAAGATAGAGAGGAGTTCCCGTTCTACCGCTTTCAGCTCGGGGACGTATTGCCTGAATATTTCTTCTGCCTTCATCAGTGTTGCAACCGTGTTGAATCGAGGTCTATATCCTCCCGCATCAGCTTTTTAAGGTCTCTCGGTTTGAAAGCCCCTTTTTCGGTAAAAAAGGCGGAAACAAATTTTGCCGGAGTCACATCGAAAGCTAAGTTTATAACATTTACTCCCTCGGGGGCAACCTGGTGGCCATTGATGGTCCTGACCTCATCGGCGCTCCTCTCCTCGATAGGGATAAGATCTCCTGACGGCATGTCGAAATCGATGCTACTCAACGGGGCAGCAACATAAAAAGGAATGCCGTGCTCCCTGCATAATACAGCCACGGTATAAGTACCGATTTTATTGGCGACATCGCCGTTCCTTGCAGTCCTGTCGGTACCGACGATGGCCAGATCGATCATGCCTCTCTTCATCAAAGCCCCGGCGGTATTATCGGTAATGAGCGTCACAGGAATGCCTGACTGCATGAGCTCCCAAGACGTTAGGCGCGCACCCTGCAGCACCGGTCTCGTCTCGTCGGCGATCACATGGATGCTCTTTCCCTGCTCTTTCGCAACCAGCATCGGGGCAGTTGCGGTACCGTATCCGCCGGTAGCGAGGCTTCCGGCATTACAGTGGGTCAGGATAGTATCGCCGTCCCTGATGAATTGCGCCCCCCATTCGCCTATTGCCCTGTTGACCGCAATATCTTCCTCGAGTATCCTATTCGATTCATCAATCAGCATTTGTTTAAGCCTATGAATTGATTCCCGGTTATTTTCCTGAAGGAACTTCTTTATCCTGACGACTGCCCAATGGATATTCACAGCCGTAGGCCTAGTGCCCAGCAGAGTGTTGAAAATCGGTTGCATCCCCTCGACGAGCTCGTCGAAATTCCCGGCGCTTATCTCCTGTGCCCCGAGCGCAATTCCCATGGCCGCTGCGATGCCGATGGCCGGAGCTCCCCTGATCCAGAGCTTCCTGATCCCCTCGGCAACCTTATGATAATCGGTGCATTCGACGTAAATGACTTCATGCGGAAGCCTGCTCTGGTCGAGCATCAGCACCTTGTTGTCCTTCCACTCTATTGTTTTAACCATAATAGACTCCTAATGTTAAGTTTAAAAAAAACATTGAACCTACAAACATCAGCGTTAGTGCAGTCATCATAATCGTTGTCGTCCATGCAATTCGGTTAAATGTCTTCCCGTTTGTATATGAGCCCATGAGATCCTTCCTATTGATGAGAACCAGCATGAAGATGAGGACAACCGGTAACATAACACCATTGATTGCTTGAGAATCCCTCGGGAAGGGGATCTCCATTCACGACGATCACGTCCTTCACCCGGCCGACAATCTCTCCCTTCGGGTCGGAAACCGGCTTTTTGATGATCTCGCTGAGAAAGAGTTCTCCGAAAAGTCTCATAAACCATAGTATAGATTATAAGGCTGCTTGCAGGCTACATTTTCCAGAGGTATAGATATAGTCTAATCGTCCATGCACAATAGATCGCCCGAAAGCCGGATAAGGTAAAAGAGCTTGGGTAATCCGGCATGGCGCATTCTTGAAAAGATTCGACAATCCTGTCTTGATTAAGAGTTCGGCCAGGCACACAAAGACTAATCTCTTCTGCCTTTTTCGGCTGTCAGGTGCAATTGCCGGAGCAATGAGATTTACAAAATTACCTGAGAGTTGAGGGCCCTTTTTTACTCATGCGGTAGACAAAGGCAAGTATCTCAGCAACTGCCTTGTATAATTCTGGAGGTATCTCGCGGTTCAGGTCTATGGCTGATAGTACTTCGACCAGTTGGGAGTCTTGCTTCAGCGGAACATTATGCTCTTTTGCTACTTCCAAGATCTTGTCAGCAAGCCAGCCGCTCCCCTTCGCCACAACCTTCGGCGCTGCGTTCTCCTCCGGCTTGTATTTGAGTGCTGCTACCTTCTTTCGCCTGTCCATTTATCAGGCCTTGATGCTCACAATCTGCTTGTAAGGCTCCAGGTTTTCCAGTTGTTCAAGCGAGGTATCATCCTTATCAAGGACTCTAACGGCCTTGAGATTGAGTCCCTCTTCCGCAAACTGGTCCTCGAGGTGATTCACATTAGAAGCGAGGATCGACTTGAATTCTTCGCTTTCAGGCTTTAACGAAACGAAAAACTCGTTATTATGGGAAAGCACCATGATCACAAGCTTTCCGTGGTCTTCAAGATCGAGGTTAAGCCGGCATGAAAAAGAGGCGGCTTTGCCCTCGCTTGTGTTCTGCTTGAATGCGATCTCTCCGTCTCTCAGTTCCTGCCAGTTGACAGGAAGAAAGGTATAAAACGATTGAGTTGTCTTTGAAAGAAGCTGGAAGGTCTCGATGTCCTTGAGAAGGCCACCGACGGCGTCTGAGGCCTTTCTTATAACAGCGGGGTCCCCGGTTGTCGTCTGATCGAGGACCTCTTTCAGCCTGAGAAGAGTGGCCTTGAGATCATTCTCTAAGGATGCCCGGTCAGCCGCGGGCAACAGCTGTTTAATATCGATTGAAAGCGTGCCCTTGCCGGGTTCGGCACCGCCTTCCGGCGATGCATTTGCCTGCTGCAAAAACTCCGCGACCGCTTTCAGTTTGGATTCCAGTGCTACACCCGTACCCCTGAGCAGTCCCTCGAGATTATCCGCAGCGCCCTCAGACAGAAGTGTATCGATACTCACGGTTACATCAAGCTTCAGACCTTGCATGCTTGCCTGGTTTTTTAGCGCAGGCGGCAAGTCCTTGAATAGCTCATCGAGCCGAGTTTGTATGTCCTGCCCGGTTGCCTTTAGACTTTCCCTGAGGACATTCTGAATCTGAAGTCTTATTTCCTTCGGTATGGCATTGACGTCAGAAGGCAGAGCTTTCAGGAGTCGCTCGATCATCTCCATCGAAAGCGGAGTCCGGGGTGCGCCACCCGAAACATCCCGGAGAAACCCGTTCAGCGCTTCGCCTTTAAAAGCAGATGGTCCGGACTCTTCCTTTTCGGCCGTGCCCATAAACTGGAGTTTCAGTTCATTGGGTGATGATGGAGTCCCGATTACCTTTAGCATCACCTCGGTATTCTTTTGCAGCGGGATGTCGGTCCTCGCCGTGATAAAACTGCCCTTGATCCTGAGCGTTACCCCCCCCGTCGGCAGCAGGTCCATGACTTCTCCCTTTACAATCTCGCCGACATTGAGCGGGATAGATTTGCCGAGGGGCTTGGTAACGGTAATTAGGCCTTCGAAGAGGTCCGAAATCTTGAAATTAATCATCTCTACTCTTATTATATCGTAAGAAGACTTAGGGAGTTACGGAGTAAAGGAGAATGTATGCTTGATGCCCGTTTCGTAAGAGAGAATATCGACGTTATGAAGACAGCCCTCGAAAAGAGGAATGCCGGGATAGACCTGACCGAATTCCTCGGTCTCGAAGACGAAAGGCTCAAACTCCTCAGGGAGTCGGAGGAGCTGCGAAATAAGAGAAATGTTGTCTCCGAGGAGATCGGCAAGCTCAAACGTGAGAAAAAAAACACCGACCAGTTGGTGAAGGATATGAAGGGTGTTGCCGACAGGATAAAGGAGATCGACGAGATGCTGAAGGGCATCGAGGAAAAGACCAATCTTTTTCTCCTCACCATCCCGAACATACCCAATCAGTCCGTACCTGTAGGCAAAGACGAAAACGACAATATCGAAGTTCGCAAATGGGGGACGCCCCGTGTATTCGACTTCGAGCCTCTCAACCACTGGGATGTTGCAGAGGTGCTGGGCATGATCGATTTCGAGACCGGCGCGAAGATAGCAGGGGCGCGTTTTGCGCTGATGAAAGGCCCAGGCGCCAGGCTCGAAAGAGCACTCATGAATTTCATGCTCGACCTGAACACCTCAAAGGGATATACCGAAGTCTTTCCGCCGCTCCTCGTCAACCGCGAAAGCATGACAGGCACGGGACAGCTTCCCAAGTTCGAGATGGATCTCTTCAGGGTCGCCGATCCCGAGCTCTATCTCATCCCGACCGCCGAAGTGCCGGTGACCAATATTCACCGTGGCGATATCCTGCGGGAAGAGCTGCTGCCGCTTTATTACACCGCCTATACCCCGTGTTTTAGACGCGAAGCCGGGTCTTACGGTAAAGATGTCAGGGGATTGATTCGCCAGCACCAGTTCAACAAGGTCGAACTCGTCAAATTTGTCAAGCCGGAAGATTCATATGCCGAACTCGAAAAGCTGACTGCCGATGCCGAAGATATCTTGCAAAAACTCGGCCTGCCTTACCGCACAATCGTTCTGTGCACGGGGGACATGGGATTCTCGTCGGCCAAGACCTATGACATCGAGGTCTGGCTACCGGGACAGGACCGCTACCGCGAGATATCATCCTGTTCAAACTTCGAGGATTTCCAGGCCAGGAGGGCAAATATCAGGTTCAAACGGGAGGGCAAGAAGGGAACCGAGTATGTCCACACCCTCAATGGCTCCGGCCTTGCCATTGGCAGGACCCTTGTGGCTGTTCTGGAGAATTATCAACAGAGGGATGGGACCGTAATTGTCCCGGAAGTGCTGCGTCAATACATGGGAATGGATGTTATCAAATAGGCCATTGCATTATTGATTTTTTCGTGCTATACTCGGAATTGAATTTAGAAGTGTTTGTCCGCATGGAGCCACAAAGACTTTTAACTTTGTGGCTTTTATTGTTCTGAGATCCTGAGATCTCAATTTACCGTAAGGAGGCAGTAAAGCAATGGCTCAAGGCACAGTGAAGTGGTTCAATGAATCCAAGGGGTTTGGGTTCGTCACAAGCGAGGACGGCAGCGATGTATTTGTTCATTATTCCGCTATTCTCGGCAACGGGTTCAAATCTCTCGCCGAGGGAGACCGTGTAACCTTTGATGTCGAAAAAGGCCCGAAAGGTCCCAAAGCGATCAACGTCGTAAAACAGTAATCCACCGGCACAAGCTCAAAAGGCCTCCCGAATTGCGGAGGCCTTTTTTTATTGGGCCTCGGATAGTGCCGGGGGGCGCAAATCTATGACGGGACACCGCCTTATTCTTATGCCTTATTCTTATTGACATTAGCTATTTGTCGCTTTAAGATAGAATCAACTATAAAAATGCCGAGATCCGTGCTAATGGATGCGGGGGACCCAAAAAAGGGGCGAATTCCTTCAAGGATAGGACACTTCCAGGTCCGAGCCCGGCAGCTAACCTCGTAGGCAATTGGAAGGTATAATGTTCATGATGGTTCCGGGCTGGCTTGCCCGCATTTTTTGCCGTCCCTCCATGTTCCACAAAAGAGGCGCTCATGATTGCTAAGGAGTCGCCAATCACCGGAATAATCAAATCCCTCGGCCTTGTTTTCGGCGACATCGGAACGAGCCCCATTTATACACTCACCGTCGTATTCCTCTTGACAAAGCCTATCGAGGCCCACATCTTCGGTGTATTGTCACTGATAGTCTGGACTCTGGTCATCCTCGTCACAGTCGAGTACGCCTGGCTTGCCATGAGCCTTGCCAAAAAGGGCGAGGGCGGAACCATTGTGCTCAGGGAATTGCTCGTCCCCATGCTCAAATCCGGCCGCAAGGTGGCGTTTATCACCTTTCTGTCTTTTATCGGCATATCACTCCTCATAGGTGACGGCGTAATCACTCCGGCCATCAGTATACTCAGCGCCGTGGAAGGTTTGCTGCTTATCCCAGGACTTGAGAACACGGCTCAGGATACACTCATCGTTATCGCCGGCATTATCGCCATACTCCTTTTTTCTTTCCAGAAGAAGGGGACCGAAAAAGTCTCTGTCGCATTCGGACCTATTATGATTATCTGGTTCGTCTCTCTTACAGTTTCGGGAGTCTTTGCGATATCGCAATTACCGTCGGTGCTCAAGGCGTTGAACCCTTATTATGCCGTCCAGTTTCTCTATGAAAACGGAATTGCAGGCTTCTTCGTTCTCTCCGAGGTTATACTGTGCGCAACCGGAGGTGAGGCCCTTTATGCGGACATGGGACACCTCGGTCGCATACCGATCACCAGGGCATGGTTTTTTGTGTTTATCGCCCTTGTATTGAATTACCTGGGCCAGGGAGCGTTCCTTATCAGTCACCCGGAAGCAAAAAATGTTCTCTTCGAGATGATTTTCAATCAGTCGCAGATATTCTACGTCCCCTTTCTCATCCTCAGCATAATGGCAACGGTAATAGCCTCTCAGGCAATGATCAGCGGTATGTTCTCGATCGTGTACCAGGGCATCACTACCCATGTCATGCCCCTTTTCAAGGTTGATTACACCTCGGCTGACATGCGGTCACAGATATACATCGGATTTGTAAATTGGTTTCTTCTACTCTCTGTGCTGTTTATAATGCATCAGTTCCGGGAATCCAGCCATCTTGCCGCCGCTTACGGCCTCGCCGTCACCGGTACTATGACTCTCACCGGGATCATGATGACATGGATATTCGCCCTGAAGGAGAAAAAATTCCTTGCAGCGGCTTCAGCCTTTGTGGCCATGGTTGATATCACGTTCCTGGTGTCCAACATCTACAAAATACCGCATGGCGGCTACTGGTCCCTCATCATCGCCATGCTGCCCCTTTGCCTTATCCTACTCTATACCAAGGGGCAAAGGAAGTTGTACGGAACCATGCAACCCATGGACAAAAAAGAATTTCTCCCAAGGTTCGAACAGGCATATAAAGATATGAGCAAGATAAAAGGTACAGCGCTCTTCTTTGCGCGGGGAATCGAGAAAGTACCTCCGTATATAGCCAATACGATGTTTCTGAATAATATTCTCTATGAAGACAACATCATGGTTTCTATCGTCATACGGGACGACCCCTTCGGTGTTACAGGCCTTTTCAAGGATCTCCCGTTAAAAGGGCTGCGGGCATTCGAGATACAGGCAGGATATATGGAAGTTTTCGATGTGGAAGAGATCCTGAGAGACGCTAGCATTGATGAGAAAACCATATTCTACGGCGTAGAGGATATTGGGACAACAAGTGTCATCTGGAAGATTTTTTCGATAATCAAGAAGCTTAACCCGCACTTTGTACAGTTCTACCGCCTGCCGCCGCAGAAGCTCCACGGGGTAGTGACCCGGGTGGAGATGTAGGGGAAGCCGCTTGTTGTTCCTTATTGGGAGGACACCCCTGCCCCTACAATGTTTTTAATGCATTGATCCGGGCAAGTACCTTGTCGATTAACACAGGCAGCGTAGCTTCAACTGCCGGGGAAAGGCCCCCTCCGTGATCGAAGGATTCAGCGGCAATGGAATAGATGACAGCTTCAGGATGCTTATTGTAAAGCGCTTGAACCAAACTCAGCAGGACTCCGGGACGAAGATGGTGAGAAAAGCTGCTCGGCATTGAGTTGTCTAGAACAACTGTTTCTTCTTTCAATGTGCCCGGCTTGTCGCCCACATGGGCGTCGATAAATATCACAAAATCCGCGTCTTTGAGATCTTCTGCCAACTCGATGCCTGTCTGGTGCCGGACTATGATCTTCACCTCTTTATCTTGCACAATGCTCTCGATGCGTTGCGCCGCAAGCGGCCCCATCCCGTCATCTCCCCGCATCGAGTTGCCATACCCTATGACAAGGATCTTACTCATTACAGTTCCTAAAAAAATAGACAGATATCCCATTTTGTCCAGATATTCGTCCATATTTGTTCATTAAAAGAAATGATATCTTCAAGCTGTTCTCAACCCTCGCATCTTCAGAAAATTGCCTATGGACCGGTCGTAGATCCTCTCATACTGAGCATTGAAATAACAGGCCGGCAATTCGTCTTTATCCCGGTGATAGTGCATGCAGAGGCAGCATTTATGCTTGCGTTCGCATGGCTCATAAGTGCAATTGCACATCTTTTTATTGTTTTCGTTGATACAATCCATCATCTTCCTCCGTTTTCAAAATATCCTATTTTAACCGGAATAGGTTGAATTTGGCATTAGTGAGAGATGCAGTTTAGTTTCGTTGAATGCTGTCGACGGTATGCATGGCAGATGAAAACTAAAGTACAGGCTGAAGCAGTCGGGTCGGCCGTGTTGGTATCGACCCGGCCAACCCTTTTCTCTACCTGAATTTCATGACAGAGGCTTTCTTTGGCCTGGAGGTAGTGGATGGATTGATGTCTCCCCACTGCCTGCCCGGTTTTTGTCCACCGGATTTGCGCGCCGGTACGTGCTGACGCGGCGGGCGTACGAACTCGTTGTCTCTCTTCGGCGCGGCTACGCCGTAGTCAAATTCCTCAAGAATTCGGCGCTCTATCGCTCCGCCCAAGACTCTTTCGATGTCGCGCACAGTATCCCTGTTTTCAGGGGTCACCAATGTGTATGCATCTCCGCTCCGGGCAGCACGACCGGTACGTCCGATGCGATGAATGTATGCATCTGTGGTATCAGGAATATCATAGTTGATGACGTGAGAAATCTGTGTGACATCGATCCCGCGCGCGGCGATATCGGTCGCCACCAGGATCTGGAATGTGCCGTTGCGGAACCCGCTCATCGCGGCTTGCCTCTGCGCCTGAGAGAGGTTACCTTGCAGCGAGGCGGTCCGGTACCCGGCATTGCCCAGCTGTTCCCCGAGGCGCTTGGCCCTGTGCTTGGTCCGGGTGAAAATCAATACTGACTCAGTGTCTGTATTGTGAAGCAGCTTGAGAAGCAGCGGCGTCTTGAGGTGTTGGGCAACCGGATAGAGGGCATGACTGACCGTAACGGCTGGGGCAGTCATACCAACTTTAACCATGACCGGCTCGTTCAGGACATCGTTGGCCAGATGCCTGATCTCTTCGGGCATGGTAGCCGAAAAGAGCAAGGTCTGCCGTCTCTGAGGCAGCTGTCTCAAGATCTGACGGATATCGGGCAAAAAGCCCATGTCGAACATATGGTCGGCCTCATCGAGGACGAGCATCTCCAGTCTGGAGAGATCAATCGTCTTCTGTCCGATATGGTCGAGGAGACGCCCGGGACAGGCCACCACAATCTCGGCACCACGTTTCAGTTTATCTACCTGGGGATTGAAGCCCACTCCGCCATAGATGGTTACGCTCCGGAGGCCAGTATTTCGCCCCAGAATGCTGATTGCCTCATGTATCTGCTCAGCCAGCTCCCTAGTAGGGGCAATGACAAGTGCGCGGACGTGGCGGCGTCCGCCTTGCATCAGGCGATGCAGGATAGGGAGCGCAAAGGCAGCGGTCTTGCCGGTGCCGGTCTGCGCCAGACCCATAATATCATGCCCTTGCATGACCAACGGGATCGCCTGGGCTTGGATCGGCGTAGGCGTTGTATATCCCGCGGCCTTGACCCCGGCCGCGACATGGGGGTGAAAATCAAATACTTTAAATTCCATAAACTCCTTTTTTTCTGCGTTCGGGCGAAAAAAAACCCCGGTGTATTCCGGGGTTTACTTACAACGTAGTTTTCATCCGGGTACAGCAGTTTGTGATTTCTAATCATACCAGCCATCAAAAGGCCTTGTCAAATAAAAGAATTTCGGGCGAGCCTGCCTGACAGGGTTCAGCCCTCTGAGTTTTGCCCTTGACAGTGAACCGTCGTTCACCTATAATATATAGTATGGCAGATGAGCAGAAAGATGACAAGCTAAGGTCCCGGATCAGGGACATCTCGCTTTTTTACCACACAAAGGGCAGGATGCCAAGCTTTTCGGAGATCGGGGAGCTGACGGGACTGAAGTCGAAGAACGCCGTATCGAAGCTTGTAGACAAGCTGGACAGCCTGAAGGTTGTCGGAAAGGATGAGAAGGGCAGGCTCATACCACGATCCATCGCAGCGCCGGTCAGGATACTCGGTTCTGTGGAGGCGGGATTTCCGAGCCCTGCGGAAGAAGAGCTTGCCGACACCCTTTCACTGGACGACCTCCTTATTGAGAACCCGGAT
>Ga0181523_10001742_pt1 | contig 22720 bp, 26 predicted proteins | sample PEATcosm2014_Bin_43_FD_119752 | JGI IMG/M metagenome (GOLD analysis project Ga0181523, IMG submission 119752) | Peatland microbial communities from MTU Mesocosm Facility, Houghton, MI, USA - PEATcosm2014_Bin05_30_metaG | ecosystem: Environmental > Terrestrial > Soil > Wetlands > Peat | place... | reverse complement strand
CCTCGCCGGCGCACCTTGGTAGTCGGTACGCCAGAACCAACCGGTGGAACTCTCAAGCGCTGAAAGCCGTTTTCGCTGGAATTCGACTGCCGAGCCTATCGAAAACCGTGCCGACGATTGGCGGCCCGGACAAAGTGCCCTTTCATTGGGATTGGGGAGGAAGCAAGCCCGCCTGCCGCATGACCGACAGCATGTCCCAAACGCTCCACTCTTCCGAAATTTTCCCCGCCTTGAAGCGGAAAATGGTCATGCCGTCAATCTTGATTTTCTTGCCAGTTGCCGGAAACCCCATCCCCGCCTGGGTGTTGGTGCCCGAGGCATTCCAGTACACAGCCACGAGATCGCGCTCGGCGAGAATCTGGACGACTCTGACTTTCATGTCCGGCAAAGCCTGGCGCTCTTCCTTGGCTGCGGCCATGTCCTCCTCCAGCGTGCCATCGCGATTGTCCCCGTGCGCCACGAAATCCCTGGCGTGAGACTCCGCGTAGCGATCGAAGCGTCCCTGGTCGAGTACCTCCTCGAAGAAACTTCTCGCAATCTGCTTGTTCTTTTCCTGCTCCCCGGCTGGTTGTGCCAGCGCGGGCACGCACATCGCAGACAATAGCAACAAGAATGAAATCTTGCCCATGACGGTTCTCCTCATTCCGCTAAACTTTCCGTGCCCGTGACTGCGAATCAAGAGCATGGAGATTTAGGTTTTCTCCTTCGGCAATACTGTAACATATGTTACACTAATCGACAAGGAATCTTTTATGCCGAGACCACCCGACCCTCGGATCCGCGCCCGGCTTCGCGAACGGGCCGTCGACTACGTGCTCTCGCACGGTATGGCGGACTTGGCCCTTCGCCCCTTGGCCAAGGTCTTGAAGACGAATGCCCGGATGCTGGTCTACCACTTCGGTTCGCGAGAAGGACTGATGCGCGAGATCCTGACTGGCATACGGGAACACGGGGACGCTCGCATCCAGGGTTGGTTCCAGCGCGGTGAGAAGCCGCGCGGGCTGCCACAATTTCTGCGCTGGTACTGGAAGCGCGTAAGCACACCAAAGGCAAGGCCCGCGATACGCCTGATCTTTGAACTGTATGCGCTGGCGCTCCGGAATCCCCGTGACTACCCAGGCGTCCTCGAAGACCCGATTGTCTATTGGCAAAACTTGACAGAAAAGGCCGGCATTCCCTCGAAGGCGGACGAAGCCGAGGCGACACTGCTCCTGGCTGCCACTCGCGGTTTGCTGCTCGATCTCTGCGCCACCGGAGACCAGGCTCGCGTTGGACGAGCGCTGGAGACGCTTGGTCAATTTGTCGAATGGCGTGCGGGGTCTGCAGGCTGACCGTGCCAGAGGGTGACCTTGGGGACCGGCGGGTTAGTCTTTCTTGTGTTTCTTGTGCGAGGTCTCGGACTTGGGCTTGTCGTCTTTCTTGGTGTCCTTCGACCCCTTGGTGTCTTTGGTGTCCTTCGCTTCCTTAAGTTCCGCAGAGCTGCCGTCGCCTTCCGACGGAGAGGACGAGGACGACGACCCAGAACTGGCGCCCTTCTTGGCGTAATCGGTCACATACCATCCCGAGCCTTTGAACTGCACCGCTGGAGCCGAGATCACTTGTTCGATGACGCCTCCGCATTCGGGGCACTTGCGCAGCTGTTTGTCGGAAAATTTGCGGATTTGTTCGAAGCGGTGTCCGCACTTTTTGCACAGGTATTCGTAGTTGGGCATCGTTGAAGTGATTCTAGAGGCGGAGATTCATCGCGTCAATTTCGCACTCCACACACCAACCACGCCATTTCGTCCCCATGCAGAGAGTTCGCGGGGCAGGAATGCCCGCGCCACATGTGCTCACCGTTTCAGCAGATCCACCGGCTCGCGCACGTCGTACACCCGGAAGTATCTTGCCAGCGCCGGATACTTCGCGGCGACCGCTTCGTACATGGCATAGGCCACGTTGCGATAGGAAGTGTGCCCGGCGGGCGTGGTGCGGAGTTCGGAGATATAAACGGCCTCGGCGAAGTCCATCTTGAAGAGCGTGCGCTTGCGGAAAGCCAGTGGGATCGCGTACTGCGCATTTTGCTCGGCCTCTTCACCGCCACTCGCTGAAAGCTTCTGCACCGCGGCTTCGGCGCGCTTCATCGCTGTTTCATAATCCGAGCGGACTCCGGCGGCTTCGACTTCGGACGGCGTGTCGAAGCCGTGGGCGGTCGAGAAATCCTGCATGATCTGAACGCAGCGGCGGTGACGGTGCATGTCGCGGAAGCCGCCGATATCCATAAGGATGTCGAAGCGAAACTGCTGGCCTGCGGAAAACGCACGCGGCAATTCGTCGTGCTTGCCACGATGACGCAGCCCGAGATCGATGATTTCTCGGCGCCGCGCCTCGCCCGCCGCTTCGATCGTCTTGCGAATCTGCCGGTAGGAATAATGACAGTGTCCGTAAACCAGTGTGGTCGCGAGTTCGATCTCGAGCGCGTCGTTGTCTGTAAGATCGTTGTCCAGTAAATCAACGTCCAATAGATCGACCAGCGGCGCGGGTTCGATGGCGGCGCCTCGCATCAGTTCGGCGGCAGCCTGCCGGAGGTCGCGGCGTGTCTCGATCTCGTAGAGATTCGGATCGGCGTATTTGACCAGCGTGGGCGCGACCCGCACTTCGCGCAGGAGTTCGCGTTCGGCGCGATCGGCAATTTCCGGCGACACGCTGCGAATTTCCGCCACTAGCGCGCGCAGCGATTCTTCGTTGGCGTTGTAGGCGGGAGAAATGGCCGCCCGTTTCAGCAGCGCTCCCAGATCGCGAACTTCTTTATGCGGCTGCGAGAGCAGGTGCGCGACCTGGCTTTCCAGCGTGCGGGCGTTGACGATTTCCCCGAGCGAAGTGTTGGTGGCAAGGGGCAACAGATAGCGCGAGATGTCGAAGGCGCGGGCGCGCAGGGTGCGCTCGTAGGCCTCCGGCTTCATTTCCGCGGGCCGGGGTGTTATGCCGACGAGATATTCGAACGTCCGCTGCGAAACCTTTTCGTAGGTTGTGAACAAGCATTCGATGGTTTCGCGATAGATCGTCGTCGCTGAAGCGTCGCTCCCAAAAGCGTCGTCCCGGAAAGCAGGCGTATAGTAGCCGCTCTTCCGGAAGTTCTGGTAGCGAGTGGAGCGCTCCTGGCCATCCCAGCGCTGTTCGTCGGCGACAACGATGGCGGCGAGAATGGAGAGGCGCTCGATGGCGAGCGCGATGTGGGCGAGGTCGGCGATGGAGCGGTGCCCGTACTGGAAGTAGAAGGTATTGAGAAACTTTTCCGCTTTCTGCAGCGTAATTTCCTTCAGCGACTCCTTCATGGAAAGCGCCGAGCGCGAATACTTGGCCATGGCATAGGCCTGGATCTCGGGCTCAACCCCGTAGACGGCAAATACATCAACCGAAGTTTCGGGCGCAGAAGTAGAAACAGAATGCGAAGTCACGGGTTCGGTTGAGATTACTTCAGACATGATTAGTTCAGACATAATTAGTTAAGACATGGGAGTGAAGAAATCTTAATCGTCCCGCGCGCCCGGCGCAATCGACCAGAAGGGGGATAAAATCTACGGGAAGCTCCGTATGCAACAGTGAGGTTTTTCTGTGACGACCCCTGCTGACGGCCAACACCACAGGAATCAGGACGATTTGAGTCACGCGGATCAACCTCGCGGCAATCGGGGCCAGATTGACTTGATTCAGGCCACACTCCCCGAACACATCGAACAAGTTCGCCGCCTCTTCCTCGAGTATGGCAGTTCGCTCGGCTTCAGCCTGTGCTTCCAAAGTTTCGACGAGGAGTTGAAAAGCCTTCCGGGCGCCTTCGGCCCGCCGAGCGGACGACTGCTGCTTGCCCGGTGCCAGGGCCCACATGGTGAACACGCCGCAGGATGCATTGCGCTGCGCAAGCTCCAAGCCGGTGTCTGTGAGATGAAGCGGCTTTACGTGCGGCCCGGTGATCGCGGTTTGGGCCTCGGCCGGATGCTGGTGGAACGAGTGATCGCCGAGGCGCGCGCGATCGGCTATGAGCGCATGCGTCTGGATACGGTTGCTTCGGCAATGCAGGATGCGATCACACTCTATCGCAGGATGGGGTTCCAGGAAATCCCACCGTATTCCGCGATTCCCATCGAAAGCGCGCTCTGGATGGAATTACTGCTATAGACGGCCGCCCCTACTACTGACGAGCACTGACAACTTTGGGTGCAGCAAGCGGCGTTGGCTGCGTGGTCTTCATTGTGGCTGGGCCTGGGGTCGCGGCTGGAGTTTGAGATTGGATGGCAGCTCGGGCAAAAGGGACGTCCGTCGGTGCATGGCCTAGGATGACAACGTCCACGCGACGATTCATTCCGCGGCCTTCCGTGGTGCGATTGGTGGCGACGGGATGATACTCGGCGAATCCCCCAGCGCTCAGACGATCGGGACTGAACCCGTCGCGAACGATGAGAAGCCGCACAATTTCCGTTGCCCGTGAGGTAGAGAGTTCCCAGTTCGAGGGAAACTGTGCGTTGTGAATAGGAGCGTTATCGGTGTGACCCTCGATCCGCAAGCGGTAGTCACGCTGGCGGAGCATGCTGGCGATGCGGTCGAAGGTGGCCTGCGAGGTTGGCTTCATCTGGGCTGAGCCACTCTCGAAGTTCCCCGTGATCATGTTGCAGATCTCTCCCAGAGCGTCCACGACTTCATCTTCGGAGATGTTTGTCCCCCCCAACATGTTCTTGCCAATCAGGCCGGCGGTCTTCGCGGCGCAGCAAACGGTCAGAACTCCGCACAGCGCCCCGGCCAAACCCACCATCGCCGTGAACTCTCCGTGCGGTAGCTCTCGCTCGGACGGCGTCGCCGGCTTAACCTTGCAGCCCAACATGATTTCGAAAACTTCCTCGACCGCATGCACAAGAGTCGGGAGCCAGTTCTCCTCGTGAGACCGCGGGGTAAACGAGGCATCTGTACTCACGGCCTCCTCCCCAGCAAGGGCAAGACGTGCTCTTTCACCTGATCGGGCGTAAACGGCTTGCGGATGTATCCGCGAGCGCCGGCCGTAAGCGCCTGCACCACGTGCGATTCACTGCCTTCGGTAGTGATCATAACGATCGGAACGCCTTTGGCGCTCTCCACCGAGCCCACCTGGCGGACAAATTCCAGTCCGTCCATGACCGGCATGTTGATATCGCATAGGATGAGATCGACCACGTTGCTCTGCAAAGCGGCCAGCGCTTCGGCTCCATTCGAGGCCTCCACAACCTTTTCCAGGTCGACGCCCGCCTGACGCAACGAACGCTCGACGATCTTGCGCATCACCGAGGAGTCATCCACGATGAGCGCCCGGATCTTATCCATAGATTTTCACCACAAGATCTTCACTACACTGGGTGCCGAGACTCTGCGGTTTACCACCATCAGGCGACGAAACCGCGCGCCGTCATTTCTGACTGACTTGTTGTACATCGGCAGTCCGGCCCCCCGCTTTAGCGAAATCACCGAGCCGCTCGGGGGGCAGCACGTTACTGAATGACTCAATGATTCAATGACTCAATCTGCATTCATCCGCTATGCTTAATAAAGACCTATGACCCTGCTCGACGCGCAGCCCTACGACCCCGCGAAAGCACGGCGGCGTAAGATCCAGATCGCGGTCACGATCGTGGTCGTGATCGTTCTCGCAGCCCTCGCCTGGATGTATCGCAACTGGCCCGAAGAGCACGTAGTCGGCAAGTTTTTCGCCGCGCTGCAGCATCAGGATTACGAAACCGCCTACGGCATTTACTTCAACGATCCCGGCTGGCGCCAGCATCAGCAGAAATATCCCCAATACACATACGCGGACTTCTATCGCGACTGGGGACCGGGCGGCGAGTGGGGACTGATCAAGTCCTACCGGATCTACGGATCGGCCAACACCAAAGGTTTTGGCCGGGGAGGCGTGGTAGTCGAGGTCGTAGTCAACGAACGCTCCGAGCACGCCCGCATGTTCCTGCAAAAATCAGATAAGACGCTAACCGTCTATCCGTACTAGCTGGTGTGGTGACGGGGTCGTGTGGAGACGGGCGCCCTGGTGAGCCTGCGCTGAGAGAAGTCGAAGGGTCCAAGCCGAGCACACTGCGGCACCCGGCAAGCCCGGTGTTGGCTTGACGGGGTGAAGCAGCTCAGCAACGACCTCTGCTCACGGCCGGCTGGGTTCTTACGCTACCGTGGCCGCAACCGCCGCCAGCGTCTTCTGCAGTGACGCCTCATCCCCCACCGTCAAGCAGGTCTTCGAGCGGTCGATCTGCCGCATCAGTCCCCACAAAACTTTCCCCGGCCCGACTTCAACAAACAGGCCGGCCCCTTGGTCGATCAGCAGGCGCACCGACGGCTCCCACCTCACTGCACCCGTCACCTGGCGGATCAGCGCATCGCGTGAAGCCTCCCCGGAATCGACGACCGCAGCATCAACATTGCAGACCACCGGGCAAGACGAAGACGGATTCTGAAACGACAGCGCACCCAGGTCTAGGGCCAGGCGATCCTGCGCCGGTTGCATCAGCGCACAATGAAAAGGAGCGCTCACCGGCAGGCTCACCGCTTTCTTCGCCCCGCGTTCGGTCGCGAGCTTGATGGCGCGTTCCACCGCGCCGGCGTTGCCCGAGATCACAATTTGCTCGGGCGAATTAATATTCGCCGCCTGGCAAACTTCTCCCTGCGCCGCATCCGCCGCGATTTCACCGACCTTGTCGAGCGACATTCCAAGTATCGCCGCCATCGCACCGACGCCCACCGGCACCGCTTCCTGCATATACTTGCCGCGATTGCGAACCGTCCGCACCGCGTCGGCAAACGTCAGCGTGCCCGCGGCCACGTGCGCCGAATACTCGCCCAAACTGTGCCCGGCGACAAAATCGGGCCTCAAGCCCTTTTCCTGCAGCACGCGCCAAGCCGCAACCGACGCCGTCAGAATGGCTGGCTGCGTGATCTCGGTCAGCTTCAACTGTTCTTCCGGACCCTCAAAACAAAGCTCCGACAGCCTGAAGCCAAGCGCTTCGTCCGCTTCCTCAAAAGTCCGACGAGCCACCGAATAGTGATCGGCCAGCTCTTTGGCCATACCAACCGCTTGCGACCCCTGGCCGGGAAAAAGAAAAGCAATTCGATTGGGATTGTTTGTCATATCAAGCACAAGGTCAGAGGTAAGGGGTCAGATTGCAGAGGTAAAATCTCACGTGATCCGTCTTAACCTCTGCAATCTGACCTCTAACCTCTGACCTTCCTACGTCGCAACCGTCGCGCTCAGTTGCGCTAATTCCCGCTCTATGGTTTCGTTCACTTTGCCCTCGGCGAATTCTGCCGCCACGCGCATCGCGTTCTTGATGGCATTCGTATTGGACGATCCATGGGTGATGATGCACACACCTTTGACGCCCAGCAGCGGAGCGCCGCCATATTCCGTATGATCCAGCCGCTTCTTGAAATCGGAAAACGCGTTGCGCGAGAGATACGCGCCCACCTGCCGCGTGATCGTCGACCGCAAGGTTTCTTTCAGCACCGCACGCACCAGCCGCGCCACGCCTTCCGAAGTCTTCAGCGCAACATTGCCTACAAATCCGTCGGCTACGATCACATCCACATGCCCGTTATATAAATCGCGCCCTTCCACATTGCCAATAAAATTGATCGGAAGCCGCTTCAGCAACTGAAACGCCGCGCGCGTCAGCTCGTTGCCTTTGCTGTCTTCTTCTCCAATCGAAAGCAGCCCCACCCGCGGATGCTTCATCCCGAAAATCCTGCGGCAATAAATATCGCCCATCACCGCGAACTGCTCCAGATTATTCGGAGTGCAATCCACATTCGCGCCCACGTCCAGCAAAACCGCCGCCGTGTTCAGCACCGTAGGAAACGCCGCCGCCAGCGCCGGACGATCCACCCCCGGCAGCGCCCCCAGCACCACTTTAGCCGTGGCCATGGCCGCGCCCGTGTTGCCCGCAGTCACAAAGCCCGACGCGCGCCTTTCGCGCACCAGTCGCAACCCGACGCGGATCGTCGAATCGCGCTTGGCGCGAATCGCTTCCACCTTGTCGTCCATGGTGATCACTTCGCCGGCGTGAACCACTTCCACCGGCAACCGCCGCGCCCCAGGATAGCGCGCCAGTTCGGCCCGCAACCGCGCTTCCGGCCCAACCAGCAGCACGCGGATGCCATGATGGCGCGCCGCCTGCAATGCGCCTTCAATCTCCGGCTTAGGCGCCTTGTCGGACCCCATCGTATCCAGAGCAATTACGCAAGACATGAAAGTACGCTAGGCATTAACAAAAAAGAAAAATGGAGCGCCGAGAAATGGAGCACCGGGCCGCCCGGCCACCACACCGCCGGAGTACACGATCTGAGAACTACGACTTCTCCGCGACCTCAATCACTTCACGCCCCTTGTAGGTCCCGCACTTCGGGCAAGCGCGATGCGGCATCTTCTGCTCATGGCAGTTAGGACACTCCGACAGCGAGTGCGTGGAGAGCGAGTCATGCGCCCGCCGAGTAGCGGTGCGCCGTTGCGAATGTCGACGTTTCGGATTCGGCATAATGATTCCTTTTTTAGTCCTCAACTTCTACTGATTCAACTTATCCCGTATTTCTTTCAGCGCTGCCCACCGCGGATCTTCAACCTCGACCAGGCACGCGCACTGACCTTCATTCAAATTCTTGCCGCAATGCGGACACAATCCCTTGCAATCGTCGCGGCAAATCGTCTTCAGCGGCAGCGCCAGCAGCACCTGCTCGCGCAGCATGTCTTCCAGCAACAACCCTTCGCCCTGGTAGTACCCTATCTCCGCTTCCGCGTCCGTAACCGAAAGCTCTTCGTGCCCGGAGTCAGTTCCAATCGGCCGGTACAGCAGATCAAACGTGCGTTCCACCGGATGCACCACCGGATCCAGGCAGCGAGCGCAAGCCACTTCCAGGCTAGTCTCCAGCTTGCCCTTCACCCGGATGTCTTGCACCACCTTGTGCTTGCCGTGATGCTCTTCGACCAGATCCGCCCGGCCCGAGCTGCGCAACGACGACCGCTGCACCACATCCGGTCCCAGATCAATCGCACCCGGGCTCAATTCCTCCCGGAAATCAACCGGGTGAATTTCCAGATCCTTAAGTTCGATGAACATTGGAACTCGGAACCTCCGCCGCCCCCACTCCAATTACCGCAAAGGCCCGCGGAAGTGCGCACAGAGACGAAAGTCTCTCAGGGAGCAATAGACAAGAATAAAGGCCTGAAAACTTGGTGTCAAGGCAGGGCCGGACCGGCACCGGGCTACCTTGATTTGTTAGCCCATGATAGAAGAATAAACGCACCCACGAAGGACAAGAAAACTGCCAGCCCCGTCACGCAAAGCGAGACGAGTGAGATAAGCGGCACTTTCTGCGTGCTCTGCTGATAATAGAAAATCATTTTGAATACTGCCATTGAACTCAGGACAGCTGTAACAAATACGCCAAGGCCGCTTGCGATCTCCACTGAACTACGCTGCAAGGATCCAACGGAAACCACCCATTCGCCCGCGCCATCCCCTTCTGCTACCCTCCCCCCATGGATTATCTCTGGACTCCGTGGCGTTACGCCTACGTAACTGGCGCCGAGTCGAAGTCGGCCTGCATCTTCTGCAACGCTCCCAAAGAAAGCGACCAGCAAGCCCGCATCGTCCACCATGGCGCGCACTGCTACATCATTCTCAATACCTTTCCATACACCAACGGACACGTCATGATCGTCCCCTACGCCCACCTGGACGAGTTGCGGAAACTCCCCACCGATGCCGCCCAGGAGATGATGTCCCTGTCGCAGCGTTTGGAGATGGTTCTGCGCCATCTCTACGCGCCCGACGGCATCAATCTCGGCATGAACATCGGAAAAGCCGCCGGCGCTGGAGTAGCCGGACACATCCACATGCACATTCTGCCACGCTGGGTAGCCGACGCCAATTTCGTCAGCGTAATCGGTGAAACGCGGGTGCTGCCGGAGGCGCTGGACGTGACTTGGGAACGGATAAGAAAAGCGCTGGGAGAAAATTTGTAATTCCTTTCACTTCAACTCTCTTCCAAAGAACTCCTCAGTCGCGCCGTACGCTCGTATCCAGCTCTTCCACATCAGGAACCCATGAACCTCATCGGGAAAGATCAATTCTTCGACGTGCACTTTTTGAATGCGCAAGCGCTGCAACAGATCGACCGTCTGCGAAAAATCGACATCGCGATCGTCGTCTCCCTGAATAAGCAGCACCGGTGACCTCCACGTCGCAATCGCCGCATTCGGTGACGATTCAAACGCCAGCTTGACTGCGGCATCGCGATCCGGCGCATCCGCCGGAAGTTCTTCCTTGAAGTCCGACCAGTCATGCACCCCGTGTAAATCGACTCCAGCGGCAAACAGGTCGGAATCATGCGCCAGCCCCATCGCAGTCAGATAGCCGCCGTAAGATCCACCCCACAACCCGATTCTGTTGGCATCCACATTCGGCAAGCCCTGCAGATATTTTCCCGCCGCCACAATGTCTTTGTACTCGGCGCCGCCGCGCGGCCCACCATCTGGTGGTCTGCGAAAGTGCCGCCCGTACATAATGCCCGTCCGGTAGTTGACCGACAGCACCACATACCCGCGGCTCGCCAGATACTGATTCATGGCGTAAGCGTTGTGGTAGTAGTCCATGTAATGGAAGCCAAGCATCATCTGGCGCATGGAACCGCCGTGAATAAAGATCAGCGCCGGTCGCGGACCACTCTTCGGCACCGTCTTCGGCTCGAACAGCTGCCCATGGATCTCCCACCCGTCCGAGGCTTTGAAGATTACTTGTTTCGGTGTGACCAGTTGCGCCGAGGGAAAGTCCGCGGGCAGCGCGCTCTTCGCGATCATCTCGCGTCCGTTTGAATTGACGAAGTACGGCATCGCCGGAGTCGTGGCGGACGAGCCGAGGCAAACTATCTTTCCCGCGATTTCGAGCGGCGTCCATTCCATCGTCGCGCCGTGCGTAAGAGCCCCGGGCGTTCCGCCTTCAACGTTGACGCGCCACAGATGCCGGCGGTCGATATCAAGCGGGTCGTTGTTAAGCGGATCGACGTCATGCTGGTTAGAGGAGTAGATGACCGAGGCTCGATCAGAACTCAGCGCAACATCTTCGGTCTCAAATCTTCCCGGAGTCAGTAGCACCGCAGGCCCACCCGATGTTGCAACAGAGTAAAGATGGTTCCACCCGTCCTGTTCGGAAGAAAAAACGATGCGATTCCTGGCAGCGAATTTGAACGACCCGTCTTCGGTCAACTGGGGCAGCGATTCATCTAGCCCGGAGCCGCTTTTCCAGATCTCGCGCCCGGCATCGCTGGCAACGTCATAAACCCAGATCGCCCACGGCAGTGGCGACTGCGGAATCAGCGGCTGCTTCATCTGCCTGCCCACCAGCCGCACGAAGGCGATCTGGCTGCCATCCGGCGACCAGCGCGGATACAGATCGCGGTCGCCACTGGGAGAGACATAGCGTAGCGTATTGCGGCCAAATTCGTAAACGACGACAAAGCTGTGGTCGCCGCGATCGCTGACAAAGACAATCTTCTTTCCGTCGGGCGACCACTTAGGCTGCGCGTTGCTGCCCCGCGCGAAGAAGAGCGCTTTGGCCTTTGTGCTTGCGTCGCTCTTGCCGGAAATCGGCGCAATCCAGATTTGCTTCTTCGCCGACCACACCGCAAGTTCGCCATTCGGTGATATCTGGATGTCTTCGCAGTCCTCCTCGTCGCAGCCCAAATCGCCGAGCAAACGCGGCTCACCTCTGTCCACATCCGCCGCCCACACCTGCTGCGCGCGTTTTTCAACGTTGCTGGTCGGGTCGGCGATTTCTCCAGCGCTGTTGGCCTCACTGCCGCGCGCATAGACAACCGTCCGTCCGTCGGGCGTCAGCTTCAGCGCGGCAATCGGCATGCCGTCGTCGCCTACGTAATGCGTCACCTGCCGAGCCGCAAAATTCGGAGCGTCGGCGATCCACACATTGCGTTCGCCTCGGGCCGAGAACACCCAGGCAACGCGTCCAGCATGGTCGCTCGTTGGTTCCGCGGCCACCAGGTTCGTTGGAAACGGCGAGCTCATAACCTGTTCGAGCGAGAAGGTATGAGGCGCCGTCGCCGTGGAGTTCTGCGCAGAACAGAGAAACGGCGAGCAGCACAGCAACAAAATGCAGACCCACGACAAGGCAGAAAGTTTGCGAATTCCCATCGCGGCAGAGTACGTGAAACAGGACGGGATTGACAACTGTGCTGCTACCGCTCCCGAAGGTAACCATCACGGCAACAACGTGTCCCTACCCGTGCCCAAACAGCGGCTAAACTACAAGAGGCCGGCGCTCCATGAAACAACTTGCAGCCTTCTTTGTCTTCGTCTTCAGTGCCTGGCCGCTCTATAGCCAGAGCAATAGCGGAGAATTGCGTCTTAAAGTGACCGATCCGGCCGGCCTTGCTGTGAAGACGAGCGTTCAGATCATCAGCCGGGCGAATCAGTATCGCAGTATTTTGGAGACAAGCGATCAGGGCAGCGTGAACGTGCGGCGCCTGCCTTACGGGATCTATCAGCTGGAAATCAAGCAGGCTGGTTTCGCTGTCGCATCCGAATCTGTCGATATCCATTCTTCGATTCCCCTCGAATACCAAATCCAACTCAAGCTGCCTGCAGTGAATGAAACCGTCACGGTTAGCGCGGCCAACACCTTGATCGACCCCGACCAGGCGGGCGCCGTTAGTCAGATCGGCGCCGGCGTTATCCAAGACCGCCTCAGCTCCGTTCCCGGCCGTTCCCTGCAGGATCTGGTGAATTCGCAGCCCGGCTGGCTCTATGAAGGCAACGCCGTCCTGCATCCGCGCGGCTCGGAATATCAAACTCAATTTGTGGTCGATGGCATTCCGCTGACCGACAATCGTTCTCCCAGCTTCGGACCTGAGATTGAAGCTGACGACGTGCAGTCCTTGAGCATCTACACCGCGGGCATTCCCGCCGAATATGGTCGAAAAATGGGAGGCATCGTCGAAGTGAACACGCTGCAAGATCCGCAGGCCGGCTTTCACAGCCAGGTAGAGCTTTCAGGCGGTAGCTTTGCTTCGGCCGGCGCTTTCGCGCAGGGGCGGTATGTTTGGGGCAAGAATGCGTTTGGCGTCAGCGCCAGCGGCAGTATGACGGACCACTATCTGAATCCGGTGGTGCCGCAAAACTATTCGAATACGGGAACGCTGGGAGATTTCTCGGTCAATTACGAACGCGATCTGACTTCGAAAGACCGCTTACGATTCCTCGTTCGCCATGAGTTGTCCCGCTACGACATTCCGAACGAGCAGGTGCAGCAAGCCGCGGGCCAGCGTCAGACAGCCGACAACTTTGAGACGATGGGAATTGCCTCCTACCAGCACACTTTCTCGTCCAATGCGGTCGCTGATTTTCGCGGCATGGTTCGCGACAACGCGAATGACTTCAACTCCAACCAGAATTCGATTCCCATCGAAGTCTTTCAGCACAATTGGTTTCGCGAGGGCTATTTCAAAGGGACGGCAACCGTCGATCGCGGCCGCAACGAATGGAAGTTTGGAGTTGAGTCGGACAACTTATTTCTGAACGAGAATTTCAAGTACATCATTACCGATCCCACCCAATTTGACCCCGGCACACCTACGACCTTCGGCTTTCTCGGAAACCGGCCAGACCTCGAGCAATCCGCATTCGTGCAGGACCAGATCCGCCTAAAAAACTGGACCATCAATGCCGGTCTGCGCTGGGACCATTACCAGCTCATATTAAACCGGCAAGGTGTGGACCCACGCTTTGCGATCTCGCGTTACTTCCCGTCCGCCGAGCTCGTCGTGCACTTTTCCTATGACCGGATTTTTCAAACTCCATCGTTTGAGAACCTCCTGCTTTCGAGTTCAACCGCGGTTGAATCCATCGACCCTACCAAGTTCCTGCGGTTACCGGTTGAAGTTTCCGAAGGAAACGACTACGAAGCGGGTCTAACCAAGGTACTCGCCGGAAAAATCAGGCTGGACGCCAACTATTTCCGGCGCCTCGTGGCCAACTATGCGGATGACGATCAGATCGAAAACACTACCATCAGTTACCCCATCGCATTCCGCAAAGCCATCATCTATGGCGCCGAAGCGAAACTCGATCTCCCCGACTGGCGCCGCCTTTCCGGCTTCCTGAGCTATTCCTACACCGTCGGCAATGCTTGGGCGCCGGTGACGGGCGGCCTCTTTCTGGGTGACGACGCCGCGGCTGCGCAAGCACTCACCGGCCATTTCCCGGATTCGCAGGATCAACGCAACACCATTCGCGCGCGCCTTCGCTACCAACTCAAACCGCGCCTCTGGATCGCTGGAGGAATTCAATACGACACCGGACTGCCATTCGAGTTCAACGGCACCCAACAACAGGCGCTCGCCGAATACGGTCAACAGGTGATCGATCGCATCAACTTTGCCCGCGGCCGCATTTACGCCTCTTTTCAGGTCAACGCTTCGGCGGGCGCCGATGTTTATAAATCAGAACGTATGACGATGCGCTTTCAAATCGACGGGCAGAACCTCACCAACATCCTCGACGTTATCGATTTCGGAGGTCTCTTCTCCGGCAACGCAATCGGACCATCGCGCAGCGTCGCCATGCGACTCACCACGATTTTCTAGAATCATAACCAGCGGCTTCACGTTGTCTGCCCGCGCGAGCCGCTGGAAGTTTTCTGCATCCACATCCAAGCGCTCGACACGATCTCGTCGAGATTGCGCGTGGCGGTCCATCCCAGCACCCGTTGCGCTTTCGCCGGATCGGCCACCAGAATCGGAGGATCGCCGGGCCGCCGTGGTCCAAATTTTCGCCGAACCCGCCGCCCAGTCGCGCTTTCCGTCGCACGTATGACATCGAGCACGGAATGTCCCCAGCCCGTCCCCAGATTGAGCGCCAGTGCGCTGTCGCGCTTCTTGCCGCCGCCTGTCTCCAGGTGCTGCAACGCCTTAACATGAGCATCCGCCAGATCGTTCACATGGATATAATCGCGAACGCAGGTGCCGTCTCCAGTCAGGTAGTCGCACCCGTGAACCTGCAGTTCCGGCCCATTCTCAGTCGAAGCAGCCAGCGCCAGCGGAATCAGGTGAGTTTCGGGAAAGTGTATCTCGCCCGCCTCTCCGTTTTCATCGGCCCCCGCGGCGTTGAAATAGCGCAGGCTGACCGAGCGCAGACCGTAAGCGCGGCCGTAAGCCTCCAGCGCATTCTCGAAAAACACTTTGGACGCGCCATAGGGATTTACCGGCTCCCGCGGCGTCTGCTCCGGCGTCGGAACCCGACGCGAATAGCCATATACCGCGCACGAGGAAGAAAACACGAAACGCCGGATACCCGCGTCCAGCGCGCAGTTCAGCAGGTTGAGCCCCCCGAGAACATTGTTCCGGAAATATTTACGCGGGTTCTCGACCGATTCGCCGATATAGGCGTGAGCGGCAAAGTGGATCACCGCGTCCATGCCCGCCAGCGCCAGTCCCATCTGCGCTTCGTCGGCGATGTCGCCCTCGATCAACTCGAAGCCTTCTGCCAGCCGGCGGCAGCCGGTCGAGAAATTGTCGTAGAGCACAACCTCATACCCGGCCCGCCGCAGTGCGCGCGCCGCGTGACTCCCGATGTAACCAGCCCCACCCACAACCAGGATCGCCAGAAAAACCTCCGAACTCGAGGTGCTCGCACTCTAGGATCGAGCCGATTCGCAGCCTAGCCGATGGAGTGCCGGGCGTTCCCGCCCGGCCACCACAGCCCTGGCGATCATCTTGCCGCAAGCAGCAGCCGCGCGAGGTGATGCCCATCACTCTCCGTTTGTGACAAAAGCTTGCTGCCGCGGGAAGACTCGCCTCCTCGCCCGCGACTAGGGACTGGTGTAGAATTTGAAGGTCAAACCCCACGCTGCCCTCCTCGGCGGCGGATTTCATCGGTAAGCAGGATCATCGGGACGTAGCGCAGCCTGGTAGCGCACTTGCTTGGGGTGCAAGGGGTCGCGAGTTCAAATCTCGCCGTCCCGACCATTTATTTCGCCCTAATGACGGGGCTGTTGCTGTGCCGGCGGGTTTGCATCAACTATCCGCCAGAGCTTCCCATCGGGAGCGACCCCGAAGATCTCCTCTACCTCGAAATGATGCGCGACTCCGCGCCAAACTTCCTGCAATCGTGGAACTCCAAGACATTGCGGTAACAGCGGTTAGTATTCCGTTGGCACTCCACGGTTTCAGACGCCACCGGGAGCAGAAACTGACCCGCATCGGTAATGTTGACGTCGGCGAAGTCGGTTCGGCCGGAGTAGTCCTTGATCGGGAAGCCACTCTCGATCTCGATGGAATTGAACTCGACGCGGAGCAGTTTCGAGTTGACGTTATCAACCCAGAGGGAACCGTCGAGTCCCGAACGAGTGCGCAGACCCCCCGCATTCAATAGAAATTGCGAGTTTACCCTGTCAATGTGGAAATCGAAAACTGCCGCCGACTGCGAGGACGGGCCCGCTCCTTCGCGGACCTTAAAGCTGGTCCGGCTGCTGGGCGCGAACACATGACTGAGCGCAACGCCAAATTCGCCGTATCCCCACATTCCACCGGGGTGGAAGACCGCGAGATATTCACCGAGATCCTTACTACTAAAGTCAGAGTCGGAATTCCGCTGGATCGGTCGACCATCGACGGTGACGCTGAAGTATCGATCCGTGCCCGTGCCGCGCTCGAACCTGACCTCAGCCGTAACTACATCCAGGTTCTTCCATCCAGCGCGTTTGGCATCACCGTGAAAGCGCTGCACCGTCTCTCGGCAAATGAAGTTAGGCAGATACCTTGGCGATAGCACGAAGTCGCAGGTCTTAGCTAGCAGTGCAAACTGCGGGTCTGCGGACGCGATGTCAGCACAGCGGGACGCCGCACTGCCATCCGCAGGTTCGGGAGAAGAAGAGTTTTGCTCCGGGGACTCCTCGGGAGGTTCTGAGCTAGCGACCGCTTGATCCGGGACCGGCTTGGACTCTGACTTGGCTTCTAACTTTGGAGAACTAAGCTTCAGGAGTTGTTCGCGGAAACCACCGAACTCCGGCGTGTTCGTAGCTGACCCATCCCGCTTCGGCAAAATATCACTAATTTCCTTTTGAAGAGCTTCCACGCGCTCGGGAAGGGGAGGAAACGCATTCAACGCCGGTGCCCCGGGTGTGCCGGACGGATCGACGGGCCATACCTTCTCAACAAAGCTGATAAAGCACTCCGGGTCATAGCCGGACTTGTAGAGATACTGAATCCCGAAGTAGTCTGCATCAAATTCATCATCCCTCTTAGCCTTTAGGAGCCGAGGATCAGCCGAGGTGGAAGCGGGACCCAAGATTAGGGTACCTGGTGTCTTGCCGAAGATTAGGGGAGTCGTCGCAATTCTCGCAATGGCCACCCTGGTGGACTCCTTCATAGCTGAACGCAGGGCGGTGTGGGCAATTCCGCGCGCAAGGACGCTCGCTAATTCCCCCTCATTACCGATTCGCAAAAGAAGTCCACGCGTGATGTACACATATCCGCCGGGCAGGATGCGTGCGTCTACCTCCTCACTATCAATGATCCGAACAGTGATTGGAATCCGCGTGTCGGAATTCTGTGCCACGGTATGGGCCACGCGCTCAACGTAATCTGCAATTGTCGGGTCGAACAGGAGCCGGGTGGATTGTTCAAACGCGATGGAGAACTGTTCGCCCATTTCTTTCTCCTTCTCAAGGGAGAACCAGTTCGCATCTGCATTCCCGATCTTTCGATGCCCGATCGCGCCGATGTCACGATCTGACTTCGACCGTTTTCTAGGCGACGCTGAGCACAAAACGGGGGCCGCGATCAGGCAGACAGCAAACAGCAGAGACAAACCTATTACTGACCAGCAGATTCTTGCGGTAGCTTGGCGTTGCACGCGGTCATTCTACACTTACGGAGTTAGATAACAGCCTCTGATCCAAATAACTTCGCGATTTCCGGACTTCCAGATTTCTGGGCAAGCAGCTTGAAGGGTCTTCCTTGAGTGTCACTAGCTTCGCGAAGAGCCGGGAGGCGTTTGAGTAATCGTGCAACCCATTCGACGTCAGCTCGCCGTATTGCATAGGCAAGGTCGTCCAGTTCAATTGCTAGCAATCCACCCATCTCGCGCAAGTATTCGATCGCCCACCCCGTGGGAGTTGCGCCGAATTGACTGTCAGTGGCGTTGATTTCTGCCCCTTGTCTCACTAACTCCTGAACCACGGACCGATGACCACCAAAGGCCGCGTGGTGCAGAGCCGTGGCTCCTGAATTGTCCCGTTGGTTAATAAGCTCGGCATGGCCGTGAACAATGGCTCTGACATCTGCAAGGCCGCCCCGTTTTGCGGCCTCAATCAGCTTCTCGAACTCAGTCATCGAAATGCCTCCACATTCTGTGGGCCTACCGCCGGTACCACCGAAGTGCCCTTGAATGCGCCCTTAGCCGTTCGCCACCGCTGGGGTTAGTGCCCTTACGGGGCCTCTGGTCGTGTGCACATTGCGCTGGCTGACGAGAACACGGTCGACGAGAACATAGCCGACGAGAACAGCGAAAACCTCGGCCCAGCAGCGCGGACTACGATAATATCGAACCGTGCCACTGATCCGGCTAAAAATTGATGTTGCTGGGACCGTTGGTGACGAAGCCTGGCGCAAGCTAAGCCAGTTCGATCAGATCCAGAACGCCGCATTCGGTCCCCAGTTCGGCTGCGGAGGTCCCTGCAATCACCCAGCGAACGTGCTCCATGGCAAGGGTGAATGGATTGGAGCAGAAGTTCGCGTGCAGACTCCACTTCTGGCCCAGTATGCGGTCGCACATTATTTAGAACAGGGACGCGTGCTGGATGCGGACGTTGTGGAATAGGCGCTCGTTCGCGTGGTTCAAACGGAGAATAGAAAAGCGCCGCTGTTGTAGCGGCGCTCCCAGTGCTTGCCGAATTCGGCCTCTTACTTTTTTATGTATGCGATCCAATTGCCTACGTTGAACTGGCTATCAACGTATTGGCCGGCAACAGTGGACCCGTCGGCAGAGATACTGATTGCGGTAGACAGGGTTATGCCGGCGGGAATCTTGGCTCCCATTTGCCGCAGCGCCTTGGCCAGCTTTACCGTGCCGCTCCGAGAGGTCCAAAGAAAAGCTTCGATTCCGTGACCAAAGGGATCGCCACTCCAGCCAACCACGACTCCATTGTCAGAGATGCCGTTCGCGATGCTTTGTTCCGTCCGGGACTGCCTGATGGTGCCCAGGGAGCGCAGCCCACTGAGATCGGAGTAGAGAAACGCGATACCATTTCCGAGATTATCGTAGATCTGTCCAACAATCTGCGTACCGTTGCTGTTTACAGCGGTCGCCTCGCCGAATGTTTTGGAGCCGACAAATAGATCGTGCTTCCCATCCACCCAACGTACCGGACGCCAAGGACCAGTAGGGTCCGCCCAGAAACCGACAACCGTCTGAGCGTTGGCCGAGATGGCGCTAGCCCGGCTGTCACTGTTAGTCGGATGTCCCAGAGAGACATTGCCAGTCGTCGCCGTCCAGGCAAAAGCCTCCGCGTGCTCGCAAGTCCACGCCAGTCCCACGGCGACGCTGCCGTTGGCATTCACTCCGTAGCCGCTACCCCAACTGTTACCAATTTTGGTGCAACCATTGGAAGGATGGCCCAAGTCAACCATTCCGCTCTTTTTCCAGAGCGCCGGCCTGCTGAAGCCGTCTCCTCCGATGTAACCGCTGATGACGGTGGATCCATCGCGCGAGATACCGATGGAGGATGAATAGGGATCACCGGGGCCGAGATCCTGGAAACCACTCTCGGCGGTCCAGCGGTAGATCTCGCCGCCGTAATTTGCGGCCATGACGGAGCCATCACCGGAAAGAGCAAAATTGACCCACGAGTTGCTCACCGGATCGGAAATAATCTGGAAGGTCGCAGTGGCTGCATTCGCCGGAAGACAAAGCACGGAAAGCAGGCACACCAGCCCTGCGGTGACTGACATCTTCTTCATTTGTTCGGGGGTCCTTTTGTCTGGGATTATCGCTGATATCTGGTTATGCGACGTTTAAGTGTACACTGTACACGCAATAGCGCCAAGTGGGCGGGCGCCACCGTGGGCTCGGAGGTAAAATATGATTTCGCCAACTAACCGTCCCGTCACTCTAAAGGTTCGAAGCGGGGGGATTGAGCGCCGAGTGCCGTCAGCGCTTCATCAACCGTGCGCACGACATGCAATCCGGGCCGCGCGGACTCTCCCGCGATCTGGAACATGCGCATCAGGCCGTATCCAGCCGTCTCGGGGACAACGATAAAGCGGGGGTGGTTGGTCAAGCCCGGCGAGATTGGTTTGCGCTTTGCCAGGCTGCGCAAGAAATCGGCGGCCACAGCAAAGTCGACGACACCGGAAAGGTCCCAGATGCCCGCATGGGCGTCAGTCGCCCTCCAATTCTTGCCGAGGGCGTCATGGTATTCCTCCGCAGATTCATTCGTGAGCTGACCCTCGAACCGCGCCAGCAGGATCTTATTGACCGGGTCGAACTCGAATCGAAACGCCATGAGCACTAATTCTACCCGGTTCTCCCCAGCGAGTTGTTGGCGCGATATCCCTTAATACGCCCACAATCGTTTCCCTGCCCAGCCCCGGCCGGCGGTGACCCCTGCCCTTGCATTTTTCCCTTGTTTGGAGCAACGTTTTACTTTGAAAGGAGTGTATCCGACCCCATGATCAACCTTCTGATTCACCACGAAGTCGCCGACTACACGGTCTGGAAAGCCGCGTTCGATTCCGCCCAGGAGTGGCGGCGCAAGAACGGCGAGTGCAGTTGTCGCATTTTTCGCGGCGCCGGAAACGTCAATGACGTCAACCTTTTCATGGAATGGGAAAGTTTGGAAAAAGCGCGGGCATTTGTCGCATCGGAGGAACTCAAAGCCAAAATGGCGAGTGCGGGAGTCAAAGGCCAGCCTCGAGTCGATTTCCTGACTGAGGTGCAAAGCGTCCGGCGCAGCGCTGCCGACTGAGCTTTAGCAGCGAGGGGAGAAACTCGACTCTGCGATTGATTTTGGGTGGCGCAGCGCTCCAGCGCGGACAGAATTCCGCGTATCCATTTTCGGCGGTTCGCATCAAAAGTTTGTACCGGCAAACAGGGCCGGAAGCGGACGGCTTTATCCCGGAAATTTCTTCCTCTTCTGCTTTGCCACAAAGTTGGTCTGCCAAAATTCGCACTTTCAGGAGAACTTCATGTCCAAGAAACCAGTCTCCAGCAATTCGCACAAAGCTTCAGCCCAACCCCGCTACCACCAGTCAGCCCGCGAACTCCAGGCATTCGGCACGATGACCAGTGCCCTGCCATTGCAATTGGAAGAACCGGTACGACTGGAAATGACCGAGCGACTCAATCAACTGTTGGCCGACACCATGACTCTTCGGGATCTCTACAAGAAGTCCCATTGGCAGGTGTCGGGAGCGACTTTCTATCAGCTCCATCTTCTCTTCGATAAGCACTACGAAGAACAAAGCGAGATCGTCGACACCATCGCCGAACGAATCCAGCTGCTGGGCGGAATCAGTGTTGCCATGGCAGCCGACGTCGCCGAGACCACCCGTATTCCGCGCCCGCCCAAGGGCCGCGAAGAGGTTCCCGTGCAACTGTCTCGCCTGCTCGATGCACACGAGCTCATCATCACCTATTGCCGCGAACTTGCGGAGCTTTCCACGAAATTGGGCGACGCTGGCACCAACGATCTGGTGGTAAGTGATGTGCTTCGTCCCAGCGAATTGCAGGCCTGGTTCCTGAGCGAACACCTGGTCAATGCACCCCTAGTAGAAGCCGAGCCCCTGCGAGAATCGGCATAAACGCGAGAATTGGCATAAGAAGATAGTTCATTAGATTTGTCATCCCGAGCGAAGCGAGGGATCTGCAGTTCGCCGCAACATGCAGATCCCTCGCTTCGCTCGGGATGACAATTTATGGGAGGCTGGGGTCTGGCTCGTGGGGACGACTTTCACCCCACTCCTAGTGGCGTGCCGACAGAATCTGGAGTATCTGCTGCAGTTCATTCCGCAGATGCGCCACATTCACGGCGGGATTCACCGGAAATGGAAGTGCGCTCTGGCTGCGCTCGGACTTGGTCTCCTCGCGCAACTGCACCCGCGCTCCGGCGATGGTGAATCCATCTTCATAAAGCAGCTTCTTGATGCGCACCACCGACTCCACGTCGCGTTTGCGATACATGCGCTGCCCGGTGCTGCTCTTTACCGGCTTGAGCTGCGGAAATTCAGTTTCCCAGAACCGCAGTACATAGGCCGGCAGCCGACACAAGCTGGCAACTTCACCGATGCGGAAATAGAGCTTGTCCGGAATGATGACTTCGGCGTTGCGGGCTGCTTTTTTCGGAGCGTTCTTGCGGAGACTCATGGACGCCGTTTTCCGTACGGCCGTATACGAGTTTCTAGCACGAGCCGCGCCCCACGACAACCCCCTAGCGCACGCAGAAGTACGGTCCGGTTCGCCAACGACCGACGACGATCGACCAACGACCACAAATGGAAAAGCCTCTCAGGAGGTGCTTCTCCTGAAAGGCTTTGGGGAACTTCTGAACGAGCATCCGTCCGCTTAGTGTTTCTTTTTCTTGGCGGCTTTCTTCTTGGTTGCCATGTAGTGTTTCCTCCGTTTGAACGATTTGTTCTCCCAAGGTTCTCGACAGGG
>Ga0181523_10001740_pt1 | contig 22722 bp, 29 predicted proteins | sample PEATcosm2014_Bin_43_FD_119752 | JGI IMG/M metagenome (GOLD analysis project Ga0181523, IMG submission 119752) | Peatland microbial communities from MTU Mesocosm Facility, Houghton, MI, USA - PEATcosm2014_Bin05_30_metaG | ecosystem: Environmental > Terrestrial > Soil > Wetlands > Peat | place... | reverse complement strand
CAAATCGTTTCCAATGCGTTACTTCCGCCTTATTAACGCGTCAACTTCAAGCTTGTTCCACGCGGGCGCCACATTAAAACATTGTTAACGAGGAACTCGTGCCAATTCCGATGAACGCCGAGCCGAACGATGGGTCCGAGGGCGCTGTAAAAGGCGCCAGCAGGAGCATTGTGGCGGTCTCGCCCACCTCGCTCTCCCCCGATGACGAGGTCGCCTTGCGGCGCGCCATCGGCGAATTGCGGCGCGAGAGCCTCGCCATGCGCCTCACCGCGCTGATCGGCCGCCAGATCGGCTTCATCGGCCTGATGGTTCCCGCGCCGATCGCGCTGACGGCCAACAAAGCGGCCGAATCGGCGCTGCGCAGCGCGATGGGCATCGCCCTCGCGAGCCTCGGCGACCGCTCCACGCGCGACCGGCGCGGACTGCACAAGTCGGTCGTGACCGTGGCGGGCGCAGCAGGAGGCGCCTTCGGGCTCGCCGGACTGCCGATCGAGCTGCCCTTCACCACAACCGTCATGCTGCGCTCGATCGCCGACATCGCCAAGGGCGAAGGCGAGGATCTCGGCGACCCCGATGTCGCGCTCGCCTGCCTCGAGGTCTTCGCCCTCGGCGGCGATGGCGCGGCGAAAGGGATCGGGAGCGGCGGCGCGCTGGAGACTGGCTATTTCGCCCTGCGCGGCCTGCTTGCGAGATCAGTCAGCGAAGCCGCCCGCCATTTGCTCGACCGAGGCCTCACCGACCAGGCCTCTCCCCTGCTGGTTCGCTTCATCGCCCAGGTCAGCGCGCGCTTCGGCGTCGTCGTTTCGCAAAAGCTCGCCGCGCAAAGCGTGCCGCTCATCGGCGCCGCCAGCGGCGCGGCGATCAATTACGCCTTCGTCGATCATTTCCAGACGCTGGCGCGCGGGCACTTCACCATGCGCCGCCTCGAACGAATATATGGAATCGTGATGGTGCGGGCGGAATTCGAACGGCTCGCGCGGCAAGTCTGAATGCGGCCGGACGTTGCGACAAGCGGGAACCTTGCGGCAGGCTGGACGTTGTGACAGCCAAGACGTCGCGACAGGCGAGTGCGGCAACTCACATGCAAGCCGGTTGCTCCAAGCTTAGGCTTCGTGATAGCGAGCGCCACAATTTCGGGGCGCCGTCGCCGCGCCCAGTTTACGGGTCGAATGGGACAGGCCGGGAGTTTTCATGAAACGCGACAGGTTTTCATTTTCGAATTGCGCGCGCGCCGCCGGTCTCGCGGCGGTCGTCTGCTTTGCCCTCGCCTTTCCCTTCAGCGCGGCGAACGCCGGCTTTTTCGACTTCCTCTTCGCGCCTCTACACCCGGCCCAACCGACCTATTCGGAACAATACGCGCCGCGACCCCTTCCGAAAAAGAAGACGGCCGCCCATCGCCCGAAGAATCTCGTAGCCAAGCTCCATCCGGGCCACGGAACGCACGCGGCGCCCGTGGTCGGCCTGATGGATGACGAGAGCCTAAGGAACGGCGACGTCGTGATGACGGCGGACGGCATCCGGATTTTCACGGGTTCAAGTGGTTCGCATCATAGCGAAGACGACTTCACCAAAATATCCGACACCGATGGACTCTCCAAAACGCAGCGTAGCGCCCTGCTTTTCCTCGACGCCGGCTCCGCCGGAGCCGAGCCGGCTGTTCTCGCCGGACGCTCCGTCGCCGACGGCTCCACCGCGGCCGGCGAGATCATCACCGACCCGCGCGGCAACAAGATCAGATATGTTGGACCGTAGATCACGCGATCGATTGCAAAGGTTTGGAGCGGAATGCGCGGGAACCCGGCTTCCGCTTTTCCTCGATCCCGCTCTAGCCGGCGTCGTCCGGGTCCGGCCCCTCGTCCGGCCCTTCCCCATTGTCCATGCTCGATAACGCGCGCAGGACATCGACCGCCATCCGCCGCGTGATCCGGCTTTGCCGCGAAAGGGCCTCCTTGTCGAGCGCCTCAATGAATTGGCGCGCGGCTTCGAGCGACCTGTCAAGGCGCAAGGCCGCGTAATCGACGACGCGGATGTCGACCACGAGCTGACGGTCGATCAAAAGCTTGACCAGAACCGCCCGCATCAGCGCGTCGTCCGGGGCGCCGATCTCAACGCAAGGGGCGAGCCGCAGCCGCGACAGAAGATCGGCGATGTCGAGGCCCCAGGCGTCGGGCGGACGTTTCGCGGTCAGAACCAACGGCGCGCCGCGCTCGCGCATCAGATTGAGGAGGTGAAAGAGCTGCGTCTCGACGCGCCCCGCCGCCTCCAGATCCTCAAGCAGCAGAGGCCCCCGCGCGAGCGCCTCTACATCGGCGCCCTCCAATGACGCCGCAGGGCGAATGTCGGCGCCCGCCGTCGCCGCCCAGATCGCGCCAAGATGGCTTTTGCCGGAGCCGGCCGGCCCCAGAAGGATGAGCGCTTGATCCGGCCAGGCGGGCCAGCGCTCGATCATCGCATAGGCTTTCTCATTCGAGCCCGAGACGAAGAAATCCTCGCGTCCCAAGCCCGGCGGCAAGGGCAGCTCCAGCGTCAATTGGCGGGCGGAGAACTGATCCTCGCCCTCTCGCGCTCCCGCCGGGCCAGACGGCTCCGCCATCTCAGCCGCGCTCCTTGGCGCCGACTGCTGAGGACTCGATCAGGATTGTCGAGCCCGGCGCCTCGACCTCCGTGTAGAGCTTGCTTTCGCGGTAGCGTCCCACCGCGAAACGCAGGATCACGCCAACGGCGGCGGCCAGCGGCACTGCGACGATGAGGCCCGTGAACCCGAACAGCGAGCCGAACGCCAGCAGCGCGAAGATCAGCCAGACCGGGTGCAGGCCAACCGACCCGCCGACGAGTTTCGGCGACAGAACATTGCCTTCGAGAAACTGGCCCGCGAGGACGACGCCGAGCGCCATGGCGAGAAGGCGCCACTCCGGCCAGCCCTGCACGATGGCGACGATCGCCGAGAGAATCAGCGCCGTCAGCGAGCCGACATAGGGAATGAAGCTCAGGAACCCCGCCGAAATGCCGATCAAAAGTCCGAAATTGAGCCCGATCAGCGACAGCCCGACGCCATACCAGAGCCCGAGAAAGAGACAGACGAGAGACTGGCCGCGCAAAAATCCAGCCATCGCGGCGTCGATCTGGCGCGCGAGCTCGCGCACCGTCTGGCGGTGCCGCAGCGGCACAAGACTGTCGACCGTCGCGACCATCTTCTCCCAGTCGAGCAACATGTAGAAGGTGACGACCGGGGTCAGCACCAGAAGGGAGACCACGCCGATTAGCGCGGCGCCGCTGCTCCAGATCGACTTGAAGAAGCTGCCGCCCCATTGCGCCGCCTGATTGACGAGTTCGCTCGTCGAGTTGCGCAGATCCGCCGTCGCCGCCTTGCCGAAGCCGAGCTTTTCCAGAAGGCTCGCGCCGTGATCGTTGGCGAGGCGCACGCCGAGGTCCTCGATCTTGACGACGTAGGACGGCAGAGATTCGAGGAAGCTCGCAAGCTGGCGCGAGAACACCGGCAAGATCAACACCATGATGAGGCCGAGCAGGACGGCGAAGCCGGCGAGGATGAGCAGCACGGCTCCGAGCCGGTTGAGGCCAAGGCGCTCGAGCCGGTCGACCACGGGATTGAGCAGATAGGAGAGCGCCATCGCCGCCGCGAAAGGCAGCAGCACGCCGCTGAACAGCCATAGCAGCAGGATGAGCAGCACCAGCGCGCCGATCCAGAAGCCGATCTGCCATTCGAGCCGCATCAATCGCCTTTCCCTGTGGTGGCCACAGCTTCTAACACGAAGCCGGCGTCACGCGCTCATATGCCGGAACCATCGGCTGAAATAGGCGCCGAGCGAGGCGAGCGCGAGGCCCGCGACCGCGTAGAGCGAAAGCTGGAACCACGCGCCTTTGGCGAGGCCGAAAGCCTCGCCGCTGAGAACGAGAGCGGCGAACAGGATCTGCGCCAATGTGTTGATCTTGGAGATCACAAGCGGCCTGACCTCGAGAGGCCTGTCGAGAAACCAGGCGACCATGAAGGCGCCGACGATCATGAAGTCGCGCGCGACGACAATAATCGCGATGGTCGCAGGGATGGCGCCGACGATCGCCAGCGCGACATAGATCGAGACGAGCAGCGCCTTGTCGGCCAGCGGATCGAGATAGGCGCCGAGCTTCGTGCGCAGATCGAAGGTTTTCGCGAGCCATCCGTCAAGTGCGTCAGAGGCGCCGGCGATGATGAAGCAGACGAAGGCCTCCTTCCAGCGCTGCGCGGCGATGAGGGCGATGATGGCCGGGACCAGCAACAGGCGCCCGAGCGAAATTAGGTTCGGAAGGCTGCCGAAAAGCGAGATTTTCATTTTTTTTTGCGTTCAGGGCGGCCCTTCGGGGTCATTTCAGCGAGGTTAACATGGGGATAGGCCAACGCCCAACGGAAGGCGTATTTTCGGCGCTGTCGACGCCGGTCTTTGCAGCCGAGCCTGTCGATCTCTCCGTCCGCGGCCCGGCGCGCCTTCCCAGCTTGCTTTGCCGGATCGGAGGCGCTAGCCCTCAACCAGCGGCGCGGGAGCCATGATGACGAAAAAGACCCCCCTCACCTATGCCAACGCGGGCGTCGACATCGACGCCGGCAACGCGCTGGTCGAGACCATCAAGCCGCTCGTCAGGGCGACTCGCCGGCGCGGCGCCGACGCCGAAATCGGCGGCTTCGGCGGCCTCTTCGACCTCAAGGCCGCGGGCTTCGTCGATCCTATTCTGGTCGCCGCCAATGATGGCGTCGGCACCAAGGTCCGCATCGCCATCGAGACGGGCGTCCACGATACGATCGGCGTTGACCTCGTCGCCATGTGCGTCAACGATCTTATCGTCCAGGGCGCCGAGCCTCTGTTCTTTCTCGATTATTACGCCAGCGGCAAGCTCGATGGCGCGGTGGCCGCCGCGGTCGTCAAGGGCATCGCGGCGGGCTGCGTCGAGGCGGGCGCGGCGCTGATCGGCGGCGAGACAGCCGAAATGCCGGGCCTTTACGCCGGCGCTGATTACGATCTCGCCGGCTTTTCCGTCGGCGCGGTCGAGCGCGGCGCCCTGCTGCCGAAAGCCGGGATCGCGCCGGGCGACGCCATCATCGGCCTGCCCTCCTCCGGCGCACACTCCAACGGCTTCTCGCTGATCCGCAGGATCGTCGCGCAAAGCGGCCTCGATTATTCCGCGCCCGCCCCCTTCGCGCCGGGCAAGACGCTCGGAGAGGCCCTGCGGACGCCGACGCGCATCTATGTGAAGCCCATTCTCTCCGTTCTCGCCGCACATGAGGGGGTGAAGGCGCTCGCGCATATCACCGGCGGCGGCTTTCCCGACAATATTCCCCGCGTGCTGCCGCAAGGCGTCTCCGCCGAGATCGATCTTTCCGCGATTTCCCTTCCGCCCGTCTTCGGGTGGCTTGCGTCCACTGGCGGCATCAGCGCCGCGGAGATGCTGCGCACATTCAATTGCGGGATCGGCATGGTTCTCGTGGTTCGCGCGGCGGACGCCTCGGCCGTTGCGGAGAGCCTGCGCGAAGCGGGCGAGGCGCCGGTCGCGCTCGGCCGCATCATCGCGGCGGCGGGCGAGCGCGTGACTTTCGCCGGCCGGCTCGCGCTTTGAAGACCCGGCGCAAGCGCACCGCCGTGCTGATCTCCGGGCGCGGCTCCAATATGCAGGCCCTCGTCGAGCGCGCGCGGGTCCCAAGCTTTCCGGCCGAGATCGCCCTCGTGCTGTCGAACCGGCCGGAAGCGGCGGGCCTCGCCTTCGCGCGCGATAATGGCGTCGCCTGCGCCGCCGTGGATCATAAAATCTATGCCGGGCGCGAAGAGTTCGAGCGTTCGATGCAGGCCCTGCTCGAATTGCACCGCATCGAAATCATCTGCCTCGCCGGCTTCATGCGGCTTTTAACGCCCTGGTTCATCGGCCAGTGGCAGGGCCGGATGCTCAACATCCATCCGGCCCTGCTGCCCGCCTATCGCGGCCTCGACACGCATGCGCGGGCGCTGGCCGATGGCGTTAAAATCCACGGCTGCACCGCGCATTTCGTCGTTCCCGCCATGGACGAAGGCCCGATCGTCGCGCAAGCCGCCGTCGCGGTGCTGGACGACGACACGCCGGAGACGCTGGCCGCGCGCGTCCTCGAACAGGAGCATCTCATCTATCCGGCCGCGCTCGAACGCCTTGCGGCGGGACGTCTGCGCATCGAGGGAAACCGGGTTTATTGCGACGATCCCGAGGACGCCCCGCCTGCGCTGCGCAATCCCGAAGCGTGACTTGCGACGAAACGTCCGGCGTTGTAGCTTGACAAAATCTATCGACTTACGAAGGATGCCCTGCAATCGCGGCCGCGATCGCTGATCCGCGCGGCTGAAATCAAGGACTCGCAATGCATCGCAGAGATTTTCTGAGCGCCGGACTCGGCGCAGCCTTGGGCGGCGCCATCGCCGGCGTATGGCCGCCCCTGGCGCACGCGGCCGAGCTGAAGGAAATCCGCATTGGATATCAGAAGGCGGCGGGCATTCTTTTCGCCGTTAAACAGCGCCAGACCCTGGAGAACGCCTTCAAGGTGCAGAACATCGGGGTCAAATGGGTGGAGTTCCAGTTCGGGCCGCCGATCCTTGAAGCCATCGCCACCGGCAATGTCGATTTCGGCTTTACCGGCGACGCCCCGCCGATCTTCGCGCAAGCGGCCGGCGCGAACATCGTTTACGTCGCCGCCCTGCCCGCCAATCTGATCGAGGGCATCGTCGTCCACCCGGATTCGCCGATCCATACGCTCGCCGACCTCAAAGGCAAGACGATCGGGGTGGCGAAAGCTTCGAGCGCGCATAACAGCACCGTCGCCGCGCTGGAGAAGGCCGGACTTTCGTTCAGCGACGTCAAGGTGATCTATCTGCCGCCGGCCGACGCGGTCGCCGCTTTCGCCCGCGGCAGCATCGACGCCTGGGCCGTCTGGGACCCTTATCTCGCCGTCGCCGAAAAGGGCGGCGCGCGCGTCGTCTCTTTCAATACCGACGTCGAGAAGCCGTATCAGTACTTCCTCGCCGCGAAGAGCTTCGCGCAGGATGATCCGGCGCTGTTGACGCAGCTGATTGACATATTGGCCAAGGAGCTCGATTGGGCGCGGGCCAACCGCGCCGAACTTGCGCAGACAATCCATGACGCGAGCGGCGTCGATCTCGACGCGCTGCTCAAGGCGGAGCAGCGCGCCGGCCTGACCGTCGAACCGCTGAACGACGACATCATCGCCAATCAGCAGGCCTCGGCCGACCGCTTTTTCAAGCTGGGTTTGATCCCCAAGCAAATCGCCGTTCGCGACATCGTCTGGAAATGGACGCCGAGCTCCTGACCTCTCTTTCTTGGAAACCCTCGCATCCTCATCCTGGGGAGGAATCCCGGGGAGCAATCCCCGGTCGATCGTTTCGAATAGGGGGCCCTTTTTCGAGACGCCGCCGACGCGGCTCCCCAGGGTGGGGTGTTCGGCGCCTTTTTTGATGCATGATCGCCGGCGGGCTGGCCCCTCCGAGATCCTCAACCGCAGGAAGGCTCAGATCGGATGAGCAACACGCCCTCGGCGCTGGCGCCGACGCGCGCTCTGGCGCCAGCGCAGCGCGCCAGCCGGCTGGTCGAAAGACTGCGCCGGATCAGTCTCGTCAGCTGGGCCCTCCCCGCCGCGCTCCTGATCGTCTGGCAGGCGAGTTCGTCTTTCGGACTTCTGGCCAATAATATCCTGCCCTCGCCCGCCGCGGTCGCCATCGCGGGGTGGAAGCTCGCCCTCTCTGGCGCTCTGGCGCAGAACGTCTGGATCAGTTTTCTGCGCGCCATGGCGGGGTTGATCGTCGGCGGCGGGATCGGCTTCGCATTCGGCTTCGCCAACGGCCTTTCGGACCTCAGCGAAAGACTGACCGACACGACCTTGCAGATGGCGCGCAATATTCCCCATCTGGCGCTGATCCCGCTCGTCATTTTGTGGTTTGGCATCGACGAGGGGGCGAAGCTGTTCCTTGTCGCGCTTGGCGTATTTTTTCCTATCTATATCAATACATTACACGGAATACGTAATGTTGATCCTCAACTTGTCGAAATGGGCCGCAGCTATGGCCTCACGCCCCGCGACCTGCTGACCCGCGTCATCTTCCCCGGCGCGCTGCCCTCGATCCTCGTCGGCCTTCGCTATGCGCTCGGGATCATGTGGCTGACCCTCATCGTCGCGGAAACCATCGCCGCGCAATCCGGCATCGGCTATATGGCCATGCAGGCGCGCGAATTCTTGCAGACGGATGTGGTCGTCTTCTCGATCCTCGTTTACGCCGCGCTGGGCAAGCTCGCCGATTCGACCGCCCGCTTTATCGAAAAGACCACATTGTCCTGGCATCCCGCTTTTCAGCGTTGATCGCCTGCGTTGAGGAGGCCCAATGCCGCTCGCCGATCTCTCCTCCGAGCCTGAGGCGAACGCCGAGCTATCGGACGCCGGCGTATCCCTGACCATTCGCGGGCTGGGGCGCTCATTTGGCGCGACGAAGGTCCTGCGCGGACTGGATCTCGACGTGCCCGCCGGGCAGTTCGTCGCCATCGTCGGGCGCAGCGGCTGCGGCAAGAGCACATTGCTGCGCTTGATCGCCGGGCTCGACGAGCCGACCGAGGGGCGCTTGCGCTTCGGCGGCGATCACACGGCGCGATCGTCCCATACGCTTGTGCGCGTCATGTTTCAGGAGCCGCGTCTGCTGCCTTGGGCGCGCATCACGGCGAACGTCGAAATCGGCCTCGGCGCGGTCGAGAGTTCGCCGCAGACCCGCCCGCGCGTGATCGAGGCGCTGGCGGCGGTTGGCCTCGCCGAACGCGCAGGCGAATGGCCCTCGGTGCTGTCCGGCGGCCAAAAGCAGCGGGTGGCGCTGGCCCGCGCCCTGATCAGCCGGCCGCGCCTCCTTGCCTTTGACGAGCCGCTCGGCGCGCTCGACGCCCTGACCCGCATCGAGATGCAGCGCCTGCTCGAAGGCATCTGGCTGCGCGATCGCTTCACCGCCATTCTCGTCACCCATGACGTGATGGAGGCGCTGACGCTGGCCGACCGCGTCCTCATGATCGAGGCCGGTCGCGTCACGCTCGACCTCGCGGTCGATCTGCCGCGCCCGCGTCGACGCGGGTCGGTCGAACTGGCGCGGCTTGAAGAAAGCATCCTCGACCGGCTGCTCGGCGATGAAAGGTCCGTGACTTAGACGAGCCGTCAGCGTTGCGGGAGTTTGACGGCGAGCAGATCCACTTTTTCGATGCTTGGCGGCTCCGCCAGCAATTCGTCGGCATGCGCCATCAAACCGGCGGCGATCGGTCCGTTGAGGTGAGCCTCGCGCCCATGCTCGCCGGCAAAAGCGTCAAAGATGCCAAATGTTTGGGGGTCGAAACGCAAGGCGAACCAGACCGGCGTTTCGGTTTCGGCATTGGCCAGTTCGAGGCCGCTTTCGAGAAATTTCTGCAAGGCGTCCGCTTTATCCGGTTTGGCCTTGAGACGAACGAACAACGCTAACTTGACCATTTACCCTCGCATGTTTCGCTGTTGGCGGGACAAGCGCGTTCTAAATCAAAACCGGCGCTTTGTGGCTTGGCAAGACTGCCAATATCGTTATTATTCTCGCCATGATCATCCATGTGCTGGCGCTCAATGAGTTATTCGATACCGGCCTTTCGACACTGCTCGACGCCTTCGCCGCGGCGAATGAACTCGGGAAAGCCGCGGGAGTCGCGCCGCAATTCGCGGTCAGCCTCGTCGGCGTCCGCAAACATGTGAAGACGGCGCAGGGCCTTATCGTTCCCGTCAAGGATTGGAAGGATTTGCCGCGCCCGGACATCGCCATCGTCCCGGCGCTCGGCGCCAAGACGCCGGAAACCCTGCCGGCTGCGCTGGAGCGAAGGGATGTCGCGGCGGCCTGCCGGCTGCTGCGCGACTGGGCTCAAGACGGCGCCCTGATCGCCGCCGCCTGCACCGCCACTTTCATTCTGGCCGAAGCCCGGCTCCTTGACGGCGCCGCGGCGACGACCAGCTGGTGGCTGGCGCCGCTGTTTCGCGCCCGCTATCCGCGCGTCAAACTTGATGAATCGCGCATGCTCGTGGAGACCAGCCGGGTCGTGACGGCCGGCGCCGCGCTGGGCCATCTCGACCTCGCCCTCTGCCTGATACGCCGCTCCAGCCCCGCGCTCGCCGCGGTCACGGCGAAGTATCTGGTGGCCGATCCGCGGCCCTCGCAGGCGGCGTTCATCATTCCCGATCACCTCATGCATAGCGACCCCATCGTCGAGCGCTTCGAGCGCTGGGCCCGAAGCCATCTCTCCGCGGGTTTTTCGCTCAGAGCGGCCGCGCTCGCCGTCGGCGCAAGCGAACGCACTCTGGCGCGGCGGCTGCGCGTCGTCCTCGGCAAATCGCCGCTGTCCTATTTCCAGGATTTGCGCGTCGAACGCGCAACGCATCTGTTGCAAACGACTCGCGCCAGCGTCGATGAGATCGCCGGTGAGGTCGGCTACGTCGACGGCGTGACCCTGCGCACGCTGCTAAGGCGCAAGATCGGCAGAAGCGCGCGGGAACTGCGCCTACTGGAGGCGTAGAGCGATTTTTGCGTCGCCGCGATGCAGGCGACGACGCACTAAATGCGTATTTTATAAATATATTTCAGTTAGATACACGTATAACTTAAGACAATGAATCAAGCATTGACCCTCAGCCGACGATCTCATTGCCCGAGAACCATTGCGCGATCTCGATCGCGGCGGTCTCGGGCGCGTCGGAGCCATGGGCCGAGTTTTCGCCGAGCGACACCGCGAACTCCTTGCGGATCGTTCCCGGCGCGGCCTTGGCCGGATCGGTCGCGCCCAGAACGTCGCGGTAAGCCTTGATCGCGTCTTCGCCTTCGAGCACCTGCACCACGACCGGGCCGCCGATCATCGTCTCCACCAGTTCGCCGAAGAACGGCCGCTCCTTGTGCACGGCGTAGAAGGTCTCCGCCTGCGCGCGCGTGATCTGGACGCGCTTTTGCGCGACGATGCGAAGGGCCGCCTTCTCGATGAGGGCGTTGATCGCGCCGGTGAGGTTGCGCCGCGTCGCGTCGGGCTTCAGGATGGAGAAAGTGCGTTCGATCGCCATGGGCGCTGTGATCCTTGCGGCTGGGGAGCTGGATCACGATGATTTTGGATTGATTCAATCCAAAATCATGAACGTGATCGATTCGATTGGTTTAGTTTGGAGCGGGATACGGGAGGAAAAGTGGTTTGCGCTTTTCCTTGTCCCGCTCCAGGGAATGCGCCCGCTTATAGAGGGGCGCGCCGGCCCCGGCAAGATGACGCGACGCTTGCGCCTGACCGAGAGTGGCGGAGTTTCGATTGTACTGCCAAATCAGGGTTGATATCGAACCGCCATGAACCTGCGCGATCTTCGTTACATCATCAAAGTCGCCGATCTCAAGCATTTCGGCCGCGCCGCGACGGCCTGTCATGTCAGCCAGCCGACGCTCAGCGGTCAGATCCTGAAGCTTGAGGAAGAACTCGGCGTCGCCATTTTCGAGCGGGTCGGCAAATCCCTGACGACGACCGCCGCGGGCGATCTCATCCTCGGGCATGCTCGCTGCGCGATCGCCGCCGCCGATGAGCTCATGGCCTGCGCAAAAGCCAGCCGCGATCCTATGCTCGGGCCGCTGCGCCTCGGCGTGATTCCGACGCTCGCGCCCTATCTCATGCCGTTCGCGCTTCCGCTCGCCCGCGCGGAAATGCCGAAGACGCCGCTGGCTCTCGTCGAGGATATGACGGCGCGGCTGATCGGGCCCGTTCTCGAAGGCGAACTCGACGCCGCCCTTATCGCCTCCGATCCCGAAACGGACGCGCTCGAAATTACGCCCCTGTTCGAGGAGCCGTTTTTCCTCGTGCTTCCGCAAGACCACCCGCTCGCGGCGAGCGCCGTCGTCGATTCCAGCGCAATCGACCCGAACCAGCTCCTGCTGCTCTCGGATGGCCATTGCCTGCGCGATCAAGCGCTCGAACTCTGTCAGCATCCGCGGCATGGCGAGGACGATCTGGCGGACATGCGCGCGGCCAGCCTGCAGACCCTGCTTCACATGGCGGCGGCGGGCTATGGAATGACCCTGATCCCGGGCCTCGCGCTGATCGAGGATCCGCGCCTGCCGGGCAATCTCACCGCGCGGCCGCTGCACGGGCCGCACACTTCGCGGCTGATCCGGCTGATTTCACGCCCGACCAACCCGCGCCGTCCGGCGATCGAGGCGCTGGCGCGGCTGATCCGCAAGAGCGTTCCGGCGGCTCTTTCGAAGCCGCGGGAATGAACGCGAAAATACACTGATCAGTCGAAATCGCCGGCGAGTTCAACGCGGACATTTTCCGGCAGGGCGGCCATATGGCCGTAACGCGGATGGGCGAATCCAACAAAGACCTCGGCGCCCGGCGCGCGAAACGCCGCGATCTGAGCCGGCGAAAAGTCAAAATGGACGAACTGAACCGAGGACGCCTTTCCGTCTTCCCGGGTGCGCTCTTGATCCGCCTCGGCGCGGGCGAAAACGCGCTCGCCGCCGATGGCGATGAAGGCCGTATTCTCGATGCCGCCGAGAGTGGAGAGGACGGCCGCGCGCCGCTGCGGGTCGTCGATCTCGATCATGAAGGTGGCGACCAGTTCGCTTCCCTTTGGAACCAGCGGATTATAGGCCGCGATCTCATCGGGAACCTGCGCGGGGCCGCCCTTTTCGATGAACACCATCTCATGGACCTGCAGCCACATCGTCTCATAATTTTCGAAATAGAAGGTCGCATAAGGTCCGACCTCAACTCGGCGGTGTTGCTTGCGCGCTGCGATCTTGCGGCGAATCTCGGCGCGGATTTCGCCGTATTCCGCCATAGGGAGAATGTCGGCCGCCGTCAGATTGTGCCTGTCAACCATGGTCCGCTCCGCAGTCCGCGAATAGTGTTTTGCGCGCGCCGTTCATGCTTCGAGGCCATAAGCTTTTGCGATCAGCTGGATCGGATGGATCACAAGCTGCGGCGCCGCCTTCCCCGCCTTGTCGCCCTCGCCGAGCAACGCCATGCCTTGCGCGATGTGATGGCCGGCGAGCGGGCATTCCGAGGTGACCACCGCCTTGCCGCTTTGCGCCGCCAGCCGCGCGACGGGCGCGCCGACTTTGAGCGCCGTCTCGAAGTTTGGCGTCTTGCAGCCCCAGGCGCCGCCATGCCCCGAGCAGCGCTCGATCACCTGAAGATCGACGCCGGGAATTAGCTTTAAAAGTTCGCGCGCCTTCTGTCCCATGTTCTGCGCGCGGGAATGACAGGAGACATGCAACGCGACGCCGCGCGGTTCGAGCGCGCCGAGGCCCGGCGCCAGCCCCTCCTTGCGCGCGATCGCGACGATATATTCGCTGATGTCATACGTCGCCTTTGAGAGGCGCTTCACATCCGCGTCTTCGGGCAGGATCAGCGGCCACTCGGTCTTCAGCATGAGGGCGCAGGACGGCACCAGCGCGATGACGTCATAACCCTTGTCGATCCAGGGCTTCATCGCCGACGCCACTGTCCGCGCCGCGTCGGCCACCTCCTCGATGGCGCCCTGCTCCAAAAGCGGCATGCCGCAGCAATGTGGGTAGACGACTTCCGTCTCGACGCCGTTTTGCGCCAGCACCGCGCTCGCGGCGAGGCCAATCGCGGGCTCGTTGTAATTGGCGTAGCAGGTGGCGTAGATCACCGCCTTGCGGCCGAAGGCCGGCGCTTCTCTATTGACCTCGGGGGACGAGGCTTTTTCCTGCGCGGCGAAGCTCTTTGATTGATAGGGCGGCAGAAAGGCGCGCCGATCGAGCCCCGCCGCCTTTTCGAGAAGAGCGCGCGCGGTCTTGTGGGCGCAGTCCGTCGCGAAATTGGCGAGCGGCGCGACATAGGCGGCGAGCGCCCCATTGCGATCGGTCTTCGCAAGCTCGCGATCGGCGAACTTCACCTCGCCCTTTTTCGCCTCGACGGCGCGATAGCGCAGCATCAGATGCGGAAAATCGAGATTGAACTCGTGCGGCGGCACATAGGGGCATTTCGTCATGTAGCACATGTCGCAGAGCGTGCAGGCGTCGACGACGGGCTTGAAGTCCTTGCTCTCGACGCTGTCGAGTTCGCCGGTCGGCGCCGCGTCGACGAGATCGAACAGCCGCGGAAATGAATCGCACAGATTGAAGCAGCGGCGGCAGCCGTGACAGATGTCGAAGACGCGGCGCAGTTCAGCGTCGAGCTTCGCCTCGTCGTAAAAATCCGGGTTCTTCCAATCCAGAGGATGCCGGGAGGGAGCCGCCAAACCGCCTTCGCTCATGTCGCGCTCACATCACCTTGAATGGGCTGGCAAACGAATTCGAGAAACACCCATGCGCCCGGCGCAAAAGAGCTGCGCCGGGACGGAAAGAGTGCGACGCGGGTCTCGTGGTTCAGGCGTTCTGCTTCTTCAGCTCGTCGAGAGCCTTCTGGAAGCGGCCGGCATGGGAGCGCTCGGCCTTGGCCAGCGTTTCAAACCAGTCGGCGATTTCGCCAAAGCCTTCCTCGCGCGCCGTGCGCGCCATGCCCGGATACATATCCGTATATTCATGCGTCTCGCCGGCGACGGCGGCGCCGAGGTTCAACGTGGTCTCGCCGATCGGCAGGCCGGTCGCGGGATCGCCGACTGCTTCGAGAAATTCAAGGTGGCCATGCGCATGGCCAGTTTCGCCCTCGGCGGTCGAGCGGAACACAGCGGCGACGTCGTTATAGCCTTCGACATCGGCCTTTTGAGCGAAATAAAGATAGCGCCGGTTCGCCTGCGATTCGCCGGCGAAGGCGTCCTTCAGATTGTTTTCGGTTTTGCTGCCCGCAAGCGACGACATTTCGACTCTCCTTATTCGTTTCCAGCACGAGGATGCTATTGATGACAGGAATAGCCCGAGCGCTTCCGGCTGAAATTCACAGAAAGAAACTGGGCTTAGAATTATTCTAACCGGCACCGCCGATCGAAACAAGGCCGCGATGAAGCTTCATTTCGGCGGCAAAGCGCCGCAGCGCCAAGGTTAGCGTCCGCGCCCGCCTCCGCATTAAGCGAAATCAAAAGCGGCGCCGGCGCGCCAAGGCCCAATGGAGGCAAAAGGCGGCCTCAAAATCCGGGATCCGCCGCGTTCTTTTGCAACGCAACTCTTGCAATGCAACACAAGTCGGGCGACAAGCCCGCATGCTTCACATCAACGATGTCACGCTGCGGCTTGGGCCAAGGGTGCTGTTTGACAAGGCGAGCGCCGCTTTGCCGGACAACGCCCGCATCGGCTTCGTCGGCCGCAACGGCGCCGGCAAAACCACGCTGTTCCGTATGATCGCGGGCGAACTCGCCCCGGAATCGGGGACGATCTCCTATCCGCGCCAGATGCGCCTTGGCCGCGTCGAGCAGGAGGCGCCGGGCGGCGCGCAGAGCCTCATCGACTTCGTTCTCGACGCCGATCTCGAACGGGCGGCGCTGACGCGGGAGGCCGAACACGCGACGGACCCCGCCCGCATCGCCGATATTCATATGCGGCTCGTCGACATCGACGCGCATGCGGCGCCGGCCCGCGCCGCGGGCATCCTCGCCGGCCTTGGCTTCGACGAGGCGGCGCAGAACCGGCCGCTGTCGGAGTTTTCCGGCGGCTGGCGCATGCGCGTCGCCCTCGCCGCGGTGCTATTTTCCGCCCCCGACCTGCTGTTGCTCGACGAGCCGACCAATTACCTCGATCTCGAAGGCACGCTCTGGCTGATCGACTATTTGCAGCGCTATCCGGCGACCATCCTCGTCATCAGCCATGACCGCGATCTGCTGGACGCCGTCTCCGACCACATTCTGCATCTCGACGCGGCGAAGCTGACGCTCTGGCGTGGCAATTATTCAGGCTTCGAGCGCCAGCGCCGCGAACAGCAGGCGATCTTGCTGAAGCACAAGAAAAAGCAGGACGATCAGCGCAAGCACCTGCAATCCTTCGTCGACCGCTTCCGGGCCAAGGCGACGAAAGCCGCGCAGGCGCAATCGCGCCTCAAGATGCTCGCGAAGATGGAGCCGATCGCAGCCATCGTCGACGGCCATATCTTGCCGTTCCACCTGCCCTCGCCAGCAAAACCCTTGAGTCCGCCGATCGTCGCCATGGATGACGCCAGCGTCGGCTATGACGGCGCGCCCGTGCTAAAAAGGCTGTCGCTGAACATCGCCGAGGACGACCGCATCGGGCTCCTTGGGTCAAACGGCAATGGCAAATCGACCTTCGCCAAACTTGTCGCCGGACGTCTGCAGGCGCAGGGCGGCGTGGTGCGGCGCTCCTCGAAACTCGAGGTTGGCTTTTTCGCCCAGCATCAGGTCGACGATCTCGACGAAAAGGCGACGCCCTACCAATGCGTCGCCGAACTCATGCGCGATTCGACCGAGGCGAAGATCCGCGCCAAATGCGCGCAGTTCGGCTTTCCAAACATCAAGGCCGACACCAAGGTCGCGCAATTGTCGGGCGGCGAAAAGGCGCGGCTCCTGATGGGGCTCGCCAGCTTCAACGGACCGCATCTCCTGATCCTCGACGAGCCGACCAATCATCTCGACATCGACAGCCGCGCCGCGTTGATCGAGGCGATCAATGATTTCGAAGGCGCGATCATTCTCGTCTCGCATGACCGCCATCTGCTTGAGGCCTGCGCCGACCGCCTCTGGCTCGTCGCGGACGGCACGGTCGCGGCCTTCGACGGCGATGTCGACGACTACAAGAAATTCGTCCTCGATCGCGCCGGCGGCGGCAATGGCGGGGGCGGCCGTAAGGATCGCGCAGCCGCCGAGCGGCCCCAGCGCGCCGTGGCCGCCCCGACGCGCCAGGATGCCGGCCCCCTGAAAAAGCGCATCTGGGAGGTCGAGGAGAAGATGCGCAAATTCCAGGATCTCGTCGCCCGGGTCGACAAGGCGCTCGCCAATCCGGCGGCCTTCGCGAAAGATCCGGCGAAGGCGGCGCAACTCGCAGCCCAGCGCGGCGACCTGGAGCAGGCCTTGATTGTCGCCGAGGAAGAATGGCTGGAGCTCACCGGCCAGTTTGAGGCCGCCCGGACGGGTTAACGAGCCCAGCGTCGCCTTCAGTCGCACGCCGGGCGAGATGCGAAGCGACGAATTCCGACGCCTTCGCCTCCAAACACTCTTCGACGCAGGATCCGTGGTAACAGGCGTGAAGCGCGCGAAAACAGCGCTGGATCAATTCTTCCTTCTGCATGGAGCAGGCGCCGAACCCGTCGTCGATCGCCTCATTCAATATTTTGTTTACTCGAATTCGCTCATTCAGAATATCGCACATCGCATCCTCCATTCTCAGGATGGATGTCTATTTATTCTTCTGCAAGTTATGCTGCAACAATGATGTTTTTTATTTGTAACAATTTAAACTTAGCAACTTTAAATCAATTCTATATTTGAGCAGCCCGGTTCATGCGCCGCCCGGACCATATTGCAGCACCTGCACCTTTTCGAGCGTGATCAGGCCCTTCGAATTCGCCATCATCGCGTCGAGCACGGGCAGAAACGCATTGATCTTCTCCTCGCTGTCGACGATCTCGACGATGAAGGGAAGATCGCCGGAGAGTTCGAGGATGTTCTGCGAGTGGAGATGGTGGGAATGGCCAAATCCCATCGGGCCGCGCAGCACGGTGGCGCCGGCGAGACCGGCGTCGCGCGCCTTGAGAACGATCGCCTCATAGAGCGGCCGATGGTCGCTCTTCGCGCTTTCGCCGATGAAAATGCGCAACAACTTGGCTTCGCTCGGCGCTTGCATGGCTCAGACTCCCTTGACCTGATTGAGCATCGCCGCCGCCACATAGCCGAGCCAGACGGCGATCAGGCAAAGCGTGACGGACAGCACGACATTCACTCCGGCGTTGAGGACTTCGCCGTTGCGCACGAGGTTCAGCGTTTGCAAACTGAAGGATGAAAAAGTGGTGTAGCCGCCGCAAAGGCCGATCATCACGAACTGGCGCGCCGTTGAGCCGACCAGCAGGCGCCCGTCGGGGCCGGTCAAGGTCGCGAAAAAACCGATCACGAAAGAGCCGGTGAAGTTGACGATGATGGTGCCCCAGGGAAAGGTCTCGCCGATCTGATTGCCGATCGTCGTCGCGACCCAGAACCGCAGGCCGCCGCCGAGGGCGCTTCCGAGCATGATCCACAGATAAAGCATGACCGCCATTTCCTTCACCCGATCAGATCATAGTCGACGAAACTCACCTTCAACCCCTCAGCCCCGAGCGTTTTGATCGAGTCGCGCCAATGTTTCATCCATCGGCGCCGCGACGCGCTCGACGAGATTTGCGATCGCCTCGATATCGTCAAGGTGGGCGTGCGGCAAAGACGCCGGGAAGGGTCCGCCATCGCTCGCCAGCGCCTTGATGTCCTGATCCTCCGGGTACAGCAGCGGCTTGCCGTTGGCGACGCGATGCACCTCGATCTTGACATGAAGGTCGCGCTTGTAGCCTTCGAGGAGGACGAAATCGACGGGGCTAAGGCGCGCGAGCATGGCGCGCAGGGGCGGCTCATCGTCGCCCCGCAATTCATGCATCAAGGCCCAGCGGTTGGCGGAGGCGACGAGAACCTCGCGCGCCCCCGCCTCGCGGTGCGAATAGGAATCCTTGCCGGGCTTGTCGACGTCGAAGCCGTGATGGGCGTGCTTCAGCGTCGAAACCGAAAAGCCGCGCGCGTTGAGCGCGGGAATGAGCTTGACGATCAGGGTGGTCTTGCCCGCCCCGCTCCATCCGGAAAGGCCGATCACGCGCATGAGAAAAAAGCCTCGCGGTCCGTCTCTGCGGCGATAGCGCCCTCCGCCTCTGCGCCCAAACCTTCGCGCTCCCTCTGGAACTTTGCCGCCGCATCGCTTAACATTCGCACGTGATGCTGTTTTCCAGCCGGGGGCGCAAGAGACTTGTCGCTGATGCCCACCCAATCGACCTCTACGGCTCTCGACCTTCGCGGCCTCAATTGTCCGCTGCCGGCTCTGCGCACAGGCAAGGCCCTGCGCGGGCTGAACGATGGCGATCTCCTCATCGTCGAATGCACCGATCCGCTCGCCGCCATCGACATTCCTCATCTTGTGCGCGAAACCGGCGACGTTCTTGAACGGCAGGAACAAGGCGACGGCGCGATCGCCTTTCACATCCGGCGGCGACGATCGTGAGCGCGCACCCATGCCACGAAGCAGCCTATGAGGGAAAGAGCCTAGCGGCGCTGGTCTTCAACGACAATGACGCGGTGAATGGAATCGTCGCGGATTTCGCCGCCGCCCTCAAGCGCCGCGGGCATCGCATCGCCGGCATGGTTCAAACCGTCGACGTCGCGCAGCCCTGCGATTGCCGCGAAGTCTTTCTTCGCGACGTCGATACCGGCGAGGCTATTTCGATCCTGCAGGATCTTGGGACTCAGTCGCAATCCTGCCGCATCGATACGACGGCGCTGGCCGACGCCGCGCATCGGGTCGCGCGCGCCATCGAGAGATCGCCCGAACTCCTGTTCATCAACCGGTTCGGCAAGCTTGAGGCCGCAGGGCTCGGCCTTTACGCCGAGATAGGGGCGGCCGCGGCGGCTGGCGTTCCGACGCTTGTTTGCGTTTCAATAAAATTCATCGATCCTTGGCGCCAGTTCACGATGGGCCTCGATGAAGAACTGCCCTGCGCCGGCGCCGCCCTGGAGCGCTGGTGGCGCGCCGTCAATGCGCGAAGCGCGCCCAGCGACCTGAGCCTCGGCGCCGCGCTTCGATGACGCCGGTGGCGCCGCGCATCGACGACATCGAGGATATCGTCTTTGATGTGGAGGCGCGCGCGTGGCCCTTCGCGATCGACGAGGGCGAGGCGATCGACCGGCATTGGGAGAAGCTTCGCGCCGGGAACCCGCATCTCTTCAATGGCCGCGTCTTTCTCAACTTCGAGCGACGCATTGAGGCGTTGAGCGAGCGGCGCGTTCTCCGGGGAATGGCCTCCGCCGTCGATTTCAAGGCGTTTCTCGCCTGGCGCGACTTCGGCTTTCCGGACGGCGGCGTTCGCAATTGCTTCGCCATGGCGGCCCTGCTCTCCGCCGACGGCGCCTTTATCCTCGGACGCATGAGCGAAAGGACGGCCAACGCCGGCAAGATCTATTTTCCGGCTGGAACGCCTGATCTCGGCGACGTCAAGAACGACGCGCTCGATCTTGCGGGCAGCGCCGCGCGCGAGCTTTTCGAGGAGACCGGCATCCGCGCCGACGAGGTCGCCTTCGCGCCGGGATGGACCGTGGTTTTCGAGGGACCGCGCATCGCCTGCATGAAAACCGCGCGCTCGCCGCTGACAGCCTCCGAGATCGAGGTCCGGTTCAAGGATTTCATCGCGCGACAGGAGGCGCCTGAGCTTGTCGCCCTCCACCCTGTTTTCTCGGTTAGCGACCTCGACGAAGAGCGCATGCCCAGCTTCACGCTGCGCTATCTGCGCCACGCACTATCGGAAGGGCCCGTCTAACGGCGCCGCGCTCACACGTGGTAGCCGTGCTTTTCCTTCGTGGCGTGAATGATTCCGAGCGCCTCGCCGTCCTTGCCGGCCGCGCAGGCGGTGGCGGCGCGCGAGAGATCGGCCTCGATCTCATTATAGACTTTCTGGTTGAGATTGCCGGTCGTGACGTCGGAGGTGAGCACTTTCTGATAGCTGTTGAGTTTATCCGTGCAGGCGGCGGCAGGCGGCAGGTCCGGCCAGACAGGCGCGGCTATCCCCGAAGGCGCCGCGGCCACAGGCGCCGAATAGGGCTGGGATTGATAGCAGCCGCAAAGCGCACCCGCCGCGCCGATGATCGCCGAGAATAAAAAAATCCGCCGCATTCCGATCTCCGCAGAAGGAATGAGCCAATCTCACCTGCGAGCCTTGCCTGTCAAGCCCGGACGACGATGAGGTCAGGATCAGTTGCGCCTCACGCGATAAAGCCAGTCGTAGCGCGCGCGTAGGCGTTCGCCGCCGAGGGCCCGCAGGGCGGCGTCGCGCGCGAAGGCGGCGGGGCCTGACAGATGATAAATCCGGCCCTGCGTGCGCGATTCGCGCTGTACCCTGTCGGCCCGCTCGCGCCGCGCGGCCGCGTAGGCGGCGAGCCCGGCTGGAACATCGCGCGTGGCCTGAAGCGCCTCGGCCAGAGCGGCGGCGTCCTCGATCGCCTGCGCTGCGCCCTGCGCCAGGAAGGGCGGCATGGGATGGGCGGCGTCGCCGAGCAAGGCGACGCGTCCCGCCGTCCAGCCGGGAAGCGGGTCGCGATCGATGAGAGGCCATTTCCGCCAGTCCTGCCCGGCGGCGAGCAACGACCGCGCGGCTTTGTGCCACGACGAAAAGCGCGCGGCGAGGACGGCCGGATCGCCCGGGCGCGACCAGTCCTCCTCCGGGCGGGGGGCGGCTTCGTTTTCGTCGAGAACCGCGACCACATTGACGACGGCGCCGCCGCGCAACGGATAATGCACGAGATGGGCTTCGCGCCCGAGCCAAAGGCACGATTCCGGGCGTAGCGCCTCGGGCGCCACGCGATCGGCGTCAATGAGAGCGCGCCAGGCGGTCCGTTTTATGAAGCTCGCAGAATCAGCGCCCCCGCCGAGAAGCTTCGCGCGGACGAGAGAGCGCGCTCCATCGGCGCCGATCAGGCAATCGCCGGACGCCTCAAGCCGCAGCAGCCCCTGGCGCAGCGCGGCGACGACGCCTTCGGAGCCTGAGGCGAATCCCGCCACCGCGACGCCGGCATGGATGCGGACGGCGTCCTCCTCCGCGACCGTTTGCAGAAGGGCCCGCTGCAGATCGGCGCGGTGGATGAGAAGATAGGGCGCGCCCCAGCGCCTCTCGGCGTCGGCCAGCGGCATCAGGGACAGCGTCACGCCATCGCGAGCCCGTCTCACCCTGATCGATTCGGGGGCGAGACTGAAACTTTTCAGGCGCTCGACGACATTCAGCTTTTGCAGAATAGCGCTTGCGTTCGGCGACAGTTGCAGTCCGGCGCCAACCTCCTCAAGCGTCGTCGCGGCTTCGAAAATGCTGACCCGCCAGCCGGCGCGCGCAAGACACAGGGCCGCGCTGAGCCCGCCGATTCCCGCGCCGGCGATCAGCGCATGAGGTTCGCTCATAAAGTCAAATGCGCCGCTTCACGCCGCCGCTGGAGCCGATTGCGGATCGAAGGCGCATTCGGCGGGAACGCATCCGCCATGCAGCGTCGCGTCATAGACGTAGTGGGTTGAGCAATAGGGGCAGATGGCCTCATCGGCGTCGCCCATGTCGATGAAAATATGCGGATGATCGAACGGGGGCAGAGCGCCGACGCACATGAACTCCTTCGCGCCGACGCTGACGCGGGGAACGCCCGGCTGATTGTGAAAGTGCGGCGTGGCGTGAGCGGCCATAATCTCATCCCTCTTGCGAACGGCGCCCGAGCATAGCCGCGCGAGGCGCGTTTGTGTAGCCCTTGGAGCCTGCCTTCGCGGCCTCAGGGTCAATTTCTGGACGCCAGTCTGATCGCCAAATTCCGCACGCTTTCGGCGCCGATCGTCAATTATACGATCGACGATCCCTTCGGCGGACGCGACGGGCGGCGCTTCGACAATTACCTCAAGGCGGCGCCGTGGTTCACGTCGCGGGGCCGTCCGCCGCGCCGGGCCGCCGGGATCAGAGGCGCTATGAGCATCCATTCGGAATCGTTCATATCGCTCGGATAACGAAGGCCACGACGCTCCGCGGCCAGACGAT
>Ga0181523_10001737_pt1 | contig 22753 bp, 15 predicted proteins | sample PEATcosm2014_Bin_43_FD_119752 | JGI IMG/M metagenome (GOLD analysis project Ga0181523, IMG submission 119752) | Peatland microbial communities from MTU Mesocosm Facility, Houghton, MI, USA - PEATcosm2014_Bin05_30_metaG | ecosystem: Environmental > Terrestrial > Soil > Wetlands > Peat | place... | reverse complement strand
GGGGAGGCCGCGAACGACGAGGAACAGGGCAAGGAACAGGGGGATCCGGAGAAGGGCGGTCGGCCTGGTGAGGAACACGTGCAGGTCGAAGTGGATGCCGCTCACGATGAAGAAGATGGGGATGAGGAAGCCGAAGCCGATGGCCTCGAGTTTGCCCTTGATCACCTCGCTGTCCTCACCCACAGTGAAGAGCTTGACCACCACTCCGGCGGCGAACGCTCCGAGGAGCACATCGAGGCCCAGCTCGAAGGCCAGGTAGACGAGAACGAGGAGAACCGACACCCGGACCGGGAGCTGGGCGCTCGAGTGGAGGTGCCGACGGAGCAGGGCCACCATGCGCGGCGGCCGGGTCCGGCTGGCAACCAGTGCACAGGCGACAGCGATGGCGACGAAGAACACCAGCAGTGCGCTTGTGACGAACGGGTCCTTACGGGTGAGCAGCACGGCAACGGCAACGATCGGCCCGAACTCGCCGGCCGTGCCTATGGCGACGATGTACGCGCCGAAGCGAGCCTCGAGCAACCCGGCGTCCCGCAACATCGGTAACAGCGTCCCGAGCGCCGTCGTCGTCAGGGCCAAACCGACGACGAGCGTGTCCAAGGCCAGGCCGGTCGAGACGAGCGCGAAGGCGAAGCCGAAGGCAATCCCGAGTGACAGGAGCCACCCGAGTGAGGCCAGGCGCAACGGCCGGCCTCGGATCCGTTGCAGATCGAGCTCGTAGCCGGCCAGGAACATGAGGAATGCCAGCCCGATATCCGACAGTCCGTTCACCACATCATTGGTACGGGCCAACTTGAGCACGTAGGGGCCGACGATGATGCCAAAGGCGAGCTCGAGGACGACGTCGGGGACATTGAAGCGGCGGAGCCGCTCGGCCAACAGCGGTGAGATGACGGCGATCGCGGCGATCAGGACGAGCGTGGGGATCGAGGATTCGACCGGCGTTCACGGATTGACGTCAGGACGGGATACCTCGCCCCACGCCGGCGCCCTTTCCTGCGGCCCAGCTCGTCCCTCGCACAGGGCGCCGCCACCTCGTCGTCGGGTGCGACCCGAGGACACATCGAACGGAGTGACTCTTCTGATGAATTGGTCGTCGAACCGCGCCTTCATGAACAGCACCGTGCCAAGTGGGAAGCCCCCGAGCTCCGGGGATGCGGTGCACCGCGGGGATGTGACCGATTGGCGGATGGCGGGGCTGGGAACCGCTGGTACCGTGCACCCATGCGGGACTCGAAGGGGCTGAACGAACGCATCTTTGCCTGGTACTACCCCTTCGTGGTAGGTCTGGCAGAGAGGGCAGGGTTACGTGAGACCCGTCGGACTCTCTTCTCTCGCGCCGAGGGTAGGACGCTGGAGATCGGTGCGGGCACCGGGCTCAACCTGCCGCACTACACGCGTGCGGTCAGTGAACTGGTGGTGACCGAACCGAACTCCCACATGCTCGCGCACCTGCGTCTGCGGCTGGCCTCCGATCGACTGGCGATCGGCGCCTGGCAGTTGGTTCAGACCGGTGCAGAGCTACTTCCCTTCGAGGACTGCTGTTTTGACACCGTCACGGCGGCATTCGTGCAATGTACGATCCCGGACCCGGCGACCGCCCTGGCCGAGATCGCTCGTGTCCTGCGACCCGGGGGGCGCCTCCTGTTCCTTGAGCACGTGCGTGCTCCAGAGGGATCACGTCTGGGTCGCTTCCAGGACTTGGTCGAGGTGCCTCACCGCTACGTCGCGGCAGGCTGCTATCCGAACCGGCGGACAGAAACGGTGCTCAGGCGTTCAGCCTTGCGTGTGGAGCAGCTCGAGCACGGATCGCAACCCAGGTCATCTCCCACTGTTCGGCCGATGATATTTGGCAGCGCCGTGCGCATCGACACGTGAGGGCGATATCCCCAGTCTGATCGTTGCACCCACACCGGTGCGCGCAAAGGGTCCAGGACCGCGTCAAACTTGGTACGCCGGGTCGGAGGGGCAGTTCGACGCTCGTGAGACCGCTCGTCGGCCAGAACCAGGTTCCGGTCGGATGCAGGTGCGCAGAGGTGAACCGCTCGGCAGGGTCCCCGGTTGCCGGCTCGTCGGAGTCGGAAGCGAACCCTCGTTACGGAATCAGGAACATTCCTGGCCCGAGACCGATTCTCAAGAGGTACGGATCACCTCGTTGAATCGCCTCCGAAAACGTGGACCATCGCATCAATGCATCGGCGAGAGCGGTCACCCGGTGGATCCCCTGCTCGGAGACCTCCAGCCTTCGCATCTCGAACTGCGATCCGATCCTCTCCCAGATCCTTCCCGGCGACCTTGTTTCCGGGATCAGTCCCGAGGACGACGACCCCGGCAATCACGAGGCAGATGCCCGCAACGGGAAGGATGTAGCTCTGCCACCTATGGAGGACCTGGCAGTAGAAGTCCGGAACGACCTCTTTGCGAGTCAGCTGGTGTTCGATCAGCTCGACGGGTTCTGGAGGCGACCCACCCGACGATTCACCGTCAATCCGTTGCTACCCCACCTCGGATGCGCCGCACACCCTCGAGGGTGGCCCCGGCACGGCTCTCGCCTGCGAATGGAGATCCTGCTATCCCCAGCAAACGTGCCCATCCGACGACCGGACGACGTCCCCCACCCCCGGTTGGGTGGGCTCAGCCCACGAAGCTGAGAAGAATTGCCAGAGAGCTGAGCACGTCAGTCCCCCCAACCGCATGGGCCGGACCGGCAAGGTGCGGAGTCAGCCGGTGAGCAGCCAGGGGAACTCCGCTCCATCGGTCACCGTGCCATCGGGCCAGGCCCTGAGCGACCCGTCAACTCTCGGTAGATCTCGACGATCTGGCGCGCCGATTCGGGCCAGCTGAAGTTCCGGATCACTCGACGTCGGCCGGCCTCCCCCATCTTCCGGGCAAGGTGAGGGTCAGCAACGAGCTTGTTGATTGCTTCGGCCAGGTCGTGGGCGAACCGTTCCGGGTGCGCTGGATCGCTGTCCGTTGGGCTCACCGGCTCGAAGGGCACCAGTGTGCCCGTGACTCCGTCTTCGACGATCTCGGGGATGCCACCGACAGCGGACGCGACCACTGCTGCCTCACACGCCATGGCCTCCAGGTTGACCAGTCCGAATGGCTCGTAGACGGAAGGGCAGCAGCTGACGGTTGCGTGGCTCAGCAGTTGATTGAGCTGGCGAAGGTCGAGGGGCTCCTCGATCCAGCGGACCCCGTCCCGTTGCGCTGCCAGCGCACTGATCTGGACGGCCACCTGGCGCGCCAGCTCTGGCGTGTCGGCGGGACCCGCTCGCAGGATGAGCTGGGCCGATGGGTCGAGGTAGCGGGCAGCGGCGAGCAGATGGGCGATCCCCTTCTGATGCGTGATGCGCCCGAAGTACACCACGATGGGTCGGTCGGGATCGATGCGGTAGGACTCGAGGACGTCGGTGCTCGGGTCGGTCCTCCACGTGTCGAGGTCAATGGCGTTGTGGATCACCGTGATCCGGTCGGGGTCGACAGCTGGATAGCAGGCGGTGATGTCCGCGGCGCTGGCGCTCGACACGGCGATGATCGCATCGGCCGATTCGATTCCCACCCGCTCGCAGAAGGTCGACAGGCGGTAGCCAGTTCCGAGCTGGTCTGCCTTCCACGGACGTTTGGGCTCGAGGCTGTGGATGGTCATCACGTGCGGGACGTCGTGGAGCAACTTGGCCAAGTGTCCGGCCAGGCTCGTGTACCAGGTGTGGCTGTGGACGACGTCCGCTCCGCTCAACGCAGCCGCCATGGCCAGGTCGATGGACATCGTGCGGAGCACCTGGAGGTGGCGATCCTCACCCCGAAGACGGTCCCAGGGCTGATACGCGGTGACCTTGCGGTCGGCCGGCTCCGGACGATCCGCTCCGAAACAGTGAACCTCGAGGTCGGTGAGGAGGGCCAGCTCGGCGGCCAGGTGCTCGACGTGTACGCCCGCGCCGCCGTAGATCTCGGGTGGGTATTCGCGGCTCAAGAGGGCGACTCTCACGGCAGTTCAACTCCGTTCATGGTTCAGAGTATGGGTGGCGGCGGGCGGGGTCACAAGAGACCAAGGTCACAGGGTCACCGGAGGTGGCATCGCCGGGGGGCGAGCCACCGTGCGGAGCGCTCACGTTGGCCCGTCGTCGGCGGCGCGCCTCAATGTTGGAGGTGCTCGTTGTGCTGGAGGAGGATCACCGAGTGGGCGGTGAGGTTGACCGTGGACCCCTGGACGCGGCGTCTCCCGGGGGGCCGGGCGGTGTTGAGGAGCTCCTCCCAGATCCCCGGCCATGCGATCCGGGGCAGGGTATAGGAACGTGACCGGTTCCCTCCGTTCAGGAGGAAGAGGATCGTGTCCCCGTAGGTGGGCCGGCCCCGCTGGTCGATCTCGTCGCTGGCCCGGCCCGAGAGGAGCATGCCGATGGAGCGGAGCTCGCTGTCGGACCATTCGTCCTCGGTCATCTCGTCGCCGCCGGGCCGGATCCAGGTGACGTCCTTCGTGCCCCCCGGGGTGAAGGGCCGGCCGTTGAAGAAGTCCCGGCGGCGCAGGATGGGGTTGTCGTTGACGATCCGGATCAGCTCCCGGGTGTAGGCCAGGAGGTCACGAGCTCCCTCGTCGAGTCCCCAGTTCATCCAGCTGATCTCGTTGTCCTGGCAGTAGGCGTTGTTGTTCCCCTGTTGGCTCCGGCCGAATTCGTCGCCGCCGAGCAGCATCCGGACTCCTTGGGAGACGAAGAGGGTGGCCAGCATGTTGCGCTTGATCCGGTCCCGGCGGTGGATGATCCGGTGCGAGCCGGTCTCCCCCTCGACACCCCAGTTCCTGCTGTAGTTCTCGTGGGTCCCGTCCCGGCTCCCCTCGCCGTTGGCATCATTGTGGCGCTCCTCGAAGCTGACGAGGTCGGTCAGGGTGAAGCCGTCGTGGCAGGTGATGAAGTTCACGCTGGCATAGGTCCGCCGGCCGCTCGGGCTGTAGATGTCACTGGAGCCGGTGAGCCGCGAGGCGAGCTCGGGGACCATTCCGGTGTCACCCCGCCAGAACCGGCGGATCGAGTCCCGGAAGGCCCCGTTCCACTCGGCCCAGCCGGTAGGGAACCGGCCCAGCTGGTAGCCGTCGGGGCCCACGTCCCAGGGCTCGGCGATGAGCTTGACCTGGGAGAGCACCGGGTCCTGCTGGATGACCTCGAAGAAGGCGCTGCGCCGGCCGTCCTCGAGGCCCCGGATGAGGACCGGGGCCAGGTCGAAGCGGAACCCGTCGACATGCATGTCGGTCACCCAGTACCGGAGACTGTCCATGATGAGAGCGATGGTCCGGGGGTGGACGATGTTTAGGCTGTTGCCTGTTCCGGTGAAGTCCACGTAGAACCGTTTGTTGTCGGGTCGGAGCCGGTAGTAGACGGAGTTGTCGATGCCGCGCAACGAGAGGGTGGGGCCGAGGTGGCTGCCCTCGGCGGTGTGGTTGTAGACGACATCGAGGATGACCTCGAGCCCGGCCCGGTGGAGCGTCTTCACCATCGATTTGAACTCGTCGACCTGCTGGCCGTTTCCGCCACTGGCGTACCCGACGTGGGGGGCGAAGAAGGCCAAGGTGTTGTAGCCCCAGTAGTTGGTCAGGCCCTGGTCGACGAGATGCTTGTCGGCGACGAACTGGTGGACCGGCATCAGCTCGACGGCGGTCACCCCGAGGGAGAGGAGGTGGTCGACCACGGGGTTGGAGGAGAGGCCGAGGTAGGTGCCCCGGAGGTGATCGGGGACCCCGGGGTGGGCCATGGTCATGCCCCTGACGTGGCACTCGTAGATGACGGTGCGATTCCAAGGGGTGCGGGGTTTGGCGTCGTCGCCCCAGGTGAAGGCCTGGTTCACCACCACCGACTTGGGCATCCCCGCGGCCGAGTCCCGGGGGTCGAGGACGAGGTCGTTTTCGGGAGCCGCCAAGTCGTGGCCGAAGAGCTCGTCGCTCCAGCGAATGGGTCCGCTGACCGCTTTGGCATAGGGGTCGATGAGGAGCTTGGCCCTGTTGAAGCGGTACCCCTGTTCGGGGTCCCAGGGTCCGTCGACCCGGTAGCCGTAGAGACAGCCGGGCCGGGCGTCGGGCAGATAGCAGTGCGAGACCCGGTCGGTGGCGATCGGCATGGTGACCTTCTCGATCGGGACGGCGTCGTCGGCATGCTCGAAGATGCAGAGCTCGACTGCGGTGGCATGCTCGGAGAAGAGTGCGAAGTTGACGCCCTCCCCGTCCCAGGTGGCCCCCATGGGGTGGGGCGATCCCGGCCAGACCCGCATGCTCACGGCTGGGCGGCGATCTCGTGCCGAAGCAGCACCACGGACAAGGGTGGCGCGGCGATGCTCACCGAGTGGGGCCGGCCGCCCCACGGCACGAGCTGGGACTCGACTCCGCCGAGGTTTCCCATGCCGCTGCCTCCGTAGATGGGGCTGTCGCTGTTGAGGATCTCCCGCCAGAAGCCTGCTGCGGGTACCCCGAGTAGCAGGTTGTGGCGGGGCACCGGGGTGAAGTTGCAGACCACCAGCACCGCGCCCCCGGCCTTGGACCGCCGGAGGAAGCTCAGTGTTGAGTCCGTGGCGTCGTCGGCCTGGACCCATTCGAAGCCGGACGGGTCGGCGTCGAGCTCGTGGAGGGCGGGCTCCTCCCGGTAGATCCGGTTGAGGTCGGAGACGAAGCGGAGGAGCCCGGCATGGGGGGCGAAGTCGAGGAGATGCCAGTCGAGGGAGCGCTCGTGGCTCCACTCCCGCCACTGGCCCAGCTCGTCGCCCATGAACAGGAGCTTCTTCCCGGGCTGGGCGAACTGGTAGCCGTAGAGGAGTCGAAGGTTGGCGTGCTTCTGCCAATCGTCTCCGGGCATGGCGCCCAGCAGCGACCCTTTGCCGTGGACCACCTCGTCGTGGGAGAGCGGCAGCACGTAGTTCTCCGAGAAGGCGTAGAGCCCTCGGAACGTCAGCTGGCCGTGGTGGTGGCATCGGTGGACGGGATCACGCCGGAAATAGACCAGGGTGTCGTGCATCCAGCCCATGTCCCACTTGTAGCCGAATCCGAGGCCGCCGACCTCGGTGGGTCGGGATACCCCGGGCCAGGCCGTCGACTCCTCGGCCATGGTCTGGACGTCGGGATGGGCACCGTAGACCCCGATGTTGAGCTGGCGGAGGAACTCGATGGCTTCGAGGTTCTCACGGCCCCCGAAGCGGTTCGGGATCCACTCCCCTCCCTCCCGGGAGTAGTCGAGGTAGAGCATGGAGGCCACGGCGTCGACCCGGAGGCCGTCGGCGTGGTAGGTCGACAGCCAGTGCTCGGCCGAGGAGAGCAGAAAGCTGCGGACCTCGTTTCGGCTGTAGTTGAAGATGTAGCTCTTCCAGTCGGGGTGGAAGCCCTGGCGGGGGTCGGCGTGCTCGTAGAGGTGGGTGCCGTCGAAGTCCCCCAGGGCGAAGGCGTCGGTCGGGAAGTGCGAGGGCACCCAGTCGAGGAGTACCCCGATGCCGGCCTGGTGGAGCTGGTCGATCAGCGCCATGAGACCCTGAGGAGCACCGTAACGCGCGGTGGGCGCGAAGTAGCCGGTGGTCTGGTAGCCCCAGCTGCCGTAGAAGGGATGCTCCATGATGGGGAGGAACTCCACGTGGGTGAAGCCGGTCTCGACCAGGTGGCGGACGAGGAGAGGAGCGAGCTCCTCGTAGCCGAGCAACTTCCCCGGGTCCTCCGGGGAGCGCATCCACGAGCCGAGGTGGACTTCGTAGATGGAGACGGGAGCGTCCAGGGCGCCACGTCCGGCCCGGCCGGCCATCCACTCCCCGTCGCCCCAGTCGTAGCTGAGATCCCAGACCACCGAGCCGGTCCGCGGGGGGCACTCTGTGGCGAGGGCGTAAGGGTCCGCCTTCTCGAGGACGTCCCCTCCGGCGGTGACGATGGCGAACTTGTAGACGTGCCCGGGAGCCGCGCTCGGGACGACTCCGCCCCAGATCCCCGAGGAGGCCCGAGGGTCAAGGGGGTGGGCGGCGGGGTTCCACCCGTTGAAGTCTCCGATGACGCTGACCGCCCGGGCGCTGGGGGCCCATACGGCGAAGGCTGTCCCAGCCGGGCCCAGAGGGTGGGCGCCGAGCTTTTCGGCCAGCCCCCGATGGGTCCCCTCGTTGAAGAGGTGGATGTCGGCGTCGGAGAGCTCCCAGGGCGCGACGGTGGCCGGTTGCGGTCCGCGTAGACGCTGCGTGGCGGTCATCAGCCGTTCTCCTTGACTATGGACCCGCCATTCTCCCCCGGGATCGACCTGTTCCGCACCTTCGCCACCCCGGCCACCCTGTCGGGCGCCGTTGACCAGCCGGAGGATGGCTGCCGGCGCCCGGTACCGGGCCCGGAGGTCTTCGGGCCAGCGCCGGGTCCACCGTCGCCGGAAGTTGCCTTCTGCCGGGCCGGTTCCGGGCCTGTTCTGGGGCTCGCGCTCCAACCAGAGATCCTCGAGGTCGACGAGGACCAGTCGGGCCGGGCCGGCCGCAAGGTGGAGGAGCAAGGCCCGCAGGGCCCGACCGGGCGACGCCGGCCGGCCCAGGGCAGCGGTCACGGCGGACCGCAGGGCGGCCCGTTCGGCCCGTTCGACGGTGGCGGCCTCGGGATCGAGCGCACCCCGCCGGGCCCGGTCGCCGATGTCGAGGCCGGCCCACCAGGAGGCGAACAGGGGGAGGTCGTGCGTGGCGATCGACGCCAGGGAGTCCGGCGGGGGGTCGGGGAAGGGGTCGTCGGCGTTGGCCGCGAACTCGTGGACGTGGGATCGGAGCATCCCGTCGCGGCGCATGGCGGCCCTGACGGCCGGGGCCACCGTACCGAGGTCCTCGCCCACCACGGCCACGCCGGCCCGGGTGGCCTCCAGGACGGTGACAGCCCGGAGCTCCTCGGACCGGTAGCTGACATAGGCGCCATCGGCGGGGGCCATGGCCTCGGGAGTCCACCACAACCGGTGCAGACCCATCACGTGGTCGATCCGCACCACGCCGGCGAAGCGGAGGGTGTGGCGGAGGACGGCGATCGGGTAGCGGTAGCCGTCCTGGCGGATCTGCTCCGGGTGGAGGGGATTGACGCCCCAGTCCTGCCCGGCGGGCTGGAAGCTGTCGGGCGGCGCGCCGACGCTGGCGCCGGTGGCGAACGCGGAGGGATGCAGCCAGGGGTCGAAGCCATCGGGGTGAGCGCCGACCGGGAGGTCCAGGTAGAGCCCGCCCCGGGCGGCGGCCACGGTGAGCTGCTCGTGGGCGACCCATTGGGCGTACCGGTGGTAGCGGACCCGGTGCTCGTCGTCCGCTCCGGTCGGGATCCGGCCCGGCCGGGACCCGATCCATTCCGTCCAGGGTCCACCCAGGGTTTCGGTGGCGGCACGGAAGCGGGCGTACGCCTCCACCTCGGGCCGATCGCCCAGGAAGGCGTCGAGGGCGGTGCGGCGGGAGGAGGACGATGAGGCCAGAGCGTCGGCCAGCAACTCGAGGATCTGGCGCTTGGCCGCCAAGGTGGCGGATAGGTCGGACCGTGGGAGCGTGCGAAGCCGGGCCAAGCGGCGGCGGAAGCCGGTCGAGGCGAGCAGGCGGCAGGCCTCGGGGGCGATCTCGAGCTCGGGGAGCCGCTCGACGTCGACGTAGAGCTCGTTCCACGCCAGCCGGCTGGCCGGCCGGTAGGGACTGGGCTCCACCACCGGTCCGTCGAGGAAGCCGGCCAAGAGGGGAAGGGTCCCGACGAAGCTCCCTCCGAGCCCGCTCGTCCACTCTCCGAGCTCGGCCAGCTCGCGGTAAGTGCCCACCCCCCAGTCGGTCCCGGTGCGCACGGCATGGAGGGGGGCGAAGACCCCCCAACCCCGGTCCGGATCGGGACCACGGCGGGGAGCGGAGATGACCAGGGCCGAGGCGGTCAGGCCGGGGCCCTCCACGTCGAGGTGGTGATAGCCGGGGGTGGACGCGAGGGAGCCGGTGAGCCGGAATCGGTACCGGGTCACACCCGTGCCGTCGATCCGCCCGGCCCGGGCCTGGCCGGAGAGAAGCGACCCGAGGGGTCGAAAGTCGACGGAGCCGTCCTCGTGTCGGATGGTCAGCCGGACCCGGTCCGGGGCGACGGCGGTGGGGATGATGAGGCTGTGGGCGGACTGGGTGCCCGGCCGGCGGACCAGGACGGGCTCGATCACCCGGTAGCGGGCCTCGGCCGCTGCCAGCAGTTCGGGAGCCTGGTCCGGATGGTTGATGGGGATACCCAGAGCGGCAAGGACCCCGACCAGGGACTCGTTGCCGACCTGGACCCGGCGGCGGTCCTCGGTCACGTAGGCGGACTGCACGCCGTACCGGCCGGCCAGGGCGCGGAGGGCGCCACGGCCCGGAGGTCGGGCCGGTCGGCCCGCCGTCACAGGGTGGTGCCCGGAAGGTCGGGCGTGGGCGCCGCTTCCCGCCGGCGGGAAGCGGCCGTCGGTAGCACGGCAGTCAGCTTCCCGGTCGCTCGAGATGGAAGATGTGGGCCGAGACGACCTCGGGGTCGAGCTGGATGTAGTTGTCGGCGCCGGTCCAGAGGTAGCGGGCGTCGGTGAGGAGATCGTGAACGGCGAAGGCCTCGGACGGGTCCAGCTGCAAAGCCGCCAGGTCGAGATGGACCGTGCCCCCTTGGGTAGCGAGGGGGTCGAGGTTGACGGCAATCAGGACGACATCGTCCCATCCGGGCACACCGGGGCTGCGGCCGGCCGTCTTCGAGTAGACGAGCAGGCGGTCGTTGTCGACGCCGTGGAACCGCAGGGTGCGATTCTGTTGGAGGGCTGGATGGCCGAGTCGGATGGCGTTGACCCGGGCCACCAGGTCGGCAAGGCTGTCGGGCTGGTCGAGGTTCCGGTGACGGATCTCGAACTTGTCGGAGTTGAGGTACTCCTCCGATCCGGGGTTGCGGGGCTGGTGTTCGAGAAGCTCGAAGGCGGGCCCGTAGATCCCGTAGCTCGCGGCCAGGGTGGCGGCCAGGACGAGCCGGGCCTCGAAGGCCGGTCGGCCCCCGTGCTGGAGGACCTCGTGGAGAATGTCGGGGGTGTTGGGCCAGAAATTGGGACGGAGGTAGTCGGCCAGCGGGGTACGGGTCAGCTCGGTCAGGTACTCCTCGAGCTCCCAGGCGGTGTTCCGCCAGGTGAAGTAGGTGTACGACTGGGAGAAGCCCACCTTGGCCAGGTGTTCCATGATCCGGGGCCGGGTGAATGCCTCGGCCAGCATGATGACCTCGGGGTGGTCGGCTCGGACGGCGGCAAGGAGCCATTCCCAGAACCGCAGCGGCTTGGTGTGGGGGTTGTCCACCCGGAAGATCCGGACGCCGTGGCCGATCCAGAATTCGAGCACACCTTGGAGGGCCTCCCACAACTGGCGCCAGTCGGCCGTCTCGAAATCGAGAGGCCAGACGTCCTCGTAGCGCTTGGGGGGGTTCTCGGCCGGCCGGATGCTCCCATCGGGGAGACGCCGGAACCAGTCGGGGTGCTCGGTGACCCAGGGGTGGTCGGGGGAGCACTGGAAGGTCAGGTCGAGGGCGACCTCGATGCCCTCGGCGGCCGCCGCGGTAACCAGCCGATCGAAGTCGGCCAGGGTGCCGAGCTCCGGGTGGACGGCGGTGTGGCCACCGGCGCCGCCGCCGATGGCCCAGGGGCTGCCCGGATCGCCCGGCCCCGCTTCGCCGGCACCGTTGGGCCCCTTCCGGGCGGTGATCCCGATGGGATGGATGGGCGGAAGGTAGAGGACGTCGAAGCCGAGCCGGGACACGTAGGGCAGCAGGGCCTCCACGTCGGCCAGGGTGCCGGGCCGTGCGGGGTCGGGGGAGGCGGAGCGGGGGAAGATCTCGTACCAGCTGCTGAAGCGGGCCCGGGCCCGCTCCACTTCGACCGGGTAGGCCTCGGAGACGGTGGCCGGCCGCGGGTCGGGGTAGCGGGCCATGAGCTCTCCCAGCTCCGGGCTGGTGGCCGGCTCGATGCCGTCGGCACCTCCGGCCGAGGCGACCTCCTCGAGGCTGTCGGCGAGGGCGCTGAGCCGCTGCCGGTCGGGGCCCTTGGCCCGCCCAACAGCCCGGCGGACCAGATCGGCCCCGACGAGGAGCTCGACGGCGAGGGGCTGGCCGGCTCCGGCCCGGGCCTCGAGTGCCCTGCGCCAGCTGCCGAAATGATCGACGGTGGCCCATACGGCAAACCGGTAGCGACCGACCCGCCGCACCGGGAACTCCCCCCTCCAGCGGTCGTTGCCGAGGGGTTCGAGGGGGGCGGAGCGCCACCGGGACTTCGTCTCGCGACGGAAGCGTATTTCGGCAAGGAGTTCATCCTGGCCGTCGGCGAAGATGTCGGCCTCCACGACCACGGTTTCACCGAGGGACCCTTTGGCCGGGTAGCGGCCGCCGTCGACGGTGGGCCTCACCCCGGTGATGACGGGCCTGGCCCGGCCGAAGGCCTCGGGGAGGGCAGCAGCCGGCTCAGCCATCGGTGCGGCCGCTTCGCCTGTAGGCACGGTCCTCGTACTCACCCACCATGCGTTGGGCGGTGAAGAAGGAGCCGTTCAACGCAATGGCGAATCGGCAGACGGCGGTGAAGTCATCCGGTCGCTCATAGTAGAGGGGGGCCACCACCTCGGCCAGGACTCGGTCGAGCTCGGCCCCGTCGGCTGCGTCGACCACGGCGTCACCGATGGGGAGGGTGACAGCGGCCCCCAGGTCGGCACCGATGGCCCAGCCGGTGACGCCCTCGATGTGTCCCTCCACCCACCAACCGTCGAGGACGCTGAGGCTGGGGACGCCGTTGAGGGCAGCTTTCATGCCACTCGTCCCCGAGGCCTCGTGGGGAGCCACCGGATTGTTCAGCCAGACATCGACACCGGCTACCAGGAGAGCGGCCAGGCTCATCCCGTAGTCCTCGAGGTAGACGACGGTGACGTTGCCGGCCAGCTCCTTGGCGGCGGCGTTGACGTGCTCGATGAGGGCCTTGCCGGGCTGGTCGGAAGGATGGGCCTTGCCGGCGTAGACAACCTGGAGAGGCCCGACCCGTTCGACGAGCGCCCGAAGCGCGTCGGGCCGGGAGAGCAGGAGATCGTTGCGCTTGTACGGGGTGGCCCGTCGGGCCACCCCGATGGTCAGGACTTCGGGGTCGAGGGAGACACCCCGGCGGCGTGCCACTTCGTCGAGGAGGACCTGCTTGGCCTCGGCATGGGCGGTTCGAATCTCTTCGAGGGGGATCCCGCCGGCGTAGCGCAGCATGGTGTTGTGCTCGCGCCAGCGGGGCAAGTGCCGGTCGAATAGCCGAGCGGTGCTGGGGGCAACCCAGGTGGAGACGTGCACGCCGTTGGTGATGGCGTCGATCCGATACTGGGGGAACATGGCCCGGGAGACCTCCCCGTGGCGCTGCGCCACCCCATTGACGAAGCCGGAGAAGAACATCCCGAGGACGGTCATGTTGAGGGTTCCGTCCTCGAGGCAGCCGATCCGCGTCAATCCGTCAGCAAGCTCGGGCCCGAGGACCTCGACCATCACCTGGGGATCGAAGCGGTCGTGGCCCGCCGGTACCGGGGTGTGGGTGGTGAAGACACAGCGTGCCCGGACCGACTCGATGTCAGCCGGTGATGCGTCGGCCACTATCCCGCCGAGCCGGTCAGAGAGGAGGGCCACCGGCACCAGGGCGGCATGGCCCTCGTTGAGATGATAGGTGGCGATCTCCCCGTGACCGAGCTCCCGGAGCATGGCTGGGCCGGCCAGGCCGAGTACGGCCTCCTGGGAGAGCCGCTCGACGGGGGGTCCCGCGTAGAGCCGATCGGTGATGGCCTGATCGGTGGAGCTGTTCTCGGAAAGCTGGGTGTCAAGGAAGTAGACGGCAACGGTGGACCCGCCGACACCATTCAGGACACGTCGCCAAACGCCGACGACCACGGGCCTGCCTCCGATGACCACTTTGACCCTTGCGTCCAGCCGCTCGAGGTGGTCGGCGGGTGTCCAGCGGACGGGATGTTCGATCTGACGGCCGGCGGCGTCGAGCTCCTGCCGGAAGAAACCCTGGTGGTAGAGGAGGGTGACCCCTACGGCCGGCACTCCCATGTCGGAAGCGGCGCGGAGGAAGTCCCCGGCGAGCACGCCGAGGCCACCACTGAACGTGGGGACCTCATCGTCCAGGGCGACTTCCATGGATAAGTAGGCGACGGTTTCGGCATGCACCCTGTCAAGTCTGGCGCATGGACTTCGGAGTCGCACACCGAGAGGCGGGTCCCGGCACGTCCAAGCGAGGAGTGGAGATCATCGACAAGGTTGCTGCCGGGTGTCCACGCCGAAGTGGAGACCAGCTTTGGCCGGATGCCCTTGGGCGACCTCCCGACGATGTGACCAAGGACCCTTGTGGATGGTACGGCCGGGGGGTGACGATGTCCTCGAAGGGTCACGAAGCTCGGGCTGAGCTTGTCCTGCCGAATCGGTCGGAGCAGATCGGAGGCGCTGCTGTGGCCAACTCGTTCGTTTTCGGAATGGCGGTCTTTCTCGGCGGATTGTGCTGGCTGGCCGCACGGGTCGTCCTGTGGGCGGCTGAGACCAAAACCGAACAGAGCGGGGACGTCGGACCTTTCCCCGCGGGTGTTCTTGTGGAGATTCCTGACACGGTTCCGTCCGAATGGGTCGAGGCCTACCGGGCGGAGTGAGACCGATGATCGCAAGTCGGTGAAGGGGCACCGCCAGGTCCGTGGCGTCGAGGCAAGTGCCCTGTCACCAGGCTGTCGCAACTACCGGGTGCCCGAAACCGCCGTTTGAGTGGGGTGCATGGGCAGAGAGGGGACCGGTAACGGAGTGATCTTCACGACTCACGTTGACTGCGGACCGCCGAAGAGTGGTGATGTTCCTGCCCTTCTTTCCGAAGCTGATCGCCGCACGTGCATGCACACCCCACTTCGCAGAGTACGGGCCGAGGCTGTGCGTGACCACCCTTCCCACGGCAGCCGCCCCCTGGAATCACGTGCGTCAACCGTTGGCACACCCTGGCAATCGGCGACCGTCCGGCGTGGTCTGGCAAGGGAGCCTTGGGACGGAGACCCGTCCCGTAAGGGCGGCCCCCCGGCCTCCGTCCGGGTGGCTCCAGTCGGCCGGGGTGCTGCCGGGGCCGTGTGTGGCGGTTCTGGCGTCGCCCGGCTGCCGCTCTCCCTCCCTCTTCCTTCGACGGCGAGTGTGGGCTCAAGGACTCGAGCCCCAACAGTGCATGTCCCCTGAACGCCGAGAGTGGGGCTCAGCTCACGCAGCGAAGGACGCAAACCTGTTCGCATCTTCCTCTCCATCGCGTCGCGCGCACGTGTCCAACGATCGACGTCCGGGTCAGGGACGTTGGCCGGCAACGTCTGCGCAAAGCGTCACGAAGATTTCATCCTCGGATTCCCGGGACCCCCTTGCGCCCGTGCATGCCGGGGGATTAGATGACTGGCGAGGCCGACCGACCAAATCGAGTGGCCGTATGCCGTCCCAGCTGGCGGAGTGTCAGCGAATCGGTTGCAATGGTCCCACGATCGACGAGGTCGAACGGGAGAGCCTCCGTAGCTAGCGGCCAGCACTCGGCAGAACGATCTGACCAGCCCTTCCTGCGATTGAGCAGGTCCAACCGAACTCCCCGAAAGGAGCGGTGCGTGGTCACCACTTCACTCAGCGACGTGAGAGCGGCCGTGCCCCGCGAGATCGCAGCCGCCGCGCCTTGCAGGGCCCTCGAATGGTCCATACTGTCGGGTGCGCAGGCCGGTACCGGCCCTCTTGCGACCCAAGCTGTGGCCATCGGTGCTGCGGACGGCCGTGCCGATAGGCGAAGGCCGAGGCACGGGCACCAGTCCTGTTTCGGCTGCGCAGCACAAGAGCGCGTTGCGGTCCACTCACCGAGCCCAGAGGAGAGGCAATGAAAATGCACAGTGTGCGAGGTAGAAATGTGTTCTGGCGAAAGCCGGCAGTGTTGATCACGAGCTGTGTCGTCATGGTGGCGGTCAGTGTCGGAGTCGCCGCGGGAGTTGTCGGGCCCGGCCTGCTCATGCAGGCGGGCGAAACCGATCACGTCGCGTGCGCCGGGAGTGGGCTCTCCGTGACCAACAGGGACAGGACGTCGCTGGACCTGCAGTGCGCCAATGGACGAGATCGGAACTCAGCTCCCACCACCTCGTCCCCGGCGGACACCACCACCTCGTCCCCGGCGGACACCACCACCTCGTCCCCGGCGGACACCACCACGACCACCACCACTTCCCCGGGCGGGGGCACCACAGCTTCGTGGTGGCAGCCACCGACCGGCAACGTGCCATGGCAATGGGAGATCGACCATCCGCTGGACCCCACCAGTGCCGCGGACATGGGCACCGGTGCCACCCTGCCGGACGGCCAGCCCGCGCCGAACCCGGTCGTGTACGACATTGACGGGATCCTCAATCCGGCCAGCACCGTGGCGGCGCTCCACGCCCAGGGAGACCACGCAATCTGCTACATCGAGGTGGGCACGGCCGGCAACTACTACAGCGCCGGCGACGAGGGCATCAGCACCACGTACTACGACCAGCTCCAGGCTGCAGGTGAGTTCGGCAACCAGCTGAACGGCTACCCCGAGTACTTCCTGAACATCACCAGCTCCACCACGGTAGGAATCATCGAGTCGATGATCCAACAGCAGTGCGCCGCCAAGGGCTTCGACGCAGTCGAGACGGACCTGGACGAGACGTACTCAGGCTCGGACGGCACGACCGGCTTCATCATCAGCCAGCAGGCCGAGCAGACCTACCTGACCACCCTGGCGGACTACATGCACTCCCTGGGCATGGGCTGGATCGCCAAGAACCTGGACGACACGGGTGACTCGTTCGCCACCCTCATGGAGCCGGTCGCCGATGGCATCATCACCGAGCAGTGCAACCAGTACGGTACCTGCGGGGCGCTCAGCGCCTACCAGGGCCAAAAGGCGGTGTTCAACGCCGAGTATGACCTGGCCACGTCGGCGTTCTGCCCAGCAGACAACGCCCTCGGGTTCAATGGAGCCGTGTTCCCCGTGGAGCTAAACGGCGGGAGGAGCCCGTGCCGGTAGTCGACGGCCTCGCGTGGGCCGATTCCGAGCCGGTCGACGCCTGCCGGAGCGGCGCAGTGCTCTCGCTGAACAGAAGCTCGAAGAGCCGTCTCCGCGGAGGTGGCGCGCTACTCAAAAAAACGGGCGAAAGCGTCGTCCTACGACTTCTCTGGGCACGTCCCTGGCTGCTGCCATGAGTTCCCTTCGTGGGGACGTTTCTGATTACCCTGCCCCATGATCACCGGGCGGATTGCCGGCCCAGGCGCACGATCGAGCAGAAGGTGGACCCTGCCGACGGGATCCTCCCGGTTGGCCGAGCAGCCGGGGCAGGCAAGGGGACCCACGCTCGGTGAGCCGGCGCAGCCCCAACGGACGGGGGAAGTGAAAACTCGTCCGCTACCGAGCCTGCTCCTGACCGCCGGCAGGGCGGGGCCATGGGTGGCTCGCCCGGGTTGCTCCGATCGAGCTCAGGCGATTGCCTTGCGTCGCAAGGGCGGAAGAGTCGGAGGAGGCACACGGCGCGGTGGCAGTTGGGCCAACAGGTCGGTCGTGGCCTCGGCAATTCTGCGAACGGCCGCTTCAAAGGCAAACTCGGTGGTGGCCGAGGTGGATTGCACCCCGCTGACCTTCCGAACGTACTGACGAGCTGCAGATTCAATTTCCTCAGCGGTCGCTTCTGGATCCAACCCCCTGAGCGTGGTGATGTTTCGGCACATGGGGCAAGGATAGGACGTGGTGGACGACTCTCCCTCAAGTGCTCCTTCGGCGCCCGCAATGCCGAACCTCTGCTCGGCCTACGAAGCTGAGAGCATCTGCACTGGAGGCAGCGACGTCCCGATTCCGCGGCTCATTCTCTCGCAGTGAGGGGAGACAATCAGATAGGAGATTCACACAACGACCAAGGGAGCTGCACCGGTACCCGCGGCCACAAATGTGATGAGGGTTTCATCCGACGCTCAGGTCTCGATAGCTGCCGAAGCGAGCGCCCGTTGGATGGTTGATCGAGTGGTGGTCGATCTCGGAGATCGGGCCGTAGTGCGCCCGCTCCCCGCCGACACTGGACTCGCGTTGAAGGCCGGACTGCTGCGTGCTCGCCATTACCACCGGACGACTCGGGCGGTCAGCCTTGCTGACTGTGTCGCAGCGGAGATCGCTCAGTCAACGGGGTCTTTGCTTACCACCGCGGACCCTCATCTCCTCGCCCCCTGTCGAGATGAAGGCATTGGCTCCATCCCACTTCCGGACAGCAGTGGGCAAGCTTGGTCGCGCAGAATGCCGGCCGGCGATGACCAAGGCGCGCCCCAGGGCAGGCGCGCCCGAATGCGTCGGATTGGAAGCCACCGGACATCCCTGATCGACGGTTGGGGGACTCAGCTTCCAAAGCTGAGGACGACGCCTGCGAATCTCAGCTGCCCAGTCTGCAAACGCTCACTTGGGATCTCAGCCGTCACAGCTGGTCACTTGAGCTGGGCAGAAGCTATCAACCCTCGGCTTCCGCCATCGACAGCCTGGTGATCATGATCGATGGCGGGCAGCAACTATCGCGTCGCCGTGATGGCCATGGTGGACCTCTGGTCGGCGACCGGGAGTTCCGTCGGTCGGCTCACCCGATCGATACCTCATCCTCATCCGGACATTTCGCCATCGTGGAGATACACCGCTTCGGGCACCGCAGTCCGTACGATGGCCATAGGGCGACTGGCGTTTGAGAGCTGGCGTTGCCAACTGATTCCTCTTTCGGAGGTGGTGTGTGATCGCATTGGCGATTGTCCTGAGCATTGTCGTGCTGCTGTTGTCGGTCCTCGTGGCCGGCCTGTTGCGTAGCCATGCCGACATCTTGAAGGCGCTACACGATCTCGGTGCGGGAGTTGGTGAGCCGGCAGGATCCGACACGCATGACCAGAGCTCAGCGCGTGCGTCGGGCAATCGAGGCCCAGTCAGCGTCCCGCTGACCATGGGTCCACCGCTTCCGGGCGAGCGCAGTTCTGCATCGGCGCCGACCATCGCGGGGGTCACGCCATCGGGCGATGCCTTGGCGGTGGCACCCTCGGGTTCGGACCAGCTCACCCTGCTCGCATTCCTGTCGTCTGGCTGCGCGTCGTGTGCCGGATTCTGGAAGGCCTTCCACCGTCCCGACGAGCTGGGACTCCCGCCCCACACCCGATTGGTCGTGGTTACCAAGGGTCCGGAAATGGAGATCCCGGGGGAGGTCAGTGCCCAGGCACCCCCCGGACTTCCGGTGGTGATGTCCACTGAAGCCTGGGGTGACTATGAGGTGCCGGGCTCCCCGTTCTTCGTACTCGTCGACGGGAACTCCGGCCGTCGCATTGGCGAGGGAGTGGCCAACCAGTTCAGCCAGGTGGCTGAACTGGTTCGAAGGGCCCAGGTCGACGCCCGCGAGTTCGCCGAGGGGAGTCGCAGCCAGCCTCATGCCGAGGGCCTCGATGGACCGGAGCGGGAACTGGCGAATGACCGGGAGTTGACGGCGGCTGGTATTCTGCCCGGCGACCCGAGCCTCTATCCGTCGTCTTTGGCTGACGTCTGCCCGCCCGACGGGGGGGACCCGCGCCCGAAACGGACACCGATCGAAATGGCGAACTGATAGTGGCAACGCTGAGGGCCCACGGCATCGAGGCACCATTGCCCGGTGGTTTCGAGGGTCGCATCTTCATGCGGTCGTCAACCGGCGACGAAGCACCCTTCCCGGTTGCACAATTCGCCACCTTCGCCCTTCCTGAGGAGGTGGGTGACTTCGGCGGGGGAGCGGTCACCCTGATGGGAGCTGACGACATCTTCACCACACTTTTCGAGTACGGCCCTGAGAGTCTCGGCACCCGGCTCTTCGCCCGGCAGGGCATTCCCCGTTCGCTATCTCCGGACAACTTCCTGCCGTATGTGCTCCGTCGTGGCCTTGGGGGACAGTCGGGGACCCAGTGGTTCTTCACCGAGGCCGGCCGGCCCTTCACGCTCTACGTCGTCCTGGGCAGTCATGCCCGTCGCAGTTCGCTCGTGCCCAGGGTCAATGGTCTCCTCTCCAATCTGGCCATCAGTCCCTCACCTCAGCCCTCGCTCCCGTCGGGTGCCCGATGGAACTGATCGGTCTCTACCTCGTCGCATGCGTCCTGCTGATCCTCGCCGGCATCGCCAAGGCGTTCCGACCCGACGACACCACACGTGCCATGGCCGTTTTCGTCCCCTTCAAGATGCCGCTGCTCAGAAGAGTCATCCGGAGCGGCTCGATCGCCGAAGCGGCGCTCGGGGCCACGGCTCTGGTGCTACCACGCACCGGGTCGGCCGGGTTGGTGGCCTTGTCATACTTCATCTTCGCGTTGGTGGTCGCCTATGCCCGATCCAAAGGTGGTGCCATCGCCAGCTGCGGCTGCTTCGGAACGCCGGATACTCCGGCGACCATGCTCCACGTGATTGTCGATGTGGCGCTGGGAATCGCCGCGGTGCTGGTGGCGATGGCCGGGCCGGTGGGGTCGATCGCATCCGTCCTGTCCTCGCAACCGCTGCACGGAGTGCCGTTGACCATTGCCAGTGGGCTCTGTGCGTGGCTCACCTTCTTGGCCATGTCGGCGCTGGCGGAACTTGAAGCCGCACGGCGTGCCCTCGGGATCTCACGGGTAACTCCGCAGTGAGGACGTCCCGCAGCGGCCTGGGCGAGCGGCGCCGTCCGAACGATCACGACTCGATGACACCGTTCCCGTGATGACGACCCTGGTCGAAAAGGCGTCGGGCTTCCTCGAGTCGCGGCTCTCGCGTCGGAGTTTCATCAATCGGTCCGCCTACGTGGGAAGTACCGTGGCCATCGGTGCTGGCCTCGACCTCGTGCTGAAGCCCACCACTGCCTACGCACTCGTCTGCACCTGTGGGAACGGGAACTGCGGCTGCGGGTCGCTGTGCTGCGCGGGGTTCTCCGAGTTCTGCTGCTCGATCAACGGCGGGTACAACTACTGCCCCAGCGGTGCGGTGATGGGGGGATGGTGGAAGGCGGACAACTCGTCGTACTGCAACGGTCCCCGCTACTACATGGACTGCCACGCCCAATGCCACTGCGATACCGGTTGCGGGAACGGATGGGGGTTCTGCGAGACCGGGTGCGACGGCACCGAGTGCGGCTGCGGTCCGAACGGCTGCGACTCCTATGTCACCGGGTGCTTCCAGTTCCGCTACGGTCAGTGCAACCAGCAGATCGACTGCATCGGCCGCATCATCTGCCGGGTCGTGGCCTGCATCCCGCCGTGGGAGATCGATCCGACGTGCACGACCACGCTGGCCGTGGACAACAGCACGGCAGAGCAGAACGAACCGTGCTGGACACCGGCCACGCCGTCCCCACCTCCGGCTCCGTGTAGCTCTGTGCTGACCGCGTGCCAGGTGGTGGGGATGGCCCCAAGCAGCGATGGCAACGGCTACGGCATGGTGACCTCGTTCGGGAGACTCCTCACCTACGGCGACTTCCCCAACGACGGAGACGAGTCTGCCGCAACGCTCGACAAGCCCATCGTTGGCATCGCCGAGCGCTCTGCCGGGGGCTACTACCTGGTGGCCTCCGATGGCGGCATCTTCGCCTACCAGTCCCCGTTCCTCGGCTCGATGGGCGGGCAGATGCTCAACCGGCCGATCGTGGGCATGGCCGCCACCCCGTCAGGCCAGGGCTACTGGTTCGTCGCCCAGGACGGCGGCATCTTCTCCTTCGGGGACGCCCCGTTCCTCGGCTCGATGGGCGGGCAGATGCTCAACCGGCCGATCGTGGGCATGGCCGCCACCCCGTCAGGCCGGGGCTACTGGATGGTGGCCTCCGACGGCGGCATCTTCGCCTTCGGGGACGCCCCGTTCCTCGGCTCGATGGGCGGGCAGACGCTCAACCGGCCCGTGGTCGGCATCGCCGCCACCCCGTCGGGCCGGGGCTACTGGATGGTGGCCTCCGACGGCGGCATCTTCTCCTTTGGGGACGCCCCGTTCCTCGGCTCGATGGGCGGGCAGACGCTCGACCAACCGATCGTCGGCATGGCTGCCTCCCCGTCGGCCCAGGGCTACTGGTTCGTCGCCCAGGACGGCGGCATCTTCGCCTTTGACGTGCCGTTCCTCGGTTCGGCTGCATAGTGATGGAGTCCGTGGCGACGGTCACTGCCAGCGTGGTCCCCTTCCCGGTGCAACCCGTTCCCTGCGATCCCGCCGACGAAGGAGCCCGATGACCCTCTGTATCACTGCCGTGGCCCTGATGGTGAGCGTTGCTGCCGCGGCGCGCTCCACCTGGTCGCCCTGCGGGCTGTCCATGATGTCGACCATCACGCCGATCAGCGAGCGGGCAAAGGGTCACTCCTACGTCGCTACTTCCATCTGGTTCGTGATCGGCGCCACCGTGGGCGGCATGACCCTCGGTTGTGCCATGGCGCTCGGGGCTGAAGGAGTCCACAGCCTCCATCTGTCGCAGTCTGCCCTCGGACTCCTTGCCCTGGGTGCGGTGCTGATTTCAATGAGCTCCGACCTGGGTGCGGGCGGCCTGAATCTCCCGATCCACCGGCGCCAGGTCAATGAACGGTGGCTTGACCACTACCGGGCATGGGTCTACGGGGCCGGATTCGGTTGGCAGATCGGTACCGGCTTGGCCACCTACATCACCACTGCAACCGTCTACCTGATGATCGTCCTCGGTGCCCTCTCAGCTGATCCGGTGGCCGCATTTGCCCTGGGCGCTGGATTCGGCCTCCTCCGTGGCCTTGCGGTGTTCCTGACCCGCCACATCGCGT
>Ga0181523_10001734_pt1 | contig 22769 bp, 19 predicted proteins | sample PEATcosm2014_Bin_43_FD_119752 | JGI IMG/M metagenome (GOLD analysis project Ga0181523, IMG submission 119752) | Peatland microbial communities from MTU Mesocosm Facility, Houghton, MI, USA - PEATcosm2014_Bin05_30_metaG | ecosystem: Environmental > Terrestrial > Soil > Wetlands > Peat | place... | reverse complement strand
GGATCACTGGCTCTCTCCTGGTGCTGTGAACTCAACCGCTAAAGCAACCTTGTAGCACGTACTGCCGCATCTGCAGCCGCAAATTTACTGCTCAATAGTGATTACTTTTGCACCGAGAAGTAGTCTAGGCGTCCGTCTCGATTTTCGCGCCGCTCAGAGCATTCATGCGCTTTTTTCGCGCGAACTTGACTTCCTGGAATAAACTTGTGGGCAGCGCAATCTGTGGGGATTTCGGCATCGTACATAGTCTGGGATAGAACATCTGTGCAAAGGCGATGGGAAATCGGCGCTCCATAACAGAGGCGGCCCTTGCCCGTTCGTCTGGTTCTCTGGGGCCCCTCTCAGTTCGTAAAACTCGGCCGCCGGATTGGCGGCCATTTCAAGAGGAGATTCGACCATGACAAAACGAGTGCTGTTGATAATCGGGCTCTACATGATCAGCATGACCCTGCTGGCCACCGCGAAAGAGATGAGCTGGAACGGCTGGATCAGCGATTCCAAGTGTGGCGCCAAGGGCGCCAACGCCGAACACGCGGCCTGTGCTAAGAAGTGCATCGACGCGGGCGAAAAGCCGGTGCTGGTCACCGACAAGGACATGAAGGTCGTCAACATTGCAAATCCCGATGCCGTGAAGGGCCATGAGGGACATCACGTGCAGGTATCGGGAACGATGAACAGCGACGGCTCGCTGCAAGTGACCAAGGTGACCATGCTCTCGCAGAAGGGCGGCACCGGCGGCGCGATGAGCGATATGCACTGAGCTGCAACGTCGCATAACCTAAACAAACCGCAGATTCCTCCGCTCGCGGCAACACCGGCCGCTCGGTCGGAAGGACAGACATAATTCGAACTGTCATCCCGAGCGAGCGCAGCGAGCCGATGGATCTAAGGTTTCGTTCAGCGGCTTCCTACCGCACCACGCCTTCCACTGGCGAGCTTGCGGTCGCGTACAGCTTCTTCGGCATGCGTCCAGCAAGATACGCCTGACGGCCTGCGATCACGGCGTTCTTCATGGCTTCGGCCATCAGCACCGGGTCCTGCGCTCCGGCGATGCCGGTATTCATCAGCACGCCGTCTACGCCAAGCTCCATCGCGATGGTCGCATCCGATGCGGTGCCCACGCCCGCGTCCACGATGAGCGGCACATCGGTGATCATCTCTCGCAGAATGCGAATGTTTGCCTGGTTCTGGATGCCCATGCCGCTGCCGATGGGAGCGCCCAGCGGCATCACCGCGCTGGCGCCTGCGTCAATCAGCCGCTTGGCGACAACGATGTCGTCCGAGGTGTACGGCAGCACGGTGAAGCCTTCCTTCACCAGCACGCGGGTGGCTTCGATGGTGGCCTGCACATCGGGGAACAACGTCGCCTGGTCGCCGATGACTTCCACCTTCACCCAATCCGATAGTCCGACCTCGCGCCCCAGCCGCGCAGTGCGGATGGCGTCTTCAGCGGTGTAGCAACCGGCGGTGTTGGGCAGCAGAAAATACTGCTGCGGATCGATGAAGTCGAGCAGGGACTCCTTGCTGCGATCCAGGTTCACGCGGCGCACCGCGACGGTGACCATCCCGGCGCCGCTGGCCGCGATGGCGCGCGCCGTCTCCGGTCCGGATTTGTACTTGCCGGTGCCGACGATCAACCGCGAACGGAACTGCCTGCCTGCAATGATGAATGAGTTCATACGGATATTGTAATTCCAGCGGCGGAAGCTGCATGTGATGCGCGACACAGCGCAGCATTCAGTACTTGAGGCACTGAATCTCGGTCACGCCCGAGCCCGGACCATCTACGAATCCGGTTCGCTTGCTGGGATTCAGCCAATGTGTACTGGGACCGCGATAGAGACATTGAAATTGAAGCCGTTGAGGGTTTCTTCGAGGTCACCATTGGTGTCGTAGACGTAGATCGAGCTGCCGCTGGGCGACGAACTCGAATTCGGTTGGGCGATCAGGAACAGCTTGTGAATGGGATCAAATTCGACATCGGCGCCGCTGTAGAATTGTTGTCCACCTGATCGGGGTAGCGTCACGGTGAAACCGGTCTGTGTCGTGAGGTTGTAAAATTCCACGCCGGCGTCATCTTCGGTCGTGGTACGTGCAATGCCGTCTGCTGAATCGACGGCCAGGCCGTTAACAAAACCAAATCCGATGCCCGTAAATTCTGTGAACGTGCCAGCGGTCAGATCAACCACGCCGATGACGGGCAAGCAGCCAAAGCATCCCGGCCCTCCACCCAGTACTGCTTGATTTGTCTCGCTATCGTATGCGATGGGTGGCGGTACGCTGCCAAAATTATTGGAGTCCGTGATCTTAACGACGGGACCGAACGTATTAGCCGCGACGTTGGAGCTGAATACATACGGGATGAATTGATCACTATTATCGTAGGCAAATACTGCGACATTCGGGACTCCCTGGCTGCGGCTTACCCCAGTCGGCATGATGATGTGCTGAGATCCGATTGGCGGGTCCAGACGCCGTTGAATTGGTTCAAATCGAGTGGGTTCAGGATCTGGAAAGTGCGCTGGACGTGCTCAAAACTGATTACGTGCTCGCGCTCAACCAGCCCGACGCTGGCGCCGACAATTCCCATGGTGATGAAGTCATCTTGCGTCTTTGTTTCTTGGACCACTTTACGAATTAAGCCGGTCGCCTGGTCAAAAGCTTCCACCGCGGCCAGGACCCGGCCGCTGGGTAGCATCTGGGCCTCGCTTAGTAAGCCTTCTGTGCCGTTCTGGTCGATATCAAATCCAAAAATCTGCCCGCCAAACTTGCTGTGGACCAGGACCTTGCCAGCCGACTGCCCGAACACGGCAACGCACGACAACAGCATCAGGATCAAGAAGAATGCGTTTCTGGTCGGCGCCGAACGGCGACGAAAGCCAACCCCCTCTTTCGCAAGACCAGTACTTCCACGGGCCAAAACAGACGATTCATTCCTCATGTTCCGCATTTCATTCTCCGTAGGATGCATTCTGGGAAAAGCCGGTGACTGCCGTACTTCATGACGCTACGCGAGCCATCCTCCTTTTGTGTTACGAACCTGGCAAGAAATTGTGAACTTGAGCCCAACAGCGTCGCCGCCGATAACGGTCCTCATGGCTGATCCTCTCGTAGGCATCCTCCAGCATTTCTTGCTGCCCGAGGATGCCCCCTGTTTCTGCGGTAAAATTACCCGGTGAATAATTCGCTGTTGAACCGCGCCGTTGCCAAGCGCCCTGAAATGGTCCATCTCCAGGGGCGCATTCTGTTCCTTACCGAAGACCCTGAGCTCATCAAGCGCCAGTTTGGCGGTGAGGACCTTCCCTGGGACACCCAGCATCCCGAGCGCAATCCCAAGCTGCGCGACGACGTCTCCACCGATGAAATCACGCCGGCGCACATCTGCTTCTTCTTCGATGAGACGCTGGGGGAATTTCCCTACACCGGCCTGAAGTGCGGCAACGAAACGCCGATCAAGCGCGGCGACGTCAAGCGCGGCGGCTTCGTCTGCGCGGTCAGCGGAAAGCGACGGGGCAAGGGCTCCAGCCGCGAGCAGTCGCCGTATGCCGAGATGTCAGCAGGCATCAAGCTGGTGATCGCGGAGAACATCGAGCGCATTTACAAGCAGAACTGCCAGAACCTAGGCGTGCTGAGCTCGACCGACTTTGGGTTGATCGACAAAATCCGCCGGAGCGAAGAGATTCCGCTGCGCGAATTTACACAAGGGGAAGACGAGATTACGCGGCAGGTTATCGAATACGGCGGCCTCTTTCCTTTCAACGTCGCCCGCTTGCAGGGCAAAGTTTTTCTGCCGCCGATCGACACCAAGCCGCGTCCCATGACCATCGCCGAAAAGATTTTTGCGCGCCATATGCTACGCGATACTCAGCATGTCGGCGTCGAAGCGGTAAAGCCGGGCGACACCGGCTTCGCGCGCACCGACCTGCGCTTCAGCCACGAATATGTCACCCCGATGGCGGCCATTTTCTTCGAGCACTTTCTCGGCAAGGACGCGCCGGTCACGGAAGCGAGCACCATCATGTTCTTCCGCGACCACCTCACCTTCCTCGATGAAGTGCTCTCGGAAGAGAAGCGCAAGATGGGTTTGCTCGATCTGGCGACGCAGCTGAAGTTGAAGCAGGAAGATTTCGCAAAGTCGCGCGGCATCAAGCTGCACGGCGAGTTGCGCGACCGCAAAGGCTCGGAGGGAATCTGCCACTCGATCGTAACCGAGAGCTATGCCCTTCCCGGTCAGCTCAACGTCGGCTCCGATTCGCACACGCCGCATTTGGGCGCCATGGGCTGCGTGGCCTTCGGCATTGGCACCACCGACGTTTTCAATTCGTGGTTCACGAAAGACATTCGGGTCAAAGTTCCGGAGTCGGTGAAGGTTGTCATTCGCGGCAAGAAGCGCGACAACGTGACCGCCAAGGACTTCATCCTCAAGCTTCTCTCGCTGGAGTACATCCGTCACGGCAAAGCGCTGGCAAGAGTCATCGAGTATTCGGGTGAGGCGATCGAAGCGCTTGGCGTGGATGAGCGCGCCACCATGACCAACATGGCGGCGGAGATTGGCGGCTTCACCGGCATCGTCGCACCGGACCAGAAGGTGGTTGACTTCCTGGCCGAGCGCCGCGGCATGAGCGAGAACGAAGCTGAGACCCTGATTGAGGGCTTGTACAGCGATCCTGACGCGCACTATTCGCATGTGATTGAGCTTGACGCCGCCGACATCTACCCGATGGTGGCAACGCCGGGTGATCCGGGCAATGGCAAGTTCGTGCGCGAACTTAATACGCCCGTGCCGGTAGAGATCGCCTACGGCGGCACTTGTACGGCCGGCAAGAACGAAGACATGGACATGTACGCGGCGGTGCTCAGCGATGCATTAGAGCGCGGCCGCAAAGTGGCGGAGAGCTGCAAGTTCTATCTTCAGTTCGGCTCGCAGGAAACGCGCGAGTACTGCGTGCGGAAAGGCTATCTCGATATCTTCCGCCAGGCTGGCGCACTCGTAATCGAGCCGAGTTGCGGCGCGTGCATCAACGCCGGGCCAGGAGTTTCGACGCGTCCCGACCAGGTTGTCATCAGCGCGCAGAACCGCAATTTCCCCGGACGCAGCGGCCCCGGCCAGATGTACCTGGCGAGTCCGCTTACCGTGGCTGCGAGCGCTGTCGCGGGTTACATCGTGGAGTACGAACCGGCGAGCGAGCTCAAGCTGGCCACCGTCGGGTAAAGCTGCCACCGAGCGGCCCTTTTTTGATAGTATCGAAATATCGTTATTCGCCGGGGTTATTCCACTTCGAAGAGTTCTAGGGAGACTTTAGTTCTATGGCCTATGTAATCGCGGAACCCTGTATCGGCACCAAGGACACGGCCTGCGTCGATGCCTGTCCGGTGGACTGCATCCACCCCAAGAAGGACAGCGAGAAATTCGCGGCCGAGGAGATGATCTACATCGATCCGGTGGAGTGCATTGATTGCGGCGCGTGCGTACCGGTGTGCCCGGTTTCAGCCATTTTCGCGCTCGACGACCTGCCGGAGAAGTGGAAAGAATACACCGAGCGCAACGCCAAGTACTTCGGTCGCTAGGCTTTATCCAGCATTGCAAAAGGGCACACTGTTCGGGTGTGCCCTTCGCATCTCTGCTGTTTATTTACATCAACTGCTCAATCTTTTCAATCAGCACTTCGGGCGGTTCGCCCTTGGTGATAAACGCGTCCGCAAGCTCCAGAGCATACGGCGGCAGCGAGAAATACGCAGAAAAGAAGATGATGGGGACATCGGCGCGCCGCCGGCGCAACTCGGCTGCCACCTCGCCCCCGTTCAAACCCGGCATGTAGTAGTCGAGCACCACCACATCCACGTGGTTCTGGTCGAAGAGGTCGAGCCCCTGCTGGCCGGTGGAGGCAGTAAGGACATGGTAGCCATGGCCCTCCAGCATGATCTTTCGCACGCGCAGACCAATGTTTTCATCGTCAACGCAGAGCACCGTCTTCGGGTGGACAGCGTTCATCCAGTTCACCATGGTTTCCAGTTGCATTCGATTCCCAATATCGCGTCGGCCGATGCTGCCAGTCTCACGCAGTGGCCAGTGATTGTCATTGCCGATTTTACGGCCGAAGTGGCGCTCATTGACTTGTACGTCAGAAATGAGGGTTTGACCATGCCGAAAACGTGGTATATGGCTCTATAAGGCTCATTCTTAAAGAGTTATATCATGTGTGGAAGAACTACTATCAGTTCCGTCGCAGTTTTCTAGGCCGTACACGGTCGGTTTTTTCTGCCCCGCCTCTTCCTAAGCCGCCGTTGGGCGTGATTTTGCTTCGCCCCTCCGCCGTGATATTTTCAAAGACTTACAGGCAAAAGTTAGACATTCAATGATCCGCTCATACAAAGGAATCACGCCGGCGTTTCCAACCTCGTGCTATGTGGACGAATCGGCACAGCTCATCGGCGACGTGGTGCTGGGGGAGAACGCCAGCGTCTGGATGAACGCGGTCCTACGCGGCGACGTGCACTACATCCGCGTGGGCGCCAACAGCAACATCCAGGATTGCAGCGTCCTGCATGGCATGCTGGAGAAATGGCCTGTGGTCGTCGGCGACTGGGTCACCGTTGGCCACTCGGTGACGCTCCACGGATGCGTCGTCGAAGACCGCTGTCTGATCGGCATGGGAGTGGTCATCCTGAACGGAGCGCGCATCGGCGCCGGCTCCATCGTCGCAGCCGGCACGCTGATTCCGGAAGGCACCATCGTCGAGCCAGGTTGTCTGTGGATGGGAATGCCGGGCAAGTTCCGCAAGAAGGTGCATGACGATGAGATGATCCTGCGCTACGCCCGTAATTATCTGGGCTACAAGGAGCAGTACCTGGCGGAGGGGAAAAAGTAGATCGGTGGAAGGGCACGGCTTCAGCCGTGCCGCAAAGGCACCGTCGAAAAGTGGCTTTTAGCCCTGGTGGCCGGTTTCGTACAGTACGTGGCTAAAGCCATTTCCTGGAGGGACCTACTTCGCTGGGCTGAAGCCCAGCGCTTCCACCGAGCAGAAGACGATCTTACTCGCGACAGGATTCTCGGGCGCAACTGGCAACTGACAACTGGTTCTCATGATTAAAGCCGTCCGTGGAACTCGCGACCTTCTCCCGCCCGACACCAGCCTATGGAACCGGGCGGATGCGAAGGTGCGCGACGTTCTCGCGCGCTACAACTATCACGAGATTCGCACACCCATTTTTGAAGACACGCAACTGTTCTCGCGCAGCGTCGGCGAAGAGACCGACATCGTCTCCAAGGAGATGTTTACCTGGGAGGACCGCGCACGGGCGCAAAGCGAGAAGGCGCAGTCGCTGACGTTGCGGCCGGAGAACACCGCCGGCGTGGTGCGCGCCTACATCGAGCACGGCTTCGACAAGAAGGGCACGCTACAAAAGCTGTACTACATCGGCCCGCAGTTCCGCCGCGAGCGCCCGCAGAAGGGCCGCTATCGCCAGTTCTTTCAGATCGGCGCGGAGATCATCGGGCCGCCAAGCGCGGGCAGCGAGTCGCCATTGCGCGATGCGGAATTGCTGGAGATGCTGGCGACATTGCTCGATGAAGTTGGCCTGCGCGGGTGGCAACTGCAACTGAACTCCGTCGGCTGCGCCGAGGACCGCGCGCGCTACAACCAGGCACTGCGTGACGCCCTTAAGCCCGTTGTTCATCAGATGTGCGCCGATTGCCAGCGCCGCGCCGAGACCAATCCACTGCGCGTGCTCGATTGCAAAGTGCCCGAGGACCAGCCAATCATCGAGAGGCTGCCGCGGATTCTCCAGTATCTTGACGAGCCTTGCCGCGAACACTTCGCTGCGGTTCGCACGATGCTCGATGCTGTTGGCATTCCCTACACTATCAACGAGCGCATGGTGCGCGGGCTCGACTACTACACGCGCACCACGTTCGAGTTCACACACGGCGGACTGGGCGCGCAGAGTGCAGTACTCGGCGGCGGTCGGTACGATGGACTTTCAGAGTCGCTCGATGGGCCGAAGGCCCCGGGCATCGGCTTTGCCATCGGCGAAGACCGGCTCATCCTTGGATTGCAGGCTGAGGGTGAGAAACCGGCGGAGGAGTTGCACGCGTACATTGCCCCGCTCGGCACCGGGATGAACGTGCACGCGCTGAAGCTGGCGCGCGAGTTGCGCCGCGAGGGCGTCACCGTCGATATGGGCGACGAAAGCTTCCGGCTCAAGAAATCATTCGAGAGTGCCGAAAAAGCGGGCGCGCGATTCATTGTCATTGTGGGCGAGAACGAAGTGGCCACCGGACAATTCGCCGTGAAGAGCCTCGCGAGCGGCCAACAAGTGCAAGTGCCGCGCGCGGAGTTGGCGGGGCATCTAAGAAATAACAATTAAGCTGTCATCCCGAGCGAGCGGCGGGTTGAGCATGACGAGCCCGCAAGGTTTGCAAGATTCAATCAATTGTCGGGAACCCAGCGCCATAGGCGCGAAAAATCTTAGCCCAGCGCTTCAGAGTCTGCGTGAGTACTTGTAATCCACAGGGCAGATGAGTGACAAGGAAGCATGTCGCGATTTCTGAGCTACAGCCCGGAGCAGGCGTATCTAATACCGCCCGATGTGAAGCGGTGTTGGGCGCGAGGCACTTGTGTTTTTTCGTACATGAGATGGTGGAGCAGCGGGTCCGCGAAGATCTGGCCTTCCGCTATCTGGCGGGTGGGGCGCAGCCGGATTACTGGGCGCTGAACGCCTTCCGCCGGCGGCATGCGCGGGCCCTCAATGACGTGTTTGTGCAGGTGCTGGAGACGGCGCAAAAACTGGGGCTGGCGCGGGTAGGGACGGTGGCCATCGATTCGACACGGGTCAAAGCCAGCGCCTCGGCCGACCGCATCGAGCGGGTGGAGCAGCAACGGCAGGAGCGGGCGCGCCAGCGACGCAAAGTGCGGGTGTGGCAGAAGGCGTGTGATGCCGACGATCCTAATGAGAATGCGGGAGCGGCGCTAAGCGCGGCGGTGGAAAAGCTGCCGCAAGTGGAAGTGCCGGCAGAGTTGGAGCCGCTGCCCAAGGTCAAGCGTTCGCGGACCGATCCCGACAGCCGGTTTCTGCGCGAGCGTGGGGGACGCTTCGTGCTCGGCTATAGCGGCGAGATCGCGGTGAGTGAGGACCTCTTCATTGTGGCGGCCCGGGTCACGCAGAACGCGCAGGACGCGGCGGCCTTGGTGCCCATGGTGGAGGAGGTGGAGCGCAGCTGCCGACGGCGACCGCAACGGGTGCTGGCCGACAGCAGGTTTTACTCCAACCGGAATGTGGCGGAGTTAAGCGGTCGCGGCATCGATGTCTACGCTCCGGATGCGAACCTGGCCTGCGAACTCAAGGGCAGCGGGGTGGCCCAAGGAGTAGGACGAATGCCGCCCAGCGATCCGCATCTGCTGGCCATGCGGCAGAAACTACGGACACCCGAAGGACAACGACGCTACCGGCAACGTAAGACCCTTGTGGAGCCAGTGTTCGGAGTACTGAAAGAGCAACGGGGCATGCGGCAATTTCGCTTACGCGGGATGGAGAAAGTTGGAATCGAGTGGGTGCTGGCTGCGATTGCGTACAACCTGGGCCGGCTGTTCGCCTCGCGCTAAACACCACCGGAAGTTACCCCAGGATCTCGGCTTGATCGGGTAAGCCAGACGGAGAAAAAACGGGACTGTGTCTGGTATTCACACAGACTCTCACGTGCTGGGATGATGTTGTAAATGAGTCCGAGTCCCGTGGGGGACGGCACACGCGAGATTTCCTCTGCCGTGCCTACGGCACTCCGACCTTCTCGCCAAACGCACCCAGCGCTGAAGCGCTGGGCTAAGATTTGTCGTCCCGCAAGGCGGGACTGCTTTTCCGCAGGTTGTGAAGTCGCGCGCTCCTGCACAGAATCACTGAAGGGTCTTTGTGGGCTACCGTAGTTCTCATGTTTTTCTATATGGTATTTCTGAAGGGCTCTTATAAGGACCATCATGCTTGATTTTCTCGGTGACCTGAAACGTACTCATATGTGTGGTGAATTGCGCGCCTCCGACGCTGGCTCCAAAGTTGTGCTCATGGGCTGGGTTAACCGCCGCCGCGATCTCGGTAATCTCATCTTCCTCGACCTGCGCGACCGCAGCGGCATCACGCAGGTGGTCATTACCTCCGACGCCGGCGCGGAAATGCACGACAAAGCAACCGCCGTGCGCTCCGAATTTGTGGTGGCTGCCATCGGCCACGTCAAGCTGCGCGACGCCAACACCGTGAACAAGAACATCCCGACCGGCGAGATCGAAGTCGTCGCCGACGAGCTCCGCATTCTGAACGACTGCAAGCCGCTGCCGTTCACCCCCAGCGATTCGGTGCTGGCCAACGAAGAGACGCGCCTGAAATATCGCTACGTGGACCTGCGCCGCCCCGAGATGCAGCACAACATCGAGCTGCGTCACAAAATCGCAATCGCCATTCGCGAGTACCTCAACGCGCAGGGCTTCTACGAAATCGAGACACCGTTCATGACCCGCTCCACCCCCGAGGGCGCGCGCGACTACCTGGTGCCCAGCCGCGTGTATCCCGGCGAGTTCTACGCCCTGCCGCAGTCGCCGCAACTGTTCAAGCAGATCCTCATGATCTCCGGCTTCGACAAATATTTCCAGATCGTGCGCTGCTTCCGCGATGAGGATCTCCGCGCCGACCGCCAGCCGGAATTCACGCAAATCGATCTGGAGATCAGCTTTCCGCGACCGGAGACCGTCTTCCGCGTGGTCGAGGGGTTCCTGAAAGCGGCGTTCTCAACCATCCGTGTCGATCTCGCGACGCCGTTTTCGCAGATGAGCTACGACCAGGCAATCCGGGAATATGGCATCGATAAGCCGGACATGCGCCTGCCTGCGATGACCGACGTGCGTGAGGCGTTTGCGCCCGAAAACCTTGAGACCCTGCATGTTGATCCCGAGCTTCCGGTGGTGGCGATCGTCATCCCGAAGGTCGGCGAGTTGTCGCGCAAGGAGCGCGACGATATCAAGGCGTCGTTCGGCGACCGCAAAGACGCCAAAGTTTTTGAGGACATCAAGCGGCTGGAGAAATCCTTTCCCGACGCGGTTGCGAAGATTCGCAATCTTGCGCAGCCGAAAGCGGAAGACCTGGTGGTCATCGTGGCTGGCTCGAAGCGCCCGGAACCTTCCAGCGCCGCGAAAGCACGCCAGCAGGCCTATGGGGTTTATTCCGCAGCGGGACAACTGCGTCTCGCGCTGGGACAGAAGTATGCCGAGCGCCACGGCGCATTCAAGCACGGTAACTTCCGCCTACTGTGGGTCACCGACTTTCCCATGTTCGAGTGGGATGAGACCGAAGGCCGCTGGAACGCCGCGCACCATCCCTTCACCTCGCCGCACGAGCACGACATGGACAAGCTGGAGAGCGATCCCGGCGCGGTGCGCGCGCTGGCCTACGACGTGGTGATTAACGGAACGGAGCTGGGCTCCGGCTCAATCCGTATTCACCGCCAGGACATCCAGGCCAAGATCTTCAAAGCGCTCGGCATGTCTCCGGAAGAGCAGCAGTCGCGCTTCGGCTTCTTCCTTGAGGCGCTGCAATACGGCACGCCGCCACATGGCGGCATCGCGCTCGGACTCGATCGCATCGTGATGATCCTGGCCGGCGCGGAAAGCCTGCGCGAGGTAATTCCCTTTCCCAAGACCGCGAAGGCGGTTGACCTTATGGTGGACGCGCCCACGCCCGTCAGCGAGCGCCAGTTGAAGGAGTTGGGCATCGCGGTGGTGGGAAAGAAGGACCTGTAACTTGACTGTGTCATACCGAGCGCAGTGCGCTCGCCACTCGCGACCGCACGGAGTCGAAGGACCCCTATTTCAGGCAGGCTCGGGGAGTATGTCGCAAAGTGGGGGTTCTCGCTCCGCTCAGAATGACAACCGGGAGTTCGGAGTAGTCGCGCGGAGGAACCCATGTCCGAAGCAGCCATCGGAATACGCACAGAAGTGTGCGGGCTCGAGCTTCACCTGAGCGCCTCGCAGTTGGTAGTGGCCGCAGGTGGCCAGAGTCTGACTGCGCCCATCGTACTCAGCAGCGGCGATGCCGAACGGCTGCGCATCGAGATAGCGAAAGCGCAGTTGTGGGAGTGGAACCAGATGGCGGAGCTGAAATCGAGGGCGGAGAAACGATATCGGCACTACTTGGGCTCGTGGCTGGTGCTCTGCCTGGCCGCCTTCAGCGCGTATATCGGGTATCCCAGTTATTATCTGCCGCTGTTCCTGTCGGCATTATCCATTTTCATCTGGTGGAGAGCTGGATACGAGGAACAGAAGGCCGACCGGGCGGCGCAGGCAGAGCGAAATCGATTCAAGCCCGACTGGAGTTATTTTCAGCAGCGAGCGGAGGAATCGGCTGCACCGTTGTGAAGATTGCGGCGCCGCTGAGTTCTTCAATAAATCCGCGTTCATCCGCGAAATCCGTGGTTGCTTTCCCGCATTGCCACTTTCCCCGTACTCTGCCAAACTATCGGGGTTCCACTTAATGCCCCTCATGGTGCGCGAGTTCTCGGCTGGCGGTGTGGTGCTGCGGAAGATGCGAGGCCGCTGGTTTCTGGCGGTCATCGAGCCGCATATGGACCGGCCGAAGAAATCCGCCAAGCAGACCAGTGCGCGCCGCAAAGCGCCGCCTGACCTTGTCGCCCTGCCGAAAGGCGCGATTGACAAAGGCGAAAAGCCGCCGCAGACCGCTCTCCGCGAGGTCAGAGAAGAAACCGGAGTGCGGGCCGAGCTCATCGCCAAACTCGCCGACATCAAGTATTACTACGTACGCAACTGGGGCGACCACGCGCGCGTCTTCAAGATTGTCAGCTTCTATCTGCTGCTGTATCGCTCCGGCCGTCTGGGAAATATTTCGCCGGAAATGCGGATCGAAGTACACAAGGCGTATTGGCTCTCGCTAGACGACGCGCCGAAAACCCTCAGCTACCAGGGCGAACGTGAAGTCGTAGAACGCGCTATCGAGTACCTGAAATCCCATCCTGAGTTGGAAAACCATGCCGCAAACGCCACATATTGAGCGCCACTTCACGGCGGGCGAAGTTGTCCGCGATGTCGTTATCGGGATGTCAGACGGGCTTACCGTGCCCTTCGCGCTGGCTGCGGGACTTTCCGGCGCAGTGGACAACAGCCACATCGTCGTCGTCGCAGGGCTGGCGGAGATCGCTGCCGGTTCCATCGCCATGGGCTTGGGCGGATATCTGGCCGCGAAGAGCGATGCCGAGCACTACGAGAGCGAACGGCAACGCGAGATGCGCGAGGTGGAGGAGGTCCCCGACGAAGAAGCGCGCGAAGTGCAAAGTGTTTTCGCCGATTACGGCCTGCCACCCCATGAAAGCGGCCCTGTCGTGCAGGCGCTCACGCGCAAGCCCAAGGAGTGGGTGGACTTTATGATGCGCTTCGAGCTCGGCCTGGAAGAGCCTGATCCCAAGCGCGCGCTTCAGAGTGCCTTGACCATCGCAGCCTCGTACATCGGCGGAGGCATCATCCCTCTGGCACCGTACATGGTTTTGCACAGTGCCCGCAGCGCACTGCTCTGGTCCGTCGTCTTCACCCTGATTGCTTTGGGCGTGTTTGGCTACATCAAAGGCCGGTTCACCGGCTCGCGGCCTGGGCGATCCGCCTCGCAAACTATTGTGATTGGGGGACTTGCAGCCGGCGCCGCCTTCCTGTTGGCGAAGCTGATTTCCTGATCCAAAATAAATATCCGACTCTCGCAGATTCCTCTTGACTGAATGAGGACTCATTCATTACGATGGGATTAACTTAATAGGCGCGCGCCGTTGCCATCCTCACCCCACATCTTACGGCGCGCGCCACTTGTTCGTCTGGGCCGTTATTTTGTTGTGCGTGGATGAGGAGAGTTGTGCGGATGTTCGTGTTCGTCCCCGGGTCAACGTTATACCTGTCGGTTTCAAACATCATTCATAGTCCGTTTTCCATCAACTACGGTCGAAGTTCATAATTAACCAGTGCTTGTCGTGAACGAGCCGAAAATAACTTTTGCTTCAGACCCCTTGTGCGGGTCTGAAGCTGCAGCGTCGGAAACATCTCATGCCGAAAAGAATTGAGAAAGTCGCCGTTCTGGGGGCGGGCACCATGGGCGCCCGCATCTCCGCGCACCTGGCCAATGCCGGTGTTCCCTCTTACTTGCTGGACATCGTCCCGCCCGATGCGGACGGTCCGATGCGCAACCGTTTCGCCGCCGCCGGATTGGAAGCTGCGGTCAAGTCCAAGCCGGCCGCGTTTTTCGAGCCGTCGCTGGCCCGGCTGGTCACCATCGGCAATTTTGAAGACGATCTGAAGAAGCTGGCGGACGTGGACTGGATCATCGAGGCCGTCGTCGAGGACCTGGAGATCAAGCGCTCGCTGCTGCGCCGCATCGAAGCCATTCGCAAGCCGGGCACCATCATCACCACCAACACCAGCGGGCTGCCGGTGGCCAAGATCGTCGAGGGCTTCTCCGACGAGTTCCGCCGCCACTGGTTTGGCACGCACTTCTTTAACCCGCCGCGCTACATGCGGCTGCTGGAAATTATTCCCACTCCGGATGCCGATCCCGCTGCAATGGACATCATTGCCCACTTCTGCGATCTGCGGCTCGGCAAAGGCGTGGTGCACGCCAAGGACACGCCGAACTTCATCGCCAACCGCATCGGCACGTTCTCTGCGCTCAACGTCATGCGGATCATGCAGGAGATGGACCTCAGCATCGAGGAAGTGGACGCACTCACAGGCCAGGCAGTCGGCTGGCCGAAGATGGCGACCTTCCGGCTGGCGGACATGGTCGGGCTCGACATCCTTGGACATGTGGTTCGCAACGCCAGCACCAACATCCACGATGAGCGCGAAGACCTGAAGCTGCCGGACTTCTTCCTGGCGATGGTGGAGCGCAAGTGGCTCGGCGACAAGACCAAGGGCGGCTTCTACAAGAAGCAGAAGAGCACCGAGGGCGACCAGCGATTAGCGCTCGATTGGAAGACGGTGGAATATCGCCCGCAGCAGCGGCCCAAGTTTGCCTCGCTGGAAATGGCGAAGACCGTTGACAGCCTGCCCGAGCGGCTCAATATGCTGCTCGCGCCGTCGAAAGACAGGGCCAATATCTTCCTGTGGGATGTCCTGTCAGATTTGTGGACCTACGCTGCCAATCGCATTGGCGAGATCGCCGATTCGGTGGTGGAAATCGATCGCGCCATGAAGCTGGGCTTCAACTGGGACATGGGCCCGTTCGAATTGTGGGACGCGGCAGGTGTGGCGAAGACCGTCAAACGGATGCAGGTGGAGGACAAGCCAGTCTCGGCCAACGTCGAGAAGCTGCTCGCCTCCGGCCACGAGAGCTGGTACGCCGACGATCCCAAGGCGGCCAGCGGGCGCGTCTATTTCGATCTCCAGGCCCGCAACTACCGTCCCGAAATCGTTGCCCAGGGAGTGTGGTCGGTCGCGGTTGCGAAAAAATCCAGCTTCGTGGTGAAGAAGAACGCGGGCGCATCGCTGGTCGATCTCGGCGACGGTGTCGGCTGCATCGAGTTCCACTCCAAGATGAACGCGCTGGGCGGCGACATCGTGCAGATGATCATGCAGTCGCTGAAGCCCGGCGGGCCGGGCGACGATTTCGACGCCTTCGTCATCACCAACGACGCCGCGAACTTCTCCGTTGGCGCCAACATTATGATGCTGCTGATGGCGGTGCAGGAAGAAGAGTGGGACGAAGTTGACCTCGCCGTGCAGCAGTTTCAGAACATGACGCAAGCCATTAAGTTTTCGCCGAAACCGATTGTGGCTGCGCCATTTGGCATGACGCTCGGCGGAGGCTGCGAGGTGACGCTTCATGCCGCAGCGCGCCAGCCGCACGCCGAGCTATATTGCGGACTGGTGGAAGTCGGCGTCGGCCTGCTGCCCGGCGGCGGTGGCTGCAAGGAGATGACGATCCGCGCGCTCGACAAGGCTTATCACATCCGGCCTCATGGCCGCGGCGAGAGCGTCGAGCTCATGGAAGCCATGAAGCAGGCGTTCGAGACGGTCGCCATGGCGAAGGTTTCCATGTCGGCCTTTGAAGCGCGGAATCTTGGCTTCCTTTCCATCGGCGACAACATCAGTATGAATCGGGAGCGTGTGCTGACCGACGCCAAGGAGCGCGCGCTGGAACTGGTGCACGAAGGCTACCAGGCGGCGAGCCCGCGCACCGACATCCCAGCGCCGGGCGAAAGTATTCTGGCGACGCTGAAGCTGGGCGTGCACATCATGCGCGAGGGCGAGTACATCACCGACCACGAGGTGAAGATCGCCAACAAGGTCGCCGAGGTGCTCTGCGGAGGCGCAATTACGCCGGGCACTCCAGTCAGCGAGCAGTATCTGCTCGACTTGGAGCGCGAGGCGTTCAAGTCGCTCTGCGGCGAGAAGAAGACGCAGGACCGAATTCAGTACACGCTGAAAACGGGCAAGACGCTGAGGAACTAGATGAACACGCGACAACAATTTGCTGTGTGCCTTCTGCTTCTTTCGGCTACGGCTGTCGCCCAGTACGGAAGTGCGCCGCCCGGCTACTACCCCTTGGGATACAACGGCGATATTTTTGCGGGAAAGGTTACTTCCGTTTATCGGTGCGACTTTCAATTCGTTCCAAGGCCAGGAAATCGCCGAGAACAAGAGACGTTTCTATTCATGTTCGGGAAAGTAGGTTCAAACGAAGCGAGCCGCGTAGCGGCGGCACAAAAAGCAGGTCCCTCCGCTCGCCCGCCATGGCGGGCTCGGTCGGGATGACAATTTGGTTTTGCTAATTGCCAGGAGCTTTGAAATGCGTGAAGTCGTAATTGTCAGCGCCGTGCGCACCCCGGTGGGCAAGGCTTACAAAGGAACGTTGCGGGCGACGCGTCCCGATGATCTGGCCGCGGTGGCCATCAAGGGCGCGCTTGAGCGCGTGCCGCAACTCGATCCCAAAGAAATCGAGGACGTGATTCTCGGCTGCGCCATGCCCGAGGCCGAACAGGGCATGAACGTGGCGCGAATCGCCTCTCTGCGCGCGGGACTGCCGGTGGAAATTTCGGCGATGACCATCAATCGCTTCTGCTCATCCGGATTGCAGGCGATTGCCATGGCAGCCGAGCGCATCATGGCGGGTGGCGCGGAGACAGTGCTCGCGGGCGGCGTCGAGTCAATGACCATGATCCCCATGGGCGGCCACAAAGTATCGGCGAACCCGTGGCTCATCGCCAACTATCCCGATTCGTATCTCTCGATGGGCCTCACCGCCGAGCGCCTGGCCAAGCGCTACAACATCACGCGCCAGCAGGCCGACGAATTCTCGGTGCGCAGCCACAAGAACGCAATCGCGGCAATTCAGGCGGGCAAGTTCGACGACGAGATCGTCCCCGTGCCGGTCACCTTCACCACGGCCAATGGCAGCAAGCCAAAGCGCGTCGAGATTGTCTTCAAGATGGATGAAGGCCCGCGCGCCGATACCTCGCTGGAAGCGCTGGGCGCGCTGAAGCCGGCCTTCCACGTGAAGGGCACGACCACGGCGGGCAATTCATCGCAGATGTCGGATGGCGCTGCGGCCGCGGTAGTGATGTCGGCCGAGCGCGCGAAGGCGCTTGGACTGAAGCCGCTGCTGCGCTACGTGGCATTCGCAACGGCAGGTTACAAACCCGAAGAAATGGGCGTTGGCCCAGTCTTCGCGATTCCCAAGGCGTTAAAGATGGCCGGCCTCAAGCTCGACGACATTGCAGTGATCGAGTTGAATGAGGCCTTCGCCACGCAGTCGCTGGCCGTCATCCAGGAAGCAAAGCTGGATCCGGGTCGCGTCAACGTGAATGGCGGAGCCATCGCGCTGGGGCATCCGCTGGGATGCACTGGTGCCAAGCTGACGGCGAGCATCGCCTGCGAACTTAAGCGGCGCAATGCGCGCTATGGCATGGTGACCATGTGCGTTGGCGGCGGCATGGGCGCGTCAGGGATTTTCGAAAACTTGCAGTAAAGCAGTTCACCACGGAGACACGGAGAAATTCAGAAGCGAAAGCAACAGCGGATTTCGCGGATGAACACGGATCGGAATTAATGCGAGCCCGTGGGGGCGACTCAGTCTAGCCCAGCACGCAGCCGCAGGCAGAGTCTGGGGGGAAGCGATAAATCAAAGCCGAGTCCCTAGGGACGGCACAAGGTTTTTCAAACAGCAAGAAGCAACCGCGGATTTCGCGGATGAACACGGATCAGAACTAAACCTAGAGCGGAACAAGCGAGGACCATTATGGCAACCACTGTATCGGCAGCTCCCAAGATGAAAACCACGGGCGGAAGTTTTCTGCTCGAAGATCACAACCTGGATAACGTCTTCACTCCCGAAGACTTCAACGAAGATCAACGGATGATTGCGAAACTGGCGGACGAGTTCGCCACCAACGAGGTCCTGCCCAACGCCGAGAAGATGGAGCACAAGGACTGGGCGGTGGCGCGCGAGCTGCTGCAAAAAGCGGCCGGGATGGGCCTGACCAACGCCGACGTTCCCGCCGAGTACGGCGGCTCCGACATGGACAAGGTCTCCTCCGCCATCATCGCCGACTACATGGCCAGGTCCGGCAGCTTCATGGTGAGCATGGGCGCGCACAGCGGCATCGGCACCTTGCCCATCGTCTTCTTCGGCACTGAAGCTCAGAAGAAAAAATATCTGCCGCGCCTCGCGACCGGCGAAGTCATCGGCGCGTACGCGCTGTCAGAAAGCACCAGCGGCTCCGACGCCATGAACAGCCGCACCCGCGCCGTGCTCTCCCCGGACGGCAAGCACTACGTGCTGAATGGCGAAAAGATGTGGATCACCAACGCTCACTTCGCCGACCTGTTCACCATCTTCGCCAAGATTGACGGTGAAAAGTTTACCGCTTTCCTGGTGGAAAAAGACTTCCCCGGCTTCTCGGTCGGCGCCGAGGAGAAGAAGATGGGCATTCGCGGCTCTTCGACCGCGCCGCTCATCCTCAACGACTGCAAAGTGCCGGTGGAGAACGTGCTGGGCGACATCGGCAAAGGGCACATCATCGCCTTCAACATCCTGAACGTGGGCCGCTTCAAGCTGGGCGCGAGTTGCGTCGGCGGCGGGCGCACCTCGTTGCAACATGCCATCGCCTACGCCAAAGAGCGCAAGGCCTTCGGCAAGAGCATCGCCGACTTCGGATTGATCCGTGAGAAGCTGGCCCGAATGGCGGCCAGGATTTTCGCCAGTGAGTCCATGGTCTATCGCACCGTCGGCATGATGGACACGGCGCTCTCCGATATCGAACAGAATCCCGAGACCGTCCGCAAAGCGATTGAGGAGTATGCGGTCGAATGTTCCATCATCAAAGTGTCCGCCTCCGAGATGCTCGACTTTGTGGTGGACGAAACCGTGCAGGTCTATGGCGGCTACGGCTTCGTCGAGGAGTATCCGGCGGAGCGCGCCTATCGCGACTCGCGCGTGAACCGCATCTTCGAGGGCACCAATGAAATCAACCGCCTCATCATCACCGGATGGCTGCTGAAGCGCGCCATGAGCGGACAGCTCGCGCTGCTGCCGGCCATCAAGAAAACCATGGACGAAGTCATGGCAGGCCCGTCCGGCGAGGAACTCGAAGGCACGCTGGCGGCCGAGCGCAAGTTGGTGGAGAACGCAAAGAAGCTGGCGCTGCTCATCGCGGGTGCGGCCTCGCAGAAGTACATGCAGAAGCTGGTGGATCATCAGGAAGTCATGGGCGCCATTGCTGACATGGTCATCGAGACGTTCGCCATGGATTCCTGCCTGCTGCGGGCGCGCAAGTACGTCGCGACCAATGGCGAAGCGAAATCCGCGCTCGTCGTTGCCATGACTCAGGTGTACCTCGAAGGCGCGTTCACGAAACTGGAAGCAGCTGCGAAGAAGGTCGTTGCCGACGTGGCTGAAGGCGACATGCTCCGCACCCAGATGGCGATTGTCCGCCGCCTAGCAAAGCACGAGCCGGCGAACGTCATCGCGCTACAGGAGAAGATCGCCAGCCGCGTACTGGAGACCGGCAAGTACGTGACGGCGTAAACCTGGAACCACAAAGACAGAGAATCAGGTTGAATCGGGACGGAGCTTTTGGGCTCCGTGCTGGTTGACATGTTGTCATCCCAAGCGAGGGCCAGCCCGAAACGCATCCAGCCTGCTTTTGACTGGATGCGCTGGCTGGGCCGAGCCGAGGGACCTGCTGTTCAGCGTGCCCAACGTCAGGGAAAAACGCGGCAACAGCAGATCCTTCGACTGCGCGCCCGCCCGACCCGCAACGGAAGCGGGTCGGAAAAGTCACGCGGTCGCTTCGCTCAGGATGACAGCATGAAAATTCCTCCAGTCGTTATGCCTATTCAAACCTACACCGCCGTGATACAGCATGAAGAACCTTGGTACGTTGCCGAGTGTCCTGAGGTCGGCGTCGTCAGCCAAGGCAGGACTCTTAACGAGGCTGTCGCGAACCTGCGGGCAGCGACCGGTTTGTTTCTGTAAGAGTTCCCTCCCCCAAACTGACGCGACAACCGCCTGCACGCTGACTTACAATTTCAGCAACGATGCGTTTTCTTGCGGTGACGCTACTTTCGCTGGCTGCGGTCACTTCGCTGGCTGCACAGCAACCTGCTGCGCCAACCGATCCGACAACGCCGCAAGCATCGCTGCCAGCTCCATCTTCCGCTCCCACCCAGCCGTCGATTGAAGCAGCAGCGCAATCGTCCGGTCAACCAGCTTCGCAGCAACCTTCAGCGCAGGCCGGCCAAGTCCCTTCGACCATGCCGCCCGGCACCTCCATTGTTCCCACGGAGACGCCGAAAGAGCGCGCGGAAGCCAAGCGTGATTTCAAAGAGGGCTTGAAGCTCAAGTCCGCCGGTAAGCTAGACCTGGCATTCGAAAAATTCGAGCAAGCCGCCGAACTCAGCCCACATAACCTCGACTACATCACAGCCCGCGAGTTCACACGCCAGCAGCTGGTAATGCAAGCGCTCGATCGTGGCAACAAGGCGATGCTCGAAGACAAAGAGATCGTCGCCATGGGCGAGTTCCGGCGGGCCACGGAGTACGATCCAACCAACGAATTCGCTTTGCAGCGGCTGCGCGACTCCATGCCGGCGGAGCTCGAACCGGCGCCCCGGAAGATGAGGGTGGTGGAACAGTCTACCCCCATCCAGGTACAACCCTCGGAGGCGCACCATGATTTTCATTTTCGCGGCGATGTCAAAGCGCTGCTCACCCAAGTCACGCAGGCTTACGGCGTGGTCGCTGAATTCGACGACTCCGTGCAGCAGCGGCAGGTCCGGTTCGACATCGAAGACGTGAACTTCGCCACCGCGATTGAGGCGGCGACACAGGTTACGAAGACGTTCTGGGTGCCGCTCTCGTCCCGGCAAATGCTTTTCGCCGCTGATACCATCGAGAACCGGCGAAATTTAGAGCGAATGTCGTTGCGCACTTTCTACCTGCCTGACGTGAGTTCGGAGCAGCAGCTCAACGAGATGATGAACTCGCTGCGCGTGCTGCTCGAACTGCGTTATGTCGCGGCGGAAAAGTCCCAATCCACGATCACGATCCGCGCCCAGCAGCCCATCGTCGAGGCCGCGTCCCGGCTGCTGGAAAACCTCAGCGGCGGGGCTCCCGAAGTCATGCTGGATGTGCGCGTGTACGAGATCAGCTCCGCCCTGGCGCGGCAAATCGGGACGGCGTTGCCGACGCAGTTCACCATGTTCAACATCAGCCCTAGTCTGGTTGCGGGTCTCATTGCGAGCCTTGGCCCGAATGCGCAGAACCTCATCAACCAATTGATCGCCTCTGGGGGCATCAACCAGGCAAATTCGCAGGCCGTGCAGGCACTGCTGGCGCAGTTACAAAACCAGTCAAGCTCGATCCTGTCGCAGCCGTTTGCCACTTTCGGCGGCGGCGTTACCCTCTTCGGCCTGACCTCGGGTGGAACCGGCATCACCTTCACCTTGAACGTGAACGATTCCAACTTGAAGAGCCTGGAGCATGTGACCCTGAGAGCGGGTCAGAACGATCCCGCAACCCTGAAAGTCGGCGAACGCTACCCGATTGTCAACGCCACTTTCGCGCCTATCTACAACACGCCTGCCATCGCGCAAGTCATCGGCAATACGAGCTACATAGCTCCCTTCCCGTCCTTCCAGTTCGAAGACCTTGGTCTCATTCTGAAGGCGACACCCACCATTCACGGCGACCGAGACGTCACTCTGAAACTGGAGCTGGCAATCCGTTCGCTGGGAACGCAGAACGTCAACGGCATTCCCATCATCAATAATCGCGAGTACAACGGCACCATCACCGTCAAGGATGGCGAGTCGAGCGTTGTGACCGGGCTGCTTTCCCGCATGGACGCGCTCAGCCTGACGGGCTATCCGTTCCTGAGCCAGGTTCCAGGCCTCAACTATGCCTCCGCCCAGCACGATAAGAACGCCACGGACGATGAACTCATGGTAGTCATCACCCCGCACGTCATTCGCCTGCCGGAGAGAAGTTCCTTCGCCGTGGCTTTGCCCAGCGGTCTCTAAGAGTAAGATCAGGCAGGGCCGGGGGCTTAGATTGTGCGCCGCTCAAAACGCCTGTGGGAGGTCGTTAGGATGAGGGCCAGATGGCTAGACTACTTCTCGGTGCAAAAGTAATCACTATTGAGCAGTAAATTTGCGGCTGCAGATGCGGCAGTACGTGCTACAAGGTTGCTTTAGCAGTTGACTTCACGAGCGCCAGGAGGGCAAGCCAGTGATCCAATT
>Ga0181523_10001733_pt1 | contig 22781 bp, 20 predicted proteins | sample PEATcosm2014_Bin_43_FD_119752 | JGI IMG/M metagenome (GOLD analysis project Ga0181523, IMG submission 119752) | Peatland microbial communities from MTU Mesocosm Facility, Houghton, MI, USA - PEATcosm2014_Bin05_30_metaG | ecosystem: Environmental > Terrestrial > Soil > Wetlands > Peat | place... | reverse complement strand
GCCGGCATCGCCATCGTGGCCGGCATCTCGGCCGCCAGCAGCCTGGCCGCCCGCCTGGCGGACGAGGAGGGGATGACGCTCGTGGGCTTCCTGCGGGGGGAGCGCTGCACGGTCTATGCCCACCCGGAGCGCATCGCCTTTGCCGGCTGAGGGACGGCCCGCCTCACACGGTCGTCATGGGAGCGCCCGTCGTCTCGACCTCGGGCATGCCACCGGCGAACGGCTGCACGTAGCGGCGGATGGCGATGGCGGCGGCGGCACCTTCGCCGGCTGCCGAGGCGGCTTGCTTGGTGCTCCCGGCGCGGCAGTCGCCGGCGGCGAAGAAGCCGGGCGCGCTCGTCTGCAGCCCGGAGTCGGTGGCGACGAAGCCCTGCTCGTCGAGCAGCACGAGCTCTCGGACGAGCCCGGTGTTGGGAGACAGGCCGATGAACACGAACATGGCGCCCGGGTGACGCTCGCTCTCCTCGCCCGTGACGGTGTCCCGCATCACGACCGTCTCGAGACGGCCGTGCCCGCGTAGCTCCACCGTCTCGGCGTTGCAGACGACGTCGACGTCGGGCTGCTCGGCGATCTTCTCGACGACGATCCTCGATGCCGTCAGCTCGGGGTCGCGGGTGGCGATGGTGACGTGGCGGGCGAACTTGGTGAGGAAGAGCGCCTCCTCGCCGGCCGAGTTGCCGCCCCCGACCACGAGCACGTCCTCGCCGCGGTAGAAGGGCCCGTCGCAGGTCGCACAGAAGTGGACACCGGCGCCGATGAAGTCCTCCTCGCCCGGCACGCCGAGGCGACGGTAGGTGGATCCGAGGCAGAGCAGGACCGCATAGGCGCTGTAGAGCGGGCCGGAGGCCGTCGCCACGCAGCGATAGCTGCCGTCGCTCGAGAGACCCGTCACCTCCGTGGCCGCCAGGATCTCGACGCCGAAGCGCTCTGCCTGCGCCCGCAGCCGCGCGGCGAACTCCTCACCGCTGACGCCCTCGGGAAAGCCGGGGAAGTTGTCCAGGCGCTCCGTGACGCCCGCCTGGCCGCCGATCCCGGCGCGCTCGATGACGAGCGTCTCGATGCCTTCGCGGGCGGCGTAGAGGGCGGCCGTGAGGCCGGCCGGCCCGCTCCCGACGACGATGAGGTCGTAGAAGGAGCGGGAGGCCGTCGTGACGATCCCCAGCTTCTCGGCGAGCTGGGCGTTGGAGGGCTCCACGAGCTTGGATCCGTCGGGAAAGACGATGACGGGTATGACGCGCCTGCCGCCGCTCGCCTCCTCGACGAAGGCGAGCCCGGCGTCGTCGAGGTCGACGTCGACGAAGCGGTAGTGGGCACGCTGCTCGCCGAAGAACTGCTTGGCTCGCTTGCAGTCTCCGCACCACTGCGTGCCGTAGACGGTGATGCCCGGGTCGGTGTCGTCAGCCACGCCCGGGATTGTCGCACTTCGGCGGCGCTCTCGGAGCATCAATCGTGCCGGGTGACCTGCGGAGACCTATCGTTTCGCTCGTGGCGTCCCACCTGCCCCGCGCCCGGAGCTACGAAGCGCGCCGGCGTGCTGCGCGGCGGGCGGGCCACATCCGCCTCGGCGTCCTCGTCGCCGTCATCGTCCTCGTGATCGTCCTCGTCCTGGTCCTGACGGGCTCCCCGCCGCCGGCGAAGCACTCGGGCGGTCACGGCGCCGGGACCAGCACGACATCGACCACGGCCACCCGGCCCGCCACGGGCGCTCCGGCGATCGAGGCCGCCCTGGCGTCCTGGCACCTCAACGCGCCCCTCAGCCGCAGCGTCGTGCTCCCGGGGTCGGCGGCCGGCTCGCTCATCGTGGCGGGCGGCCTCGAGACGGGCGGCGCCTCCGCCCAGGGCGTCTACGAGGTGAGCAGCTCCGACGGGGCGGCCACTCAGGTGGGCAACCTGCAGTCACCGCTGCACGACGCCGCCGGCGTCGTCCTGTCGGGCGATGGCTACCTCTTCGGGGGCACCTCGGGCGTCGCCGTCTCGACCGTGCAGCGCCTCGCCGATCTCGGCTCCAGCCAGCCGACGACGGCGGCGGCGACGCTCCTCGGGTCGTTGCCGCTGGCTCGCGCCGGCGATGCCGCCGTCACGATCGGGAAGACGGCCTACGTCGTCGGCGGTGACAACGGGACGAGCGCCGAAGCGGGCGTGCTCGCCACCAGCGACGGCGTGCACTTCTCGACGGTGGCCAACCTCCCGGTGCCGGTGCGTTTCGCCGCCGTCGCCGCCCTCGGCGGTCGCATCTACGTCTTCGGCGGCGACGCCTCCTCCGGGCCGCATGCCGGGGATCCGGTCGCCACCGTGCAAGTCGTCGACCCGGCCACCCATGCCGCCACGATCGTGGGCTCGCTGCCCGAGCCCGTCGCCGGGTCGGCGGCCGTCACTCTCGGCGGGGTCATCTACGTGGCCGGTGGCGAGACGGCGTCGGCCAGCGGGGGGACGCCCGCCGTCCTTCGCACGGTCTGGGCATGGTTGGCCGCCAGCGAGACGCCCGTCGTGGCCGGGAAGATGGACGCCGCCGTCGCCTTTGCCGGCGTCACCGTCATCGGCGCCACGGCCTTCGTCGTCGGCGGCGAGAGCGCCCCCGGCGTGCTCGTGGACGACGTCCAGACGCTGCGGGCGAACCCGCACGTCATGGTGACCCGGGCGAGCCCGCCCTCCGGCTGAGAGGGCTCCCGGTGCAGCGGGCGGCGACCGCGTCCCGGTCGCCGGCGACGAGGGAGAGCTACCAGCCGAGCTCTTCGAGACGCGGGTCGCTGATGCCGAAGTGGTGGGCGACCTCGTGGACGAGTGTCGTGCGCACCTGCTCGGCGACCTCGGTCTCGGTGGCACAGACCGAGCAGATCGTCTTGCGGTACAAGGTGATCTTGTCGGGCATGACGACACCGCTGCCGTAACCGCCGGAGCGCTTCGTGAGCGGTATGCCTTCGTAGAGGCCGAACAGCCGCCTGCTCGGTGCCTCGTCCTCCACGAAGATGGCGACGTTGTCCATGTGGCCTGCCAGCTGCGGGGGGATCGTCGTGAGGGCTGTCTCGACCATCTCGCCGAAGCGCTCCTCCGAGACCTCGAACATGGCTCAGGTTTCGACGATCGAACGGGTCATGGCGACGGCGGCGACGAAACGCCGGAAGATCTCGAGCGGGTCGTCTCCCTCGATCTCGCAGGTGCGCGCAGCCGTGCGGGCGATGCCGCCCACCCAGGTCGCCATCTCCGCCACGTCGGCCGTGAGCCAGTCGACCTCGAGCCGTGCGGGCAGCGCGATGGGCGGTGGGCCGAGGCCGCTGGCCGCCTCGGCGGCGGCCCTGGCGCCGGAGCGGATGGCGGCGCAGGCACGAGCGGGGTGCAGGCTCGAGGCCGCAAAGCGCGTCGTCGCCACCTTCACCTGTACCGCGACGACGTCGGGCAGCACGGCCTTCGTCTCCTCGACGGTGACGTCGTCGCCCGTCACGAGCGCCACGGGGACGCCGTAGCGGCGGGCGACGAGGGCGTTGATGCCCGCTTCGCCGACGACGGTGCCGTTGAGGCGGACCTCGGCGACTGCCCGCGGGTTGTAGGTGTGCGAGAGGACGCCGCTCGAGCCCATCGAGCCGTGGTAGGAAACGAAGAAGATGGCGTCGAAGGAGTCGTCGAGCCCCTGCATCATGTAGAGCGGCTTGTGCCGACCGGAGAGATAGCCGGCCTCGCCGTGCAGCTCGGCGGGCGGGAGGTTGGCCATGGCGCCGTGCGAGTCGTTGACGAGCACCTCGGTGGCGCCGCCGTCGATCGCACCGTCGATGGCGGCGTTCACCTCGGCGAGGAGCAAGCGGCGTCCGAGCTCGTACTCGGGACCGGGGCCGCGGCACTGCGACCAATCGACGATGCCGGCCGTGCCTTCCATGTCGCAGGAGAGAAAGACGCGCACGGCGGCGGCGGCTTCAGCGAAGCCCGGCGAAGAGATCGTCCTCGGGCGTCGGATGGCCCGTCGTGTCGTGGGCGCGCACGTAGGCCTCGATCGAGAAGAGCCGAGTGAACAGGTCCAAGCCGAGGTCGAGGAAGAACGAATTGTCGGTCTGGCTCGAGTGGGCCTCGAGCGCCCGGAACTTCGTCTCGGCGAAGGCCGAGACGTCGATGTAGGCGGCGATGAGCTCGTCGGGGGTGCCGAAGTCGATGCTGTCAGTGGCCTCCTGGGGCGGTTCCACGCCGGCGCTGCGCAAGGCCTCGACGAAACCCTCCATGGCCGACAAGGGGATCACGGGGTAGTAGAGCTTCTTCGGGATGCCGGTGGCCGCCGTGGCCGCCACGGTGATGCGGTGCGCCTGGATGTGGTCGGGGTGGCCGTAGAAGCCGTTCTCGTCGTAGGTCACCACGACGTCCGGCTGGTACTTGTCCATGAGGCCGGCGAGCCGGGCGGCCGCATCTTCGACCGGTGTCTGCCAGAAGGCGCCGGGCTCGTCGTTCTGCGGCCAGCCCATCATGCCGGAGTCGTGGTACCCGAGGAGCTCGAGGTCGGTGATGCCGAGGAGGCGGCGGCTGTTTTCGAGCTCCTCACGGCGGTGGGCCCTTACGAGCTCCTCGTCATGACCGGGCTCACCGGGTGCGGAGCCGTCGGGGGCGTTGCCGAGCTCGCCGTTGGTGCACGTGACGAGGACGGTCTTGACGCCTTCGCCGACGTACTTGGCCAGGATGCCGCCCGTCGAGGAGGCCTCGTCGTCCGGGTGGGCGTGCACGGCCATGAGGGTGAGCGAATCCACTGTCTCGACACTATCGGCGCTCCGGAGGCAGCGACGGGCTGCCTCGTTAGCGTTCGCTTGCGTGGTCACCGAGCTGGATCTGCCCGAGTCCTTCCGATTGCGAATCCTCGCCTCCGGCGACCGCAGCGAGCGGGCGCGCTGGCTGCGCGACCTTCCCGACGTCGTCGCCACCTTGGCCGAGCGGTGGGAGCTGCGGGTCGGCGAGCGCTTCCCCCTCTCGTGGAGCTACGTCGTGGCCGCCAGGCGTGAATCCGGTGACGAGTGCGTCCTCAAGATCGGGCCCCCCGTGGGCGACGAGGACGAGGGCACCGTGCGGGAGGGTCTCGCACTCCGGCTCGCCGGGCAGTCGGCTGTGAGCGTGCTCGAGGAGGACGACGACGCCGGCGCCCTCCTGCTGCAGCGGGCGACCGGCGGGCCGCTCTCGGCGATGTGCGAACGCGACGACGGGAGCGCCACCGAGATCCTAGCGCACGCCATGTTGGGTTTCTGGGTCGCCGCCGGGCCCGAGAGCGGCCTGCCTCCCCTCAGCAGGCTGGAGGACACCTTCGAGGAGTTCGATCGCGGACCGCACGGGGCGAGCTACCGGGGCCGCGACCTCGCTGCCACCCTGGGCGAGATCGACAGTGGGGTGCGCGAGCTGCGGGCGGCCGCCGTGACGGCTCGCCGCGTCCTCGAGGAGTTGCTGGCCGACCGGGCGGCGAGCGTCCTTGTCCACGGCGATCTCCACCACGACAACGTTCTCGAGGACGAGGTGAAGGGTTGGCTGGTCATCGACCCGAAGGGCTTCTTCGGGGACCCCGGTTACGACGTCGCGGCCATGTTCTACAACCCGATGCCCTTCCCCCTCGGCCTCGGAGACATGGAGGCGCTCGTTCGCCGGCGCCTCGACGCCATGTCGGACATCACCCGCATCGACGACGACAAGTTGGCGGCCTGGGGCTACGTGAAGGCCGTGCTCTCGTTGCTGTGGAGCCTGCAGGTCGGCGAGATCTCGCGCCACGACGTCCGCATGTACACCATGGCGACGCTGCGCAATCTCATCTGAGCCGCGCCGGCGAGGTGGCGCCATCTAGGCGATCATCTCCATGCGAAGCCCACGCTGGTCGAGGTCCCCACCGAGCCGCTCGTGACGTCCGGCCGTCCATCGCCGTGCGCTCCAGGCGGCCGCAAAGGCGTCGAGGACGTCGTCCGGGGCCGCCCCCACCGGGCGGAGCAGCGACCGGGCGTCGATGTCCGGGAAAGGCCCTCGCAAGGCCGCCAGGCGTTCGGCACGACCGTGCGGTGTCCGCTTCCAGTACGCCATGGCGCCGCCGGCGAGAACGCGGAAGCTGACTTCGGGATGCACCTCGAAGAGGCGTCGCTGCCGTTGTGGGGTGATCACCGCATCGACGGCGGCGATCTTCGGCAAGAGGGCGAAGGTCTGCCTCGAGAGTCCTTGGCCCGAAGCCGCCCGGCTCCTGAAGAGTGCGTCGGCGTAGCTCGTGGCTCCGAGCACGGCCCGCGCCGGCGCCGGAAAGACGGAGCTCCTGCGCGCCCCGATGCGCTTGCGAGCCTCCGTGTCGCACCAGCGTGGGCCGGCTTCGGGCAGCCCGATCGGGATGTCGATGGCCGCCGCCGCCAAGCGGCCGGACTCGAGGCCGGCGATGACGCCGCCCAAGTCGGGCACGCATCCGATCACGACGGGCCCGCTGCCTTCGGCGGGGACCGTCACGACGAGCCATCCGCCCTTGCAGCCGTCGATGCCCGCCACCACGGTGCCCGGCGTCCGGTCGCCGCTTCGAGTCGCCACCTTCAGCGGGGGAGTGCCGTCCCTACTGCGGGCATTCGGGCAGGCCGTCCAGGTTGTCGTCCTCTTCGTCGTCCGACTCCGCCGTGATCTGCTCGACGCCACAGGAGCACCGCAGCGGCGTGACCTCCACCGCCTTTCCGGAGTGGCTCCCGACCGTGAAGAACTCCGTCCCCTCCGCCATGTTCTCGAGCACGGCGTCCACCGTGAACATGGTGATGCCGCCGCCGAGTTTCTTGAGGCCCACCTCGGCGATGTGGCGGTGCCCGTCAGCCAGCGTCACGTGCTCCACGCACAGGATCTCCCACCACGGCTCTTCTTCGTCTGACGCCGTGCTCATGGCGACCTCCCTTGTCGGTGACGCCAGCCTACGACGGGACCGCCGTTTCCACCCCAACCGGACACGGCCTCGCCGGCCCACGGCTGCCGGGCTGCTCGGGCGCCCTAGTGTGGCGGCCGTCATCTGTCGTGGCTGGCTCCGAGCATGTGCACGGCGCCAGGGGGACGAGCCATCAAAGGGGGAAGTCGTGAGCGGCTACGTATTGGCGGACGTGACCTGGACGGACGCGGCGGGTCGCCGGGAGTACATCGACTTGCTCGGCCCGAGCCTCGCCGCGCACGGAGGCGAGGTGGTGGCCGCCAGCGGCGATGTCGAGGTCATGGAGGGGGACTGGGAGCCGGGGGAGGTCACCGTGATCCTGTCCTTTCCGACCCGCGAGGCGGCACGGGCGTGGTACGGCTCAGAGGAGTACCGACGAGCACTCGAGATCCGGAAGCGGTCGTCCAACTCGCGTCTCCTCATCCTCGGTACCTAGCCGTGAGCCTGCGCCGTCCCCTGCGGTTGTACGGCCGGGACAGCGACAAGGAGGCACTCGACTGGGACTGGGTCGACGGGCAGCTGCGGGAGGCCGGCACCTACTGGGTGACGGCTCGCACGCAGGGCCACCCGCACCCCCGCCCCGTGTGGGGCCTCTGGCGGGACGGCCACCTCTACCTCAGCATCGGGACACCGGCGACGCTGGACGCCTTGTCCGCCGATGCCACCGTCACCGTGCACCTCGACAGCGGCACGGAGGTGGTGATCGTGGAGGGTCGAGCCGTCGAGGGCCCGAGCGACAGCGCCGTCGTGGCCGAATACGACCGGAAGTACGACTGGTCCTACGAGGCGGACACCGACGGGCCCCTCACCTGTGTCGTGCCGGAGACGGTTCTGGCTTGGCGGACCGCCGGGTGGGCCGGCCGAGACAGCTTTCAGCAGACAGGGAAGTGGACGTTCCGCTGAGCGAGGAGCCTTCCGACCCGGCACGGCGTCAGCGCCCCTCAGCGCCGCCTGACACGTGTTCCTGCCGCCGGGCGACGGCGAGGCGGTGGTCCTCGCGAATCGTCTTGATCAACCGCGTCCCGATTCTCGCAGCCGCCCCGAAGCAGCCAGCCGAAAGGGCGAGGGGTATCAGCCCGTGGAGGCCGGCAAGAAGGGTCGTGAGGACGGCGACGGAGAGCAGCACACCACCGCTGATGTGGGCCAGCCAGGCCGTCAGTGAGGAGGGGCGGGCCGGGTGGCCTGGAAGCAGGCAGTCGCGTAGCGCTTGATAGGGAAACCACAAGCCGACGACGGGGATGAACCACGAGCCGACACCGAGGGCGGGGGAGCGTCGCGCCGGATAGCCGAGGTCTCGCGCCGTCGAGGCGGCGCTGTGCTGCCAGACGAGAAAGACGACAGCGACGGCCACTGTCCCGAAATAGAGGGCGTTCGAGAGCAAGGCCAGGCTTCGTGTCTCGTTGGGAAGCACGTAGGTCGGTGGGCGGGCGTTCGGTGTCGTCAACATCGTGCGGAACGATGCCCAAACGCTCGACCAGAACCGCCTGTCCAGGACCCACTCGAGGACAAGCTGCGCGAGGACGAGGACGAGGTAAGCGCACACACCGGCACGCGCCCAGCGCCACATTCGGTCCTCGCCGGCAAAGGCGACGACCGGGTTCGGTGGCGGGGCGCCGTAGGCGCCCGGCCGTCCTCCCGGAGCCGTGTATGGCGACCACCGCCTGCCGTCCCACCAGCGCCACGGTGCTGAACGCCACGGGTCGGGGTACCAGCCTGGCGGTGTGGGCGTCACCTCACCTGCACCCGGACAGCCTGAACGGCGCTGGCGCCCTCAACGGTGCGCTCGCCATGGCGGCATCTTGTCAGCCCGGAGGTCTCAGGCGGCGGCGGCATCGGCCAGCAAGGCCGGGAGGTCGTCGCTGTAGAGCACGGCGAGGAACTGCACGGCGCGGGTGAGGGCGATGTAGAGGAGTCCGGCGCCGCCCGGCTCCGCCAGGATGAGGCGCGGCTCGGCCACGACGACGGCGTCGAACTCGAGGCCCTTGGCGAGCTCTGGCCGTACGAGGGCAACATGGCCGGCGAGGCTGGCGTGCCCGTAGGGGACGAGCGGGATGCCGGCGTCGCCGAGGGCCGCCGTGATCTCGTCGTGAAGGACGCTCGAGGCGATGACGGCAACCGAGTGGTGATCGTCCGAGAGGCTGCCGGCGACCGAGGCGACCGAGGTGGCTAGGCCGCCCGTCTCGCATCGCAGCCAGACGGGTGCCCGGCCGGAGGAGCGGACCGAGGTCGTGGGCCGCAGGCCGGGTGACGTCGCCAGCAGCACCCGGTTGGCGACGTCCATGATCTCGCCGGGAACGCGGTAGCCGACGGAGAGTTCCTCGATGCGGCTGCCCTCCGGACGGCCGAGGGCCGCCAGGGTGACCTCCCAGTCGACGGCAGCGGCCGGAGCCGTCGCCTGGGCGAGGTCACCGAGGATCGTGAAGGAGCGGCCGTCGATGGAACGGCGCGACACCATGCGAAGCGCCATGGGGGAGAGGTCCTGGGCTTCGTCGACCACGACGTGGCCGTAGCGACGAGGCGGCCCGGCGAGGTAGCTGCGAGCTTCGTCGAGGAGGGGGAGATCTGCGGTCGTCCAGGGCTCGTCGGCCACCGAGCGTGCGCCCCGTCGCCGCAAGAGTGCCTGCTCGGCGCTCGAGAGCAACCCGGCGCTGGCCGCCCGCAGCACGCTCGGTCTGCCGTAGAGGGCTCGAACGATGGCGACGGCGCTCTGCGCCGGCCAGATGCGGTTGAGGGCAGCCTGAACGGCGCGGTCCTTGCCGAGCTCTGCGAGCACCTCCTCGAGATCGCCCGCCAGCTCGGGACGAACACGGGCGAGTCGACCCATCGCCGCCCGGCCGACAGCGCGCCGGAAGCGGGCGCGCCGCTCCCCGAGCGGCCCGCCGGACTCGAGCGACTGTCGGGCGAGCTCGGCGACGACCTGGGCGCCGATGGCGACGATGCCCCAGCGGGTGGAGGCCTCCAAATCCTCGGTCGGCGGGCGCACGGCTGCCTCGGCAGCCCGCGCCACGACCTCGGCCATGCGGATGTCGCCTTTCAGGGCGGCCACCTCGGCCACCTCCTCGCCCTTCGGGCGCCACTCGGGGCACAGACCGGCGAGCGTCGTCTGTGCGACGGCGACTTCTCCGAGGGACGGCAGCACCTCGGAGATGTAGGCGAGGAAGACGCGGTTCGGTCCGAGCACGAGGGCGCCGTGGCGCTCCAGGTGCTCCCGGTGCTCGTAGAGGAGCCAGGCGGCGCGATGCAGCCCGACGGCGGTCTTGCCCGTCCCGGGACCGCCCTGCACGATGACGGGGACGTCGAGGGGAGCGCGGATGATGGCGTCCTGCTCGCCCGCGATCGTGGCGACGATGTCGCGCATCGCCCCGGTGCGCGCCCGGCCCAGCTCGGCCAGGAGGGGATCGGGCAGCCCGCTGGCGGACACGACCGACTCGGCGTGCGGATCGTGGAAGTCCTCCTCGACGATGTCGGCAAGACGGCGCTCGTCGAGGATGAAGCGCCGGCGCCGCTTGAGACCGAGCGGGTCCCGGAAGGTTGCCCGGTAGAAGGGGACCGAGACGGGTGCCCGCCAGTCCACGACGACGGGCTCGCCGAGATCGTCCTCGACGTGACGGCGGCCGATGTGCCAGCTGTCGCCCGTCTCCTCGTCGATGCGCCCGAAGCAGAGCGGGCCGAGGTTGGCCGACATCGAGGCGAGGCGCTGCTGCAGGAAGCGGTGGGCGACCGTGGCGTCCCAGTCGCCGGGCGCACGCGCCTCGGCGTCGGCGGCGGCGGCCGAGGCGCGCGTGGACATGCCGGCGAGCAGCTCGTAGGCGCGGTCGAGGTGGGCCTGCTCGAGCAAGCGGGAGGCGTCTCGGCCCTCGGGCGCGGCGCTGCCAGCCGTCACGTCGTCCGCGTCCCCCACGCCGTCAATTTACTGCCGCCGGCCGTTCGCCGATTTTGCGTGTCCCGCTACGTGTCGGGTCCCCGGGCGGGCCCGTCGCCATGCCAAGCTGGCAGGCATGGCCACGATGCGCATCGCCGTCGGTCTCCTCATCGTCGCCGTGACGTGGGCGAGCATGGTGTCCACCCTCGTGACGCCGCGTGGCCGCTCACCCTTCCAGGCGATCGGGGGCACCGTCTCGCGCCTGACGCGGGCCGGCATCGTCGCCATCTCCCGGCTCTTTGCCAACTTCGAGGTGAAAGACGCCATCCTCGCCACGATCGGACCGTTGGCGATGCTGGCCCAGCTGGTGGCGTTTCTCGGGCTCTTCCTCGTCGGTTACTCGATCGCCCTCTGGCCGTATGCCACCGAGTACGTCGTGGCCGTGCGCGAGGCCGCCTCGTCGATGTTCACGATCGGGCTCGCCCACGTGGGCGGCCCGAGCAGCGACGTGCTCGTCATCATGGCGGCTGCCACCGGGGCCGTCGCCATCGCCCTCCAGATCGGCTACCTGCCGACGATCTATCAGGCCTTCAACCGGCGCGAGTCGCTCGTGACCCTCATGGAGGCCCGCGCCGGGTTGCCGGCCTGGGGCCCCGAGCTGCTCGCTCGCCACCAGCTCATCCAGACCCTCGACGCCCTCCCCGCCCTCTACCGCGACTGGGAGCAGTGGGCGGCGGAGGTGTCGGAGAGCCACACGAGCTACCCGGTGCTGCTCTACTTCCGCTCGCCCGAGCCCTGGTACTCCTGGGTGTTGACCCTCCTTGCCGTGCTCGACGCCGCCGCCATGCAGCTCGCCCTCACCCCCTCGACGGCGCCGAGCGAGGCGAGGATGTGCCTCCGCATGGGTTTCACGTGCTTGCGTCGCATCGCCACCTCGCTGCGCTGGTCCTACGACCCCGACCCCCTGCCCGACGACGCCTTGCAGTTGACCTTCGCCGAGTTCGAGTACGCCGTCGAAGTCCTCGCCACGACCGGGTTCCCCATGGAGCGCACGCCGGCGGAGGCGTGGCCGCACTTTCGTGGCTGGCGGGTCAACTACGAGACGATCGCCTACCGGCTGGCCGATCGCGTGGTGGCTCCGCGGGCGCCCTGGTCGGGGGATCGCCGCCACCTCTCGGAGTCGCTGCAGATGCCGGTGCGGCCGCCTCACCGGGCGCCCGACGGCAGCACTCGGGACGCCAGCAAGTTCCGGCCCGACAGGGCGGGGATCGCCCCCACGTTGAAGAAGCTGAGAGCCGGGCCCGGTCCCGTTCCGGCTCGATCCCAGAAACCGCCCGAGCCGCAGGCCGGCGCCTGATGGCTGGCGATGCCGGCCCTGCCCTCGCCGACCCGTTGCAGCTGAGCGAGGTCGAGATCGTTCCCTCCGGGCCGCTCCACGGCGTCTGCCGGGCGCCTGCGAGCAAGAGCGTCACGAACCGCCTCCTCTTGGCGGCGGCGTTGGCCGAGGGCACGAGCCATCTCGCCGGCATCCTTCGCAGTGACGACACGGCCGTCATGATGGCCGCCCTGCGATCCCTCGGCGCCGCCGTGCGCGAGAGCGACGGATCGGTCGAGATCGTCGGCACCGACGGGCGGCTGCGGGCACCCGAGGGCGTCATCACGGCCGGGCTGTCCGGGACGACGCTGCGCTGGCTGGCGGCCGCCGCCCTGCTCGTGAACGGCCCCGTCGTCCTCGACGGCGACCCGCCGCTGCGCCGACGGCCGATCCGCCCGCTCCTGCAGGCACTCGAGTCCCTCGGGGCGAGGATCGAGACCGACAACGGTCGTCCCCCCCTGCGCATCACCTCCGGCGGCCTGCCGGGCGGCCGCATCAGCGTGGATGCGGGCGAGAGCTCACAGTTCGCCACGAGCCTGTTGCTCGTGGCGCCCTACGCCGAGGCGGACGTCGTGCTCGATGTCCGCAATCTCGGCGCCGGCGGGTATGTGGACCTCACGCTCGAAACGATGTCCCGCTGGGGTGCCGAGGCCGGCCTCTCGGCCGAGGGCTTCTATGTCGTGAGAGCCGGCCGTCACTACCAGGCACGCGACGAGGTCGTCGAGTACGACGCCAGCGCCGCCGGGCACCTCTTTGCCTTGGCGATGGCGACGGGCGGCAGCGTCACGGTGCCGAACGCCGACGCCACCCGGCAGCCCGACGCCGCCCTCACCGCCGTCTTTGCTGCCATGGGTGGCCAAGCGGTCCGCCACGGCGCCGGCGGCGTGACCGTGAGTCGGGGCGGGCCGATGGACGGCATCGACCTCGACATCTCGGCCATGCCGGACCAGGTGCCTGCCCTCGCCGCCCTGGGCGCCCTGGCGGGCGGCGTCACGCGACTGCGCAACGCCGCCGTCGCCCGCGGGCACGAGACCGACCGCGTCGCCGCCGTCGGCCGCGAGCTGAGGAAGCTCGGAGCCGAGGTCGAGGAGGAAGGCGACGATCTCGTCGTGCACGGTGGCCGTTCCCTCACCGGCGCCGTGCTCGACACCTACGACGATCACCGAATGGCGATGGCGCTCGCCTCGCTCGGTGCCGTCGTGCCCGGCGTCGTCATCCGCCATCCGGGCTGCGTTTCCAAGACCTACCCCGGCTACTGGCGGGACGCCGCCGCACTCGGCATGCGGTTCCGGCCCGCTTAAAGGGCGCTGCGGCCGTCTTGCCCGTCCGCCTGCCAGGCGGCGAACGTGATGACCTTGCCCTGCTCCTGCCAGTCGAAGCTCCACGGCCCGCTGTAGGTGTTGTCCGAGAAGAGGTTTCCCTGCCCGCTCGTGATGGCCGTCTCGACGGCCGTGCCGTGGTACGGGCTCCACCCTGGGGACGTGCCGTAGTTCGAGAAGATGGCGTTCTCCCCACAGGCGTCGGCCGAGCCGGCGCATGCAGTGACGTCGTCCTCGGCGAAGGAGAAGACGTTGTCCGTCACCGAGACGTGCTGGGTGCGCCAGCGGCAGTCGCCGTAGAGGGGGTTTGTCGGCGTCGCTCCGACGAGGTTCGTCTCGTCGCAGGTGCGCAGGTTGGCCACGGACGGCGCCACGAGGGTGCAGGCGCCCGAGGACGAGTTGTCCGGCGAGCCGCAGAAGCGGTCGGCCGACTCCCAGAGCACGACGCCCGACCAGTTGTTGGTGAAGACGTTGTCGCTGATCGTCGCCCGCCCCGACTCGGGCCCGGGCACGCGTCCGTCACCGCCCGACTCGCTCACGTAGATGGCCCCCTCCGGAAAGCTCGGATTGCCCGGCCCGAGCGTCCAGGCGTTGTCCGTGAAGGAGTTGGCCGAGATGACGAAGTTGTAGCTGATCTCTTCTTCCCAGCCCGGGCCGGCGTTGCCTTGAAAGATGTTGCCCGTGACGTCGAAGCCGACGTTGTTCGTGTCGGCCCACATGCCGGCGCCCCCGCCGTTGTCGAGCACGAGGTTGCCCGAGACGGTCGCACCGTCGACCTCCCAGAACTTCCCCCCGCCGGAGCAGCCGCAGCCGGACGGCTCAACGGCGTTCCCGTTCCCGACGATCTCGTTGCCCGTCATGGTCACCGTGGAGGGGCCACCGGTCAGGCTGGAGGTGCCGTTGGTGGTGTAGGCGTCGAAACCGTACTCTCCGTTGTCCTCGAGGCAGTTCCCCGCCACGACGTAGCCCGTGCCGATCATGAGGCCGGCGCCCGTGGAGTCGTGCGAGATCGTGTCGTTCTCGATCGTCCAGTCGGGCTCGGCGTTGACGGCGACGGCACCGTTGCCGTTCGGCGAGGCGAAGCGGGTGATCGTGAGGTACTCGATGGTCACGCCGGTGGCGCCGGCGTTCGTGCCCACGAAGGCGTAGGCGTTGACCCCTTGACCCGAGATGACCGCTCCCGGTGCCCCCATGTAGGTGTCGGCGTGGCCGGCGTCGATCTGGCTGTAGAGGGAGGTCCCGATCGTGTGCGTGCCCGGCGCGAAGTAGTACGTGGTGTCGGGCGTGTCGATGGGGCCGGAGAGGGCGCCGGCCGGGACGGTCACGGCACCCGGCGGTGGGGCGCCCGGCCCCTCGAGCGACGAGGACCCGCACACACCGGCAGGAGCCGGCGCCTCGGCGGCCCGTACCGTCGAGCGCACTCCTCGCAGGGCGGCCCGATGGTCGGCCACCCCTTTTGCGACGAGGCCGATGACGAGCAAGAAGACGGCGAGAACGGCGAGGTTGCGTCGACGGGGGGTCACGAAGGCAGGCTCCCGAGCCACTGCGCCACGACGTCGGCGACGAGCTCGAGCGGACGGGCCATGGCCTCCCCGGCGCCGTAGCGCTCGCTCAGGCTCACGACGTCGAGTCCGAGGGCGGCGGCGGCCCGCCTCCCCTCCACGGTCGCCCCGCCGGCGACGCAGAGCACAGGCAGATCGCCCCGGCGAGGGGCGATGCCACCGACGACCTTGCCGTCGAAGCTCTGATCGTCGAGCGATCCCTCGCCCGTGGCGACGGCATCAGCAGCAGCCATGCGGTCACCGAGGCCGAGGAAGGACGCCACGAGCTCGAAACCCGACACGAGGGCGCCGCCGATCGCCGCCAGCCCGCCGGCGAGGCCGCCGGCGGCTCCGGCGCCCTCGAGGTGCCGGACGTCGAGGCCGAAGCTGCCCTCGTAGCGGTCCGCCAGCTCGCCGAGCCGCCGCTCCAGCAGGGCGACTTGAGCCGGCGAAGCGCCTTTTTGCGGGGCGAAGCGTTCCGCCGCCTGCACGAAGCCGGCCTTCACGTCGCAGGCGACGATCATCTCGGCTCCCGCCAGGGCCTCGGCGCCCTTCAGGACCGAGAGCGCCCCGCACCCGCCGTCGGTGGTGGCCGAGCCGCCGCAGCCGACCACGAGGCGCCGGGCGCCGGCGGCGACTGCGCTCAGGATCAGCTCGCCGACGCCGATCGTGCTGGCGGCGACGGCGTCGTTGTGCCGGCGCCCGCCGGCGAGCACGAGCCCGGCGGCTTGTGACATCTCGATGACGGCCGTGGCGGGAGCGCTCCCGTCGGACGCCTCCTCCTCGAAGCGCCAGGAGGCCGTCACGGCTGCTCCGAGCGGCCCCCTCACGACGGTTCGCCGGTTGGCTCCCCCCATCACCTCGAGGAGGCCTTCACCGCCGTCGGACATGGGCAGCTCCGTAGCCGCCCAGCCGCATGCCCGTGCCCCCGCCGCCATGGCGGCGGCGACCGCCCCGGCGGTGGCGGTGCCCTTGAACTTGTCCGGGACGGCGAGCAGGCACGGCACGGTCGGGCATCAACCCCGGAACGGCCCGGCGACATCCTCGATGAATCGGCCCATCTGCTCGAGACGCTCGGCGAGATCACGTCCGAGCACCCGGTCGGCCACGACGAACTCGTCGATGCCGAGCCGCTCGTAGGCACCGAGATTGTCCCCGATCTCAGACGGCGTGCCGACGAGTGCCGGCATCGGGAAGTCGCGCTCGCGCCACTCCTCGAGCTTGACCTGATCGTCGGACATGAGCAGGAGCGCCTGCGTGGAGCGCTCGATGGAGGCCGGATCGCGCGAGAGGGCCTCGCAGTGGGCGTCCAGCACGGCGATCTTGTGGGCCATCGTCATCGGGGTGCCCCAGGTGTTCCAGATGTCCGCCTCACGAGCGGCCATCCGCATGCCGACGCGCTCACCGGAGGTCCCGACGAGAAGGGGCAGGCGGGCCTGCAGGGGCTTCGGCTCACAGGGGGCGTCGGCGAGGTGGTAGTAGCGGCCCTCGAAGTTGGAACGCTCCTGCGTCAGCAAGAGCCGGATCACGCTGCAGGCCTCTTCGAGGCGAGCCATCCGCTCGGGGACCTCGTAGAGGTCGATGCCGTAGGCCTCGTGCTCGTTGATCTGCCAGCCGGCGCCGAGGCCGAGGACGAGGCGCCCCTCGCTGATGCGGTCGGTCGTCGCCGCCATGTTCGCCAGGATGGCCGGGTGCCGGTAGGTGTTGCCGCTGACGAGGACGCCGAGGCGAGCCCGTCGCGTGATGGTCGCCAGCGCCCCGAGGGCTGTCCAGGCCTCGAGCCGCGGACCGAGGCGGGGCGACGGGTCGTTCGGCATGAAGTGGTCGGCGACGTAGATGCCGTCCCAGCCGGTGGCGTCGGCGATGCGGGCCGTCTCGGCCATCTCCGGCCAGGGGTGTTCGGTCCCGATCCAGATGACGAAGCGCACGACGGGCGAGCCTACCGGGCAGCCTCGCCGAGGCGACGCCGGCGCCGGAGAAGCCCCGCACCGCCGACGCCGGCGCAGGCGAGCGAGGCGGCTCCACTGAGGGCGAGGCCGACCACGACGCCGCTCGAGTGGTAGTGCCACGTCAGGCGATATCGCCCCGCCGGGACCTCGACTCCCTGCAGCAGGCCGACCGCCTGCACACGGTGCCACGAGGCCGGCCCGAGCGCCCCGGAAGCGGTGACGCTCTGAACGGCGACGGACCAGCCGGGCGAGTACTGCTCGCTCCGCACGAGGAGGGCGGGCCGAGGCGACTCGACCAGAGTGACGGCGTCCTGCCAGGGCGCCGCCGCCGGCGTGCTGGCCGTGCCCGCCACGGCCGGCGCCGAGGCCGAGCCGGCATCGGGCGCCTCCAGCCACGCCGTGCCCCGCGCCCTCGTGTCGCGGTAGAGGACGAGGGGGCCGATCCGGCCGGCGTACTGCCAGTGCGGGGGCGTCAGCAGCCCCTGCAGGAGGCCGTTGAGGACGTAACGGACGCTGCCGACGGAGGGCTGCCGAAGGGCGAGCGGAGCGCTGGCAGCCTCCGCCGTCACGACGACGGCCGCCACGACGGGCGACTTCGCAACGGCCGCAGGGGCCGTCACGGTCAGCCCGAGAGCGCCGCCTCCGCTGCGCACAGCAGCCGGCGCCAGGAAGACGGTGGCGGCGGCCCCGCCGACCGTCCCGAGGGCGGTCAGCGAGGTCCCGTCAGCCAGGCGCACCGAGACGCGGAGCGGACCGTCCGGCACGCTGCCGTAGCGCCGGTCGAAGGTGACCGTCACGGCCGAGATGACGGCCGGGGCGGGCAGCTGCCAGCTGACGCCTGACCTTGGCAGGGTCCAGGGTCCGGCCGGCGGGTAGGCGGCGCGCGCCACGCCGCCGGGCTGGCGGTCGGCGGCGCTCGTCCCGATCGGCACGGGCGGCCCGGGCGGGATGGGGACGGCGGCGCCGGCCGGGAGGATCGTGCCGAACTGCTCCGGCACGACGACGACGAGCCCGAGGTCGAGGTCGTCGTAGGTGGGGCCGAGCAGGGCGGAGGGAAGGAGGTTCTCGACGTCGTGGGTTCCCGTGGCGGCGTCATAGGGGGCGGGCACGGCCGAGCCGTAACCTTGCACCGAGGCGATGGCGTGCAGGAGGACGAGGTCGTTCACACCGAGCTCGTCGGTGAGAAAGGCCGGGTAGCTCAAGGCCAGCTGGTCCGGGTCGTCGATGGCGATGCGGCTGCCTGCGGGCAGATGGGCCGTCAGGGCGGCCAGCGCCGGGTTGGTCGCGGCCAGCGTGGTGAGCGGGACGGGCTGGTAGGAGGCCATCACGACGAACAACAGGACGTCGGCGACGACGACGGCGGCAGCGGCGCGGCGCCGGCTCTCGGTCGAGGGCCAGGCTCGCCGCAGGAGGACGAGCCCACCGCCGAGCGCGATGAGCACGGCGGCGGCGTAGTAGCCCGCCATCTCGATCGGCAGCCGTGGCTGCAGCCGGGCGAGGCCGAGCCACCGTTCCATCGGGTCCGTCCAGGCGAACATGGCCGCGACGAGGCCGAGCACGCACAGCACGGGGAGGGCGCCGAGCCAGCTCGGTAGGCGCTCAGGGGCCGAGTGAACCGACGAGCCGGCACGGCCGAGGGCGCCGGCGGTGTCGGCTCGCAACCCGTCGACGAAGATCGCCAGCAGGGCCGCCAGGGCGAAATCCGAGATGGCGGCGTTGCGGTTCTGGTCCCGCTGCCCGCCGTAGAGGGGGATGTGCACGAGGAGCTGCCCGAGGGGCGTCTTGTCGCCCGTGCACAGCACGAGGCCGACAAGGAACATGACGTACCAGACGGCGAGCCGCTCACGGGCTCCCGGGGCGGCCGCCCGGTGCCGTCGCAGCAGGCTCGGCAGGAGGGCGAACAAGGCGATGAGGGGAAGGATTCCGACGGCGTAGGTAACTTCGGGCAGGTTGAGCGGACCGGCGTAGACCGGCATGGCGAGGTTGCCGTTGCCGCCGATCAGATAGGGCGTCACGAGCAGCGGCAGGCTGTTCCAACCGAGTGAGTAGTAGCCGAAGAGGGCAAGGTTGCTGACGGAGCGTTGCGAGGAGTGCAGGTAGCTGAGACCGGGCAGCCACTGCACCGAGCCGGCGGCGATGGCGAGGGCGGCGCCCGCCACGACGCTGCGCAGCGCCCGCCACGAGCTGCGCTCGCGCCAGCACCTCGCCACCAGGTAGATGACGGCGATGATGGCGTCGTTGGAGACGGCGCGCGGATCACCGGCGAGGATGACGAGTCCGCCGGCGATGCCGAACAGAGCCACCCAGTGCCAGCCCTCGGCCTTCGCCTTGACGGCTCGGAACATGCCGTCGATGGCGAGCAGGATCCAGGGCGCCAGCGCCGTGCCCTCGACGAGGCCGAGGTGGACTGCCTGGCCGCTCACGAAACCCATATCGCTCCAGGTGAGCGCCCCCAGCAGCGATGCGAGCGGCGAGCAGCCGGACCGCCGCAGGAAGAGGTGGAAGCCGACGCCGCAGGCGATGCCGGTGATCACGACGTTCAGCTCGTAGGCGGCCACCGGCGGCACGAGGGCGAACAACCACGTCGCCGGGAACATGGCCCCGGCGTTCCATCCGGCGAGGAGGGGGACGCCGCTCCAGATGCCGGCATCCCAGAGCGGCAGCCTCCCGTGGGCGATCAGTTGGCCGACGAGCACCCGGAGCGGGTAGTTCTGCGTGAGGTTGTCGCCGTCGAGGACCGGGTGGCCGGCGAGCGCCCACGGCACGTTGACGATGACCGGGACGAGCACGAGCACGAGCAGGGCGAGGCGGTCCGCACGGGTCAGGCGAGCTCGCAGCACCGCTCGACCCTACGGCGCCCGCCGCTTCGTTGCGTGGCGTCGCTCGACGACGTCTATCGTCGGCCGCATGAGATACGGCGTGTTCCTACCGCTCGTGGGTGAGTTCGCCGAGCCGTCGAGAGCTGTCAATCTCGCCCGCGAGGCGGAGAGGGCGGGCTGGGACGGCTTCTTCGTCTCGGATCTCACCGAGTCCGTGCAGCGCCCGGTGGAGGCCGACGCCTGCATCGTCACGGCCGCCATCGCCTCCACGACGACGACACTGCAGCTCGGTCTCGTGACACCGGCGGCTGATCGCCGCCGGCCTTGGGTGCTCGCCCGCCAATCGGCCATCATCGACCACCTCTGCCAGGGCCGGCTGATCTTCGGGACGGGCGTCGGCTACGCCAGCTGGCACGAGACCCTCGCCCTTGCGGACCGGGCCGCTCACGACGACGATGCCGACCTTCGCTCGTCGCTGTTCGAGGAGTCGCTCGCCGTCTTGCTGCTCTGCTGGTCGGGCGAGCCCGTGCGCCACGAGGGGCGTTGGATGCAGGTCGACTCGCCCCCGTTTCTCCCCACGCCCCTGCAGCGCCCACGCATCCCGGTATGGGTGAGCGCCGAGTGGCCGCGGCGGACGCCCCTGCGCCGGGCGGCTCACCTCGACGGCATCCTGCCGGTCTTCACCGAGCACCGCGAGCCGCACAGCCCACCGGCCGTGGAGGACGTGCGCGCCATCCGGGAGGAGCTGCGCCGGCTGGGCGCCCCCGTGCACCACGACCTGGCGCTGCGGGGCTCCTTCGCCCCTCAGTGGACGCCAGAGTCCCTCGACCGCCTGCGCATGCTCGAGAACGCCGGGGCGACGTGGTGGTTGGAGACGGTGGAGCGCGATGCGACGGCCTCCGCCGTTTCGGAACGCCTCGCAGCCGGCCCGCCCCGCGACGGCTGAACAGCGCCCGCACCGCCGGCTCGGCGGCGGCAGCCGGTGCAAGGAATCAGGGCCAACCGGCGTCCTTACAGTGACGACAGCCGTCACTCGGAAGGAGCAGTGGCCGTGGACGAGCAGGATGGCGCCGCTCGCCAGAGGCGCTTCCATGGCAAGGGCGCAGCGGCCGTCTCCCTCGGGCGCACAGCAGCAGGTCGGCGCCGCTCGCTCACCGTGCTCGTTGCCGTCGTGGCCTTCGCCCTCGTCAGCGCCGGCAGCGGGCTGACGGGCGTCCTCGCACGCTCGGCGCGCCACGGCGAGCGGGCAGGGCCGGCCGCAGGCTGCCTGGCTCCGAACGCCACGCCGGCGCCGGTCGCCGAAGACCATCTCGGCGGGTGGGGCTTCGACCTCGTCGAGCCCGGGACGTTCGGCGCCGTCGTCAGCTCCTCCTCGGCCCTCTATGCCCTGCAGGCGTGCGGAGCCGAGGAGACGCAGCTGCGCGTCCTCGAGATCGGGCGCAACGGCAACATCGTCGTCTCGGCCTTCTTCGAGCGGGCGGCGCTGCTGACGAGCAGCCTGACGCTGGCGGGCGGTTCCCTCTATGTCGGCACGGCCCGCCTCGACCTCGCCGGGCCCCTCAGCTCACCTCCGTACCTCCTGACGGTCTACCGCCTCGACGCCTCCACGTTGCAAGTAATGGGCTCGCGGGCGATCGGCCGCGGCTTCGGGCTGTGGCTGGACGCCACGGCCGACGGCGGGCGGGGCGCCACGGTGCTCGCCTCGACGGGACGCTCGCTGCTGAGCTTCCGGGCGGGCTCGCTGACGCCGAGATGGTTGGCGTCCTTCGGATCCTCGGTCGCCCAGCACCTCGCCGTCGGCACCGCGTCACCTCTTGTCGCCGTGAGTCTGTCCGCCCCGTCGGTCGCTGCATCTGAAGCCGGTGCCAGGATCGAGCTGTTCGATGTTGCAACGGGCCGGATGGCGTCGTCGCTCAGGCTCGGGGGCGGGGCCGTCGTGGAGTCGATGGCTCTCGGCTCGGGCGGCTTGTTCGTCGCCGTGTCGAGCGGCCTCGCCAGCACCGTGCGCCTCCTGCCACTGCCGCTCCCCGGCGCCGGCCGACCCAACCCGGCGGCAGCCACGGGGATGCCGGCGGCACTCGGATCCATCACCCTCGACGCCAGCGGCCCTACGGTCTGGGCGATCGACGAGTCGGGCCTCGCCTGCCTCGACCCCTCAACGGGCCGGCTGCTCGCCATCACGGCACTGAGCTCCCCGCTGCAGGGCGTCATCGTGCTTGGCGCCGCGAGCGACGCCGTCACGGGTTCGGGCATCGGCGTGCTCGCCTCCCCGCCCGCCTGCCGGGCTGCCTGAGGACGATCTCACCGCCCGAGGTCTCGCCGCAGCCGTCGCCCAGAGGTGGGCGGTACCGCCGTGGAGCGCCTCGTAGAGGCGGTCGCGCACGTCGTTCGCCTCCGCATCGCTCAAGGTCCGGTCGAGGGCGCGCAGGGTGACGCGCACGAGGAGGTTCTGCTGCCCGGCTGCGATGCCGAGGCGTCGTCGGGCTGCCGCCGGAAGATCCTCCGCCGCCGTGCTCGAAACGATGGCCACCTCCTCGACGACGTCGGCTTGCGCCCCGAGGGTCTCCCGCACGCGATCGCCGAGATCCTCGGCCTCGTCGCCGTCGTCGACGGCGATGGAGAGGTCGCGAATCACGGCCGGCATCGCAGAGGTGGGGTGGTACGGCTCGAGGGTCGTCATCTGCTGGCGGATGCGAGGATCGCCCGCCCGCAGGAGACGGATGTCGGGTATCGCCTTCACGAGCATCAGGAGGCGGTCAAGCCCCATCCCGAGCGCCAGCCCCGACCACTCCTCACCGAGGCCGCGCCGTCGCAGCAGCTCTGGATGCGCAAGGCCGCACTCGGCGATCTCCACCCAGGTGCCGTTCCAGCTGACGTCGATCTGCCGTCCGGCGAGGGTATAGGGGTGGACGCGTCGCTCGCAGCGGTAGGGGTGGCCCGGAACGAGCGCTCCGCAAAGGGTTTCGATCATGTCCTCGAGATCAGCTTCGCCGAGGCTCTGCCGTGAGATCCGCCAGAGGTCGACCTGAT
>Ga0181523_10001731_pt1 | contig 22792 bp, 19 predicted proteins | sample PEATcosm2014_Bin_43_FD_119752 | JGI IMG/M metagenome (GOLD analysis project Ga0181523, IMG submission 119752) | Peatland microbial communities from MTU Mesocosm Facility, Houghton, MI, USA - PEATcosm2014_Bin05_30_metaG | ecosystem: Environmental > Terrestrial > Soil > Wetlands > Peat | place... | reverse complement strand
GCCGTGAACGCTGGCACAGTCACATTGGCGCCGTTGACCAATGCGCTCTGGCTGGATGGGCTGAACGTATAGCCGCTGTGGCTAGGAGTAACCTTATAGCTGCCACGCGCCAGTCCGCTGAAGCTGTATGCGCCGGAAGAATTCGCGGTTGTGGTCGCGCTGGACGCCCCACTCAACGTCACCACGGCTCCATTGCCACCGGTCCCCGTGATCGTCCCCGATATGGAATACGTCACTGCCGTCGCCGTGAACGCTGGCACAGTCACATTGGCGCCGTTGACCAATGCGCTCTGGCTGGATGGGCTGAACGTATAGCCGCTGTGGCTGGGAGTAACCGTGTAGCTGCCGTTTGCCAGTCCGGTAAAGCTGTACGCGCCGGAAGAACTGGCAATTGTGGTCGCGCTCGACGCCCCGCTGAGCGTAACCGTGGCTCCGTTGCCACCGGTCCCAGTAATCGTCCCCGAAATAGAGTACGTCGTTGCCGAGGTCACACCCGTGCCGGTCAAACTAACCACCGCCGACGGTGTGGTGGGGTCATTGCTCGTAATCGTCAGGCTGCCATTCACTGTTCCAGCTATCGTCGGCTTGAACGTCAATGTCACCGGGGCGTTCTGCCCTGCACTGATGGTCGCAGGCGTGGTGATGCCGCTGATTCCGAAATCCGCTCCCGTAAGCGTAAGCACGGAAACCGTCAAATTTGTCGTTCCCGTGTTTGAAATGGTCAGGCTCGAACTCCCTGTAGAACTTACGGCGACGCTCCCAAAGCTCACCGTATTGGAGCTTAGACTTATCTGTGGCTGTGCAGCCGCTGCCGTCGCCGAGAGATTTACCACTGCCGGCGAACTCCCCCCGTCGCCGTCCAAAGTCAAAGTTCCTGTCATCGTCCCAGCTGCCGTTGGATCTACGGAAACAGAAAAATTCCCGGCCTGTCCTGTCGAAAGTGCCAAGGGAAGGGTCATTCCGGAAAGACTGAACTGAGGGTTGGAGAACGTCGCTTTCGTGATGTTGACCGCGATTGTGCCGTTGTTGGTGACCGAGAGGCTCTGCGCTGTGGCCTTCCCAACCGGCACTTTACCAAAACTGACACTGCTTAAGCTGACTAGAAAGGACGCAGTTGGGGTCGTCTGAGTCTTGGAAGCACTCACCACGCCGGAGCATCCGCTCAGCAATAGAAAAGGAAGAATAGCAACTGCCAGAAGGAGCGAGGATTTTCGTTGCCAGTCCCTGGGTACGACACACAGCTTATTGCTTCGAGTCCAAACCTCGTGTATCCGTGTGCTGGCCATGACACCCCTCCATAGCTGTATCCAGCTACGAAGGTACGGGTAATGGTACTCGGTGGCCTACTGGTGAAAGGACCAATTTCGGGACAGTCCTGTTTACTGTCCACAGGAACATCCTTTTATCTGGACCAAACCCTGCACCTCTTGATTGGCAAACTTGTGCACTTAATGGGTGGGCGTTCTCTTGCCTGCCCCACAATTGGGGCATCGTATTGATAATGAAGTTGTTAAGTTGGGGGCGGGTCAGTCCGTCTTCGCTTCTGGTTGGTCAGATTCCTACTAATCTGTGGCGCATTTGCCCATCGCGGAGCTCGACAGGTTCTTTGCTTGCTCCCCTCGCTGTGCGCCCTTTCGGGTCATCAATCCCGCATCGTGGATCTTGTAGATCAAGGCGCGGTAGCTGATCTTCAGAGCTTGCGCCGTCTTTCGGCGGTTCCACTGATTCGCGCGTAGCGATTCCAGGATGACGTTGCGTTCCATTTCCCGAATGGCGTCTTTTGCCAACCGCTTCAAGGGCACAGGCGCTCCATTGTCTTCCCCCGCCCGCATCGTGCCATTTTTCTTGGGAGTACGTTCGTGATAAATCGCTGCCTCCGGCCCAATCAATACGTAACGTGCAACGCCGTTCGACAGCTCCCTCAGGTTTCCCGGCCAGTTCAGATTCTTCAGGTAATCGAGCATCTCCGGCGGAAATATGTCCGCCTTGGTCGCGAACTGCTTTTCAAAGTGGGCTCGGAAGTACTCGGCGAGAACCGGAATATCCTCCCGCCTCTCGCGAAGCGTTGGCAGGTTTAGGCGAAACCCATGGATGCGGTAGAACAGGTCTTGCCGGAACCTGCCGGCCTCAGTTTCTTGGTCCAGATCTTTGTTTGTTGCACAGACAAGGCGCGCGTCAATCCTTCGTTCAGAGTGATCCCCAATGCGCGAAAATGTGCCGTCTTGCAAAAACTGCAACAGCTTGCTCTGAAGATTTGGATCCAACTCTGCAATCTCATCCAAGAACAGGGTACCGCGATGCGCCAACTCCACTCGCCCGGGCTTGGAAACATTTGCCCCCGTGAAGGCCCCCTGTTCGTATCCGAACAGTTCACTCTCAAGCAGCGTCCCGGGAATCGCCGCACAGCTCACTTTCACAAATTCTCCCGGAGAGTATTCCGAATTCGCGTGGATCCATCGCGCCAGCGCTTCCTTGCCCGTGCCACCCTCACCACACAGCAGGATCGGCACGTTCGTCCGGCAGATCTTTTCCGCTCTCCGACGGACCTCCCCCATCGCGGCCGACCGCCCGAACAAAACCGGGTCTGGCGGCACTGAGTCCAGTCGTTCCCAACTGGCGTTTCGGGTTGGACACGCTCCGGCCATATGCTCTAGTGCCAGGTCAGTTGCACATGGCCAACCAAAGAACCTGCCTTCCGGGCCCACATTAGAATCTCTCATATGGCCATAAGGTTAATTGTTTCAGTGAAATAGGAGAATAATTCCCAGTCAAGTTCTAGTACTGCCCCGAGGCTCACTTTTCATTCGCCCGCAACAATGGGAAAACTTCCAGACACAACGGGGAAGGATTGTTCTCTCAGGTGAATTTAAGGTTAAGAACGGATAATGGACGGAACGTCCAGGGGTAGAAACGAGACGTAAGAAGATTGCTACGCCGCAGCCAGCCCAAGAATGCGAGTATGGTCAGACAAGAGTGCGCTCGAATGCGCAGGATTCATCAAGCTCTAGCGTGTTCGCCGCGAATGATGTCATAGCGCTCGATCACCGCGGCAACTCCCATTCGTGGCTCTCCATCCTCCACGCGGCGTTCCACGCGGACTACCTTGCCCTGCGCGCGAACGAAAACATCCGTTCCGCGGGTGATCTCGGCGGGCAGTGTCAGTGTGATGTCAAGTTCGGAACCCGCATCCAGATCCTGCACGATTACGAAGTACAACCCGCGCGTGGAAATATCTCTTGTTTTGCCCTCTTGCCTACCGACTAGTTTTTCTGCTGCAAATCGGATGCTGACTGGCAACGTCAGGTCATAGCGTCTCGCCGTGCGGCGTTCTTCCATTACGGACATCCTCGACTCCGTTCGTGGCTCCCGAGCGTGAGCCACCGCCCCAAGATTTTATTTTTGAGAAAAAGTACCCGCTGGATTCTTGATTGTTTTCAAAGGAGAGAACGAAGAGACTCGCCGGCTTTGACTCAATCCCGCCGAGGATCCTCACTGCTCTGCCCCACGCGCAATGATCATCCTGCATTCTTTGATCTCGCGATCAAACTTGCACCCCTCAGGATGGTTGCTACGCTTTTTCCAGCTTGGTATTACGTTTCGCTGCGCAAGATACCCCGCGCCGCTTTTTCCTGCAAGGGCTCTTTTCTTGCAGCGTGCTCAGGTAGCAGCAGGTCGTACTAGGCCTACCGGCTACTCTGCCTTGACTCCGACACCGGCCGGTGCCGCCTCTTCCGTTTTCGCTGCCGCAGTGCGACGTGTCCTCGGCGTATCCAGGTTGAACTGCCTCATCTTATACAGAAGCGCCTTGTAGCTGATCCCCAGCATTTTGGCGGCATCTTTCCGGCACCAGCGCGTCTTTTCCAACGCGTCGGCAATCGCTTCCATCTCCGCTTCGTCTTTCAATCCGCGCACCAGCGCCTTCAAACCCTGCTCCTTGGGAATGTTCGTTACCTCGCGCGGGGAAATCCTCTGCCGCGTTGCGGACATCTCTACTAATTCCCGCAAGCTTCCTTCGTCATCCTCCAAAATCACGTACCGCTTGACGAAGTTTTCCAGTTCCCGCAAATTGCCCGGCCACGGATAATTCAGCGCCGCATCCATCAGGTGCTTCGAGGGCGTTTGTGGCGTCTTGCCGAACTTCTCGCTGTATTTCTCCAGGAAATGCCGGAACAACAATGGAATCTCCGTCGTGCGTTCCCGCAGCGGAGGAACCATGATCGACAACACATTCAACCGGTAATACAAGTCTTCCCGGAATCGGCCCGTTTTCATGGCCTCTTGCACATCCACGTTTGTTGCCGCTAGCACGCGGACGTCCGTCTCCACCAGGTGTCTCCCGCCCAGTCGCGAATACTGGTGATCCTGTAAAACGTGAAGTAATTTGGCTTGCAGGTGCACCGACATTTCCGCGATCTCGTCCAGGAAGATCGTGCCCTTGTTGGCCAATTCGAATTTTCCCGGCTTCGCCCGCACCGCGCCCGTAAAGGCGCCTTGTTCAAACCCGAACAGCTCAGACTCCAGCAACTCCCCCGGCAGCGCCGCGCAGTTCACCTTCACGAACGCCTGGTTCCTGCGTTTCGAACGCAGGTGGATCATCCGGGCCACTACTTCCTTGCCCACTCCGCTCTCTCCGCAGATGAACACAGGCACGTCTACCGGCGCAATTTGCAGAATCTGCTGCCGGATTCGCACCATCTGGGGGCTCGCCGCCAGGAAGCTCAAATCTTCGGTGACTTGGTCGCAATAATCCCGCAATGCCTGGTTTTCCTGCGTCAGCTGTTTCTTTTGCCGCGACTTCAGCATGGCCGCGTCGAGTTCTGTCTTTTCAAATGGCTTTGTCAGGTAGTCGTGCGCCCCTAGCCGGATAGCCTCCACCACCGTGCCCACTTCATTCGAGCACGACAGCATGATCACGTTCAGGCTGCGGTCCAGGTGCATCATTTCCTGGAGCGTATCGAGCCCGCTCATTTCGGGCATCAACACGTCCAAAATGATGAAGTCCGGGCGTTCACCCGCGCTTATTTTCGTCAACGCTTCCCTGCCCCCGCTGACCGTCTCTACTTCAAATCCGTCCACTTCGAGCAGGGTTTGCAGGTACTTTCGAATGCTTGGCTCGTCATCGACGACCAGGATCTTCTCTTTCACTTCTTTTACGGCCATTTTTCTTTCTCCTCGCCCCAAATCCGATGCTCAGTTCTGATCCATTGGCAGCAGAAACGCGAACGTACTTCCCCGGCTCTGTTCGCTTTCCACCCAGATTTTCCCGCGGTGCGCCTGGATCAATCTTTTCGCGATCGCCAGCCCCAATCCCATACCCGAGGTATTTCGGTCCACGCGCACAAAATCCTCGAAGATTTCCTGATGATGCTCTGGCGCAATCCCTGCTCCAGAGTCCGTCACGCTCACCTCCACGCTGTTCGGCCGCGGCAGACGGAATCTCCTCCGCTCTTCCACCGGCGCGATTTCCGCCACTCGACGTTCCCAAAAATGCGGCCGCGCTCGTAAGGTCACGGTTCCTTGGGACGGCGTGTGCTTCAACGCATTGTCCAGCAGGTTCGCCGCTGCCTGTTGCACTTTCTGGTAGTCAAACCGGAAGGTAGGGATGGAAGGATCCAGCAGCGTTTCCAGCTTTACTCCTTTTCGCTGAAACGCCTCCGACCAACGGCCGGCCATCTCTTCAAGGCAATCTCTCAAATCATTCTCGCGCAACTGCAGAACCAGCTTCCCGCTCTCTAGGGCCGAGTAGTTGAGGAACATCGATACGAGCCGCACCAACCTCTCGCAGCTCTCTTTCGATTCCTCCAGAATGTCCTTTTGTTTGTCACTCAGTCTACCGAGCGATCCCGTCAGCAGCAGATCGTAGTAGCCCTTGATCACCGCCAAGGGTGTCTTCAGTTCATGCGCTGCCGACGCCAGAAACACGGTTTTCTGCCGGTTCACTTCCTGTAATTTCAGGTAGGCCGCGAGCAGATTCCGGTACGTAATCTCGCGTTCCTGCAGCAGTTCCTGCACCGTCAGTTGCGCGGCGCTCTCCGCTCCATTCGCTTCTTCCTCGTCATTCTCAAACTGAATTGCCAGCCAGTCCGATTCCGGGATCCACCGCACGCGCGTCCGATAGGCTTTGCCGCCGGTGTTGCCTTGCAGCTCAAACTGGTTCTCGCCACTTTCAATTCTCTGGGAGATCGTCTTCGGATCGATCCTCAGTACATCGGAAAATATATTGAGAGGTGTTGTCTCTTCTTTGCCATGTTCTTCCAGGCATTTCCGGCCGCGCGCGTTAACCATCAAGACCATTCCGTCAAGGTTCGCCACTACCACGCCCTTGTCCACGGTCTCCAGGAGCGCTCGGACATGTTCAACGGTCACATTCGGGCTCGAGGCAGGCATCCTCCCCGAATCTGTTGTGGCTGAACTGCTCATGCTTTGGCCGTCCCTCAGTATAGTGGAAAAGTTTTTCCTATAGCCCGTTGCCCATCGTTGCAGACGCTCCTCGGCGTGTCAATGGTAAAAGCGGTCCATTTGCACAATTTGGGAAATCACCTGTCCAATACTCGACCACTTCTGTCCTCATCCTACTTGTGCACCTTCTGACTCATCCTAACTCCTTGATTTATTGAGCTCCTAGATGCAGTTGTATGCTACTCAACTGGCAATCAACCTGCTCCCTGTTGGTTGTACTAGTTCCTAAGTACTAACACTATGGCTCTCCGCCTCGACCACACGAAGGAGGGGCCTCGCGTGGATTATTCCGAGTCACGCCGATCGCCTCGCATACGCATCCAAGTCCCCGTCTTTCTGCGGGCCGCAGACGCGTCAGGTGCAGAGTTCATTGAGCTCACCAAAACGCTCAATATCAGCGCCACCGGAGCCTGTATTACGTCCGTGCATCTTCTGCGCCCCGATCAGACGGTACACCTCACGATCCCGGCCCCCTCCCCAGCCTCCTCCAGCCTCATACCCAGCGAAACTCCGCCCATCGTGGCTAAAGTACGCCGATCGGGTCTTCTGGGTGAACTTCGTCTCTTTGGGTTGGAATTCTTGCGTCCACTTGAGTAAATCATTATCCCCAACCAATTCTCCTACTGCCCCCCAGAGTGGCTGCTTGCCTTGACTGCCCATTTCCCAAAAAAATAACTTTCTGGAACTCGCTTATCTTGTCGTTTTGTAATAGGATACCGCCGTCCCCTTCGCATCTCCTTTCCGTGGATGCAGGTTGCACACGCGGCCTTGATTGGCACTTGATTTGCTCCCTTTTAGGGTCAGTCAACCAAATGTGCTTGCCCCAGCCCCCGCGGGGAGACGCAGATTGTAGGAAAACCCGGCCATGCCCAGTCCCGGAGCCCCGGCGGCCCCGCGTTTGCCCGTGGAGGACGCCTACCTCGAGCTTCTTGCCGACACGCTCGATGTCATGGACACTCCCGCGCGCAGCCAGTTTCTCCAACGCTACTTTCGTACCACCACGCATCTGGATCTTCGCGAATCTCAGTGCCTGCAGCTCTGGGAGGAAATGCTCCTACGGCGCCGTGAATTTTCAGAGCAACTCAGCCGACCCTTGTCGCTGAAAACAGTTTTGATGGATGTACTTTCTTCCGCGGGACTGATCCGCGTTCCCGTTGTGCTGGAATATGACGACTACAAGAAGCTCCAGGTGAATGCCGTCACCGATCCCCTCACCGGCCTCTACAATCGTCGTCTGTTCGCGGAGTCTTTCGAAAAAGAGCTCAATCGCGCTCGCCGCTACGGTCTTCCACTTGGCATCGTCATCCTGGACTTGCACCGTTTCAAGGAAGTGAATGACAAGTACGGACATCCTCGAGGTGACGAGGTCCTCCGCGCCGCTGCCGCCACTCTGCAAAAAGCTCTGCGCACTTCAGACTCCGCTTTCCGCATTGGCGGCGATGAATTCGCACTACTGCTGCCCCAAACCGATGCCGCTCAAGCCTTGGCTCTCAGCCGCCGCATTGAAACCGTCTTTGCCGAAACTCTGCGCCCTTTGCAACTCACTTTCCCCGTGACCATGGATCACGGCGTTGCTAACTTTCCGCAGGACGGCGATCAGTCTGATCAGTTGGTTCGCGTTGCTGATGAGCGCCTCTATCGCCTGAAGCATGCCAATCACTCGCGTACCGCCAGCGGCTCAGCGCTCCCCGCGGTTCAACCCACGACAGTTCCTCCCACGGTGCCAGCCACGCCAATCTCCATCGCTGCTGGCCGGCCGGGTGAAAAAACCTCAGCCGATTTCGCCGGCGCTTCTTCCCTCGCCGCGCGTTCCCTCACCACGCAAACTCCCCCTGCTCTCGAAACTCCGTCCTCTTACGCGATTCAGCGAAAAGCCGAACGCGTTTCCATGATCGGCACAAATGCCTACGCCATCATTGGCGAGGAAGGCGCTCGCCGCGCCCGTGTGTTGGACCTCGGTTTCGGCGGTGTCGCGCTCGAGTTTGAGCAGCCCGAAGAGCTTCCGGAGAGCCTCCTGGCCATTCTTCATGTCCCAATTCTTCCCCCCGTCCGTGTCTATCTGAAGCCGGTCTGGTCCCGCCGTACGGCGGAAGGCACCTTCCGTTTCGGTTGCCACTTCGTTTCCTGAGCCTGGAACCTCCGCCGCGGCGTCTGAAGTTCCCCTTCGAAGGGTTATTTCTGCAATTGACACATACTCTCTCTCTGCAAGCGTGTTTCACTTCATCCTGAATCAACTCAATCCTGCGATTATCGAATTCCCGCACTGTCCGTTGGTACAGGTTTGACCAGGTCTTCCCCTGTCCCACAACTGTACCGGGGACAGGTTGTCTGTGCAGGTGTATCAAAGCTATTTTTCACTGGTGAACCTGAGGGGGTTCGTTTCCGCAGTGCTATTCCACCGTCCATCGGCTTTCGCAGTTCGTGGGCACGCGCTGCTTGCCTGCTTTGCTGGCCTGTCACTCCTTGTTGCCGGTTGCGCTAGTTACGGCCCGCATGCACCACTCCCTGAGCCAAACATTGCTCTATCCGCCCTCAGCTTCAATTTCAAAACGGTCGTCGTTGGCCAGAGCGCTACGCAAAGCCTCCAACTCACGAACTCTGGCAATGCGCCATTGCAGATCACTTCAATTTCGCTCTCCAACAAAGAATTCGCCATCAGCGGCCCCTCTCTTCCCCGTACGCTGCTGCCTGCCATCACTCTCGACTACACTTTGGCCTTTAGCCCTACGACTGCCGGAAACGCCTCGGCTTCCCTGACAATCAAGAGCAATGCTCCGCAATCCCTTCCCGCCATTTCCCTCGCGGGCGTCGCGGAAAAGGTCGTTGTCTCCTTGCAGGTCACACCTTCTTCGATCAGTTTCGGTAACCAGAATGTGCAAAGCACATCCACCAAGAACGTCACCGTGCAAAACACTGGCGACGTTAGCATCATCATCAGCGGTGTAACCTCGGTTGGCTCCGGTTTCGGTTACTCTGGTTTTTCACCAGGAGTTTCGCTTTCGCCTAATCAGCAAATCACCTTTCAGGTTTGGTTCCGTCCACAGTCGGGTGGCGCTGCCATCGGCACAGTGTCCATATTGAGCCCGAGTCTCCCCTCGCCCGATTCTGTGTCCCTCTCTGGTGACGGGATTAGCGCCACAACCACGCCAACTCCTCCACCTCCACCTCCACCGCCGCCACCTACCCAGTACACGGTTCATCTCATTTGGGACGCCAGTTCCAGCGCAGTCGCTGGTTATCGTGTCTATCGCAGCACGACCTCTGGCTCGTCCTATAGCCCTCTTTTTTCCACACCTCTTAACGCACTCGCCTACAGCGATTCCACCGTAACGGATTCGAGCACCTACTACTACGTGGTCACTTCCGTGGACTCGAACGGTGTCGAGAGTACCTACTCGAATCAAGCCACCGCCAGCGTTCCTGCATCGTAGCTCCCTCCAACTGATTCTGAACGCCTGAGCCACTGGTTTTGCGTTCCGGTGAAAATCCCGTATAATTACAGATTGTCTCGTGACCTAGCGACGCGGCTGTGACCCGCACCATCGGTTCCCGCGCAGACCGGCCACGATAGATTGGAGAATCAATGAAACCCGGGATCCACCCCGATTACCACCACGTTACCGTCCATTGTGCTTGCGGGAGTACTTTCCAGACGCGTTCGACCGTCAAGGGAGACATGCTGCGCGTGGAAATATGCTCCAGTTGCCATCCTTTCTTCACCGGCAAGCAGAAACTTGTGGACACTGCTGGTCGCGTCGAACGCTTCCAGAAGAAGTACGCCAACGCCGCCGTCAAGAAGTAACCTCACGGCTTAGACTTGCTTATGCCCCGCGGACCGGCTATTGCCCGGTCCGCTTTCTTTTCTACTCCGCGCCAATAAATCACCCACTCCATTTTTGTGCCTCTCGCCCTTCTCACTCCGTGTAAAATCAATCCTCAACGTGGCCACGCAATCTCCCATGTTCGATGGTGTTCCTGCCTCCGAGTCTGTCGAGACGGCTGCTCCTCGCATCACCCTCCGCAACGCATTTGCCCATCCATTCGACTCCGCCATCGCCGCCGCGCGTACCTGCTACTCTTCCCGGCTCATCACTCCGGAAGAAATCACCGACAAGCAGCGGCTCAACATTGGCGCTGCCACCTTCTATAGCGGCCATCACACGGTCTACCAGCACGCCCACTTCGAATTCGGTCTGGAGAACGTCAGCCGTCAGTTCGTCTGGTCCTTCCTCCACGCTCATCCCTTCTACAATTCCGAGCAGCAGAGCCAGCGCTACGTGCGCCTTGATCGTGCTCAGGCCTACATCCCCCCTGTCTCTCTCTTCTTCGACGAGGGTTCTCGCCGAATCTATGAAGACGCCATTACACGTGCCTGGGACTGTTATCGCAAACTCTCCGCAATCCTTGTTTCCGATGCGCGCTCCATCTTGAATGACATCTGGCATATCGGTCCGATGTCTCATCCCAAGCGCTTGCAGAAAATCGAGCGCTCCGCCGAAAAACGAGCCATCGAAATTGCGCGTTACGTCCTGCCCGTCGCCGCGTTTACCACGATGGTTCATACCCTCTCTGGCATCGTCCTCCATCGTCTCTGGCGCATGTGCTCGGCTTGCGACACCCCCAGCGAAGCCCGCGCCGTTATTGGAGAAATGGTGGCCCAGGTTCGTCAACTCGATCCACAATTCTTCGATCGCTTTGGCACTACTCCGCTGGAAGAGCTCCCCGAGTGGAAGGATGTAACTCCCACAAAATCACAAGGGGATGACTTTGCCCGCGAATTCGACGCCCGCCTCAGCGGCAAAACTTCCCGCCTTCTCGACTATTCACAAAACGCTCCCCGTGTCATGGCCGAAGCCTATCGCGCTGTCGTCGGCCTCACGGAAGCCGCTTGCCCCGATGCGGAAGCCATCGATCGCCTTCTTAACCCCGCGCGCAATCTCTATCGCCTGGAAACCATCAATATCGGCGTTCATGCGCCCATGATGCGCGCCCTGCAGCACGCCAATTACACCTTCGCCAAAAAAATCAGCCACACCGCGGACAGCCAGGATCAGCGGCATCGCATGGTTCCTGGCTCTCGCCCCCTTCTGACTCTCGCCGACACACGCGACCCGGACTACATAACGCCGAAGCTCCTTGCAGACAATCCACGGGCCAGGGCGCTTTACGACCGCGCCATGCACGACGCCTGGTCCGCCAAGAATCAACTTCTTGACCGTGGCGTACCGCCCGAAATTGCCCTCTATCTTCTGCCAAACGCCAAGTCCATCCGCCTCGTCGAAACCGGCTCCCTACTCCACCTGCTCCACAAATGGACCATGCGCACCTGCTTCAACGCCCAGGAAGAGATCTACAACGCATCCATGGATGAAATTGCGGAACTTCGAGCGGTGCAGCCAGAACTCTCTCGTTACATCGGCCCGCCTTGCCACCTTCGCGCCGGCATCACCACGCCCATCTGCACCGAAGGCTCGCACTTCTGCGGCATCAAGGTCTGGCTCGATTTTCCCAACACGCCCCGCCGTATCTAGTCCCCAGTCATTCCACGCTTTCCGACTCCGACGATAATGACACCTTTGTGCTAGGCTCTATCCAACTATGAGCGTGGCGAACAAAATTCGATTGATCAAAGCTGCTCGTGAGGCTGGCTTGTCCGACGCGGAAATCCTTCGAGAAATCCTGGGCGGCGAGTATGGGAGCGAAAGAAGGCGGAAACTGGTGGTCGAATGGGGTGAACTGCTGGGTCTTACCTCGAGCGAAGCCCTCCGGCTCGCGCACGCTTCTGGCTTGATTCCGAGCGCGCACCCGCCCCGCGCGGCGTAACTCTGAACGCTTCACGGTAAAGTTCGGGAAAAGTCGAACGCATAAAACGATCATCTTCGGGCGAAGTGCTAGCCAGCTTCCGAATCTTCGCGATTCGCTCTCTGCGACTCATGGAACGGAAGCGTCGCTCAATCGCCGATGCTAGCTGCTTCTGTGACATGGCGCAATTTTAGCACGCACCCAGAAGTCTGTATACGGAAGCCTGGATCTGCAACGCCCGAGCAAGCCACGAGCGCTGCTTCTACCCTTCTGCACCAAAGGCTCGCACTTCTGCGGCATCAAGGTCTGGCTTGACTTCCCCAACACGCCCCGCCGCATCTGAAACCTGCTACCTTGTTACGTACGTCTTAGATAGTGGAGGCACGTTATGCTGCATACCCGGCTCCGCTTCCTCGCTTCTCTCCTGGCCGCATTTCTTGTCATCCCCGTTTCTTCCTTTGCGTTTGACACGCCTCTCTCGGACACGGCCGTCCGTGATGCTTACTTCCTCGGCCAGCGCCGCGACGAAACCATGGCGCGCTTTCTGCAGAAATACACCCTTTCTCTGGCTCCTCCTAGTTCCGGTCCTCACATCGCCTCTATCACGATGTTCACGCCCTATGCCCAGGCTGTACTTGATTCCAAAGACAGAACCGTCGGCTACAGCGCACAACAGGCCGCGCTCGAACACGCTAAACACGCGGAGACAGTTAAAGCCGTCGTCGAGATTCTCTTCACCGATTCTTACGGCCCTTACATCCCCCGCCCCATCGGTTCGGGGCGGGATTCCACCACAGGACTCATGCCCCGCCCCTACGACTTCTGGAAGGTCTATCAGGTAAATTTCTTCCACAAGAATGACCAACTCAAGCCTATCTCTTCCTTGGGCCAGCCGACTCTTAGGTGCAATGAGTACGGCTGTACCCTGACCGGTGCCACTCTCGAGTTCGAGTTTCTCGCCGAAAACGTTCCCTCCGATACCATCACGATTCAAGTTATCCCGCCTGAAGGTGAGCAGGTCATCCTTGATTTCGATCTGGCGTCCCTGCGTTGAGCAAGAGAGCCCGAGGACACCGAAATTCGCGTCGCCACCTCCGGTCGCCAGAACGTCGCGGAAACATTTGACCTCTCCGCACCTCGTTAGCGTGGAAGTTGAGCTGAATTCACAGGTCTGCGATCCTTCGCGCTGCAAATCGAAACAACTGTGCTGGTTTTCTCCCAGTCCTTCGCCATTCCCGCAACGGCTTGAGGATCCCCAGTTGGCGGATCTTTCGTCGAAAGTTTCGCTTGTCCATCCGCTTTCCCAGAATCGCTTCGTACACAACTTGTAACTCACTCAATGTGAATTTCTCCTGAAGAAGCTGAAATCCAACCGTGGTGTATTCCAATTTGTTTTGTAGTCGCTCGAGTGCATAGGCAAGCACACGACAGTGGTCAAAGGCCAGCGCTGGCAATTTTTCCAAAGAGAACCATTTCGCCTCGGCTGCATCAGCGCCCGCGGTCACTGAAAGCTTGTCCGAAGCAATAAGGGCATAGTAGGCAACGGTTATGATTCTTCCGCGTGGATCGCGACGCGGATCGCCAAAGGTGTAGAGTTGCTCGAGAAAAACATCTCGTACGCCAGTTTCTTCGTACAGCTCTCGAAGGGCCGCGTCCTCGAGCGACTCCTCTTCGTGGGTGAACCCGCCTGGGATGGCATACTGTCCCTGAAACGGCGGAACCCCTCGCTTCACGAGCAACACCTGAAGGGCTTCATCCCGCACCGTAAATATGACGATATCAACCGTAACCCGCAAATCCACCTCTTTTCACCCTATAACGAGATGCGCCCGCTCCTGGGCTGCCCCGATGCGAACGATTGCTCCGGAGTTGAATTGCAGATAGTCGGACTCGACCCCATCACTGAAAATTACCCCACCGGTAGGCATCAGCGATTCCACATCCAGACTTTGTTGCTTTTCGACAATTCCCGCAATCAGCCTCGCACTCGAGTGGCGACTCACGAATGGCTCGCGTACGACGAACAACAGTCGTGGATCTTCCCATCCTATGCGGATCGGTCGCACCTCATTCCCGCCGGCCAGATGTGCAACGCCCGAAGCCATATTAAACACCGACGACATCCAACCAGTTGTTCCCGCCCCTGTTGACACAAGGATTCCACTCGAGGATTGCGCCTCCTGATCATGGTTCCAACGGATTCGGTAGAGGGCCGAAACGTGGGTCCGTGCGCCAATAAACAAATCGTTGAACGCAAGCAACCTCTGCCCGTCATTGAGTTTTGCTTCGGCTAAGGTTATGGTCCAAACTCGAAATTGCCCGGATAAAACTTCTTCGAGGACGGCGGCCAATTGGCCTGGCAGAAATGGCAGCAGAACTCCATCGAATCGCCCGGGGTCGGGATTGACTGCTACAATCGGTTGCCGCCCAACGTACTTCGCTGTATTTGCAACCAACCCATCCTGCCCCAACGTCACGACAAGGTCCTCCGCGAGGAAGGAATATGTTGGTACAAGCTCGCGATCAATCAACTGGACTTTTAGCCCCAGGTCGATGGAGCGTCTCACAAGGTCGAGCGACCTGCGGTACGCGTCGTTTTCGTTCTGGTATTCGATGAAATCTCCGCCTGCGTGCTCGATATAAAACCTCGCCTGGGCCTCCGTGTTGAACCGTTCGACCAGTCCGGCGAGCCTCGTCTTTCGAGTTACCAGTACAATTTTCTTGTATGCCTCTCTAGCGCGGGAACCTTTCCTCTCGGCATCCACGGCTATTTGCCTTTCGAGGACATTGGAACAGTGGGACTGCTCACTCTAGTAGCGAGCAGGGAATTCAGTAGCTCCGAAGAAATATTCAGTTCACCGATTTTCTGCGCATTAGTCGCCATCTCTTGAAATGCCAGCGCTATCATGGTTCTTGGATCGGTACCCTGTTGAAAAACCGTCATGAGCGTTCTCCAGTCTATCTCTCGAACTGGCTTCAAGATCGCTTCCAACATATAGGCGCGGCTATCGGCTTCCTTCCGGTCGTTTTCGACTTTTTGGCCCATCAACTCAGCCCGCTTCTGTTCAATGGCAATTTCCGCCGCCATTTGTGCTTCTCTTATCTGCCGCTGTTTCTCCTCCACTGCAATTTCCGTATTGAGTTCACTCTCCTTGATTCGACGCTCCTGCTCCACGGCATTGTTGCGCCGGGCGTAAATCGCTTCGTCAGATCGCCTCTGTAGAGCCTCGCGCGCCGCGGCCTCCAATGCCTTGGCCATTTCCGGAGTTGGACGAATCGAGATTAGAGACAGATTCAAGATTTCGACGCCTAACTGGATCACCGCTTCCGAAGACCGGAGCTTGGCGAGAACTGAAGCGACTATGCTCTCGCTGCTCGTCAACGTTTCCTGTAACGTGAGCCTCTGAGATTCCGCTCTCATAAGCGTTTGTGTTGCGTAGATCAAACGTTCCGTAAGCTTGCGGTAGTCTTCCGTGGAGTAGATGCCTTGCTTACCCACGCTGAAATCGAGCAAAGTCGCAACTTTCTTTGGGTCGACGACTCGATACGTAAGCTGGCCCTGATAAGCTACCGTCTGAAAATCAGCCGTGCTCTCCTGAAATGCAAAGGGAGCGTCGGCGCTTCCCAGAGGAACGTTGACAATAGTCGATGTTGGCGCATAGTAGAAAAAAGAAAGTCCCGCTCCTTCGCGGCGGATCCGACCGTTCACGTAGTGGAATACATGGATTGTCGGGGCGGCTTTCATGAAACGAATGGAGAACATGTGAACCTCCTTAGTGTCTACCTGACACTACTATAGTGTCCACACGACACTTTGTCAAGAGGAAAATTCTCCGACTGCCCTTCTTTCTCTCATTGCTTTTCCAGTGCCCTATAGGTGGACGAACCCTGGTTTGACCTTTGCGGTTCCGCTTTTGAGTTTATTCCGCGTCGCGATTCACAATCGCCACCCGAAATAGCGGCTTTGTCATTTCCGAGGGTTCCATCTCATAATTCTGCGTCGTCTTGCTCGCGTCATAATCCCGCCACAGCCAGATCATTTCCGCCGGAAACTCTGCCGCCCCGTGGGCCGAACTGTGTGTGCCCTTTCCAAAACTGAAATGGAAGTCATACTTGGTCATTTTCAGAGCATTCGCCATTCGAATATTGGCCGGCGCCCAACTCCCGTAGCGCAATTCCAGGTCTCCGGAACCATCTTGCAGCCAGACGCGAATGTTACGCTTGGGTTCCCGCAGCACCTTATCCGGAAAATCCTGCCCGCCGTCGGGAATCGCTGGATCTTCCTTCCACTGAATGCTCGCGTAGCTTCCGATCCACGTGATCACGCGGCTGAATTGTTCGGGCATCTGCCACGCCGCGTTGAACGAACAGATTCCTCCCGATGAAAGCCCTGTAATCGCGCGGCTGTACCCATCCTTGCGAATGTTGTATTTCGCTGCGACGTTGGCAAGGATTTCGTCTCGCAAAAACCGGACGTAGCGGTCGCTGACAGTGTCATACAAAGTGCTGCGCATGGAATCCTTCAAATCGCGTTGCCACTTTTCCGAGTAGGCCTTCACAAACTTGTAGGTTGGCGTGCCGGGCGATTCGCTGATGTCGCCGGGATTGATGAAGACGCAGATCATCACGGGGATTTTCTTTTGCGCGATCAGGTTGTCAATCACGTTGAGCGCCAGCGTGCCGCCGTTCCGGTCGGTATATGCTCCCCCGTCCTGAAATACCATCAGCGCCGCAGGCGTTTTCGGGTCGTATTGCGCCGGAACATAGATCCAGTATTCGCTCTTCATCCCGTCGTAGATTTTGCTGGTGTGCACGATCTTCTCTGACAGCGTCCCGCTGGGAACTCCCGGTTGCACGTAGGACATCTCCCCAAATACCGGCAGGTTTAAACTCCCGCCGAATTCTTTGCCTTCAACCACGTAGTGATAGGCATGCGATTTTCCGGCCCCACCGATTCGCGCGATGCCATACCAGAGCGCCGATCCGGGCAAGCTTTGCATTTTCGGGCCGGGGGCGCCGTCAATGAACAGCGCCGGCTCCGAGGCCGCTTCCGTGGCAAAGAAAAAATCCGGTCCGTGGCCCGCCCAAGCTGTACCTTCCTTCAAAGCCTTGCCCTCAAAGCTCGTTGTGATCGCATCATGCAGCCCGGGACTCTTGGAATTGGCAAGCTCGATGAGTTGCGTCGCGCTCAATTTCTCCCCGAACGAAAAGGGAGCAAGAATCAGGCATCCTGCAAACAACAGAAGCAATGCCCCAAAAGAGAACGGCATCGTCACGGAATTCTCCTTGTCACGATTTTCTATAAACATGAATTGTCCTCTCCGTTTTATCCGCTGAACCCAACAAAAAATCGCGAACTCTACTAGCTTCTCCAGTGCAACGTGACCGGCCCGCTCATGGGGTGCGGCACGGGAACGCCCGTCCGCCGCGACTCGATCAGGTTCTGCTTCAGCGCGAAATACCATTTCGCGGGGCGGTCGGCGTCGTCAATCAACATCAGCCTCGGGTTGTGTTTCAATCCCTCGGACTGCTGGATCATCGTCTCCTGATCCTGCCGCAGAAATATCTTCGCGAACGCCCGGAAAATCCAAACTGGCAGCATCAGATTCCACGCTGCCAAAAAATCAATCCGGCAAAGGCCACGCCGCACCGGCGTAACGGTCGCGCGGCTGGAAAACCAGAGCTTGCCACTGTGAATTTCCTCGAATCGCATATTGGGCAACACAAAATCAATCATCGTGCTTACCCCTTCGCCCGTCATCTTCTTCAACAGTTGATAAGGCAAACTGTTCGTTGAAGGCGAGTGCTTGCTCATCCGGAACCCATTCTCGATCGGCTCAAACTGCTTGGCCTTTTCATGAATGCTCTTCTTGTCCCGCCAGAACCACGATTGGTGCACAAACGGCCCGTGTGCAGGATCCATCAGCCCAATAATTCCGTGATCAATGTGCGATGGCAGTTCGCATTCCAGCCGCGTCACCTTGTACTTCGCGCTGAATTTCGGCACTTCCGGCGCCGGCGGAATGGCTTCCGGCAATTTCGTCCCCGGCGCGTTCATGTATACCCACACATATCCGTCGCGTTCTTCACAGGGAAAATGCACCGCGCTGATTCGCTCAACTTTCAATTTGTCGTGGCTCGTCAACGACGGGATCAACACACACTGCCCGCTGCACGCCTCGAACTCCCACCCGTGATAGCTGCACTGCAGGTTCTTCCCGTCAAAGTGTCCATAGGAAAGCGGAATCCCACGGTGCGGGCATGTGTCCCTCATCGCAAACGCCTTTCCTTCGCTCGTCCGCCCGAGAACCAGCGGCACTTCCAGCAGCATCGCTTTCGCCAATTGCTTCCCATGAATCTCATCGCTGCGCATCGCCGGATACCAGAAGTCCCACAAAAATCCAGCGTCCGCCTGCGGAGTGCTGGGTTGTACAGCCTCGGGTACTGAATCCGGCGATGTTCGCGCTGCGTCACTCATGCATTCACTCTCATTCCCTCCCCCAAACTTCCCTTCGCATCCTAGTACACCACATTCTCCCCCAGCAACGCTCACTGGCAGCCCGGCAGCGCCCGATTGCGCCACCCCACTTTTCGCGTTATTCTCTCTAAGCCGAGTTTATATGTACGCCTCCTTCTATTAGCTGTCACCTTTCTCGCGCCCGCTCAGGACGCCAGTTCCGCCATTTTCGATTTACAAACAGGACAACACCCGTCACGCCTCGTCCGTGACCCTTAGCTTCGTCGCAGAAAGGTTCTTATATGTCAGGTCTCACTCTTAGCGAAAAACTAGATCAGCTCGACGCCCGCTACCAGGAAATGACTCAGGAACTCTCCACTCCTGAAGTTGTCACCGATTCCGCGCGTTTCCAAAAACTCGCCAAGCAGCACGCCGAACTCCAGGAAATCGTCACCAAGCATCGCGAGTTCCGGCAAGTTGAAAAGGATCTAGCCGGGGCTCACCAGATGGTCGTCGAATCCGAGGACGCCGACATGCGCCACATGGCTCAGGAAGAAGAAAAACTTCTTCTCGCCCGCAAAGAACAGATCGAGCGCGAACTAAAACTCCTTCTTCTTCCCAGGGACCCCATCGACGACAAAAACATCATCCTCGAAATTCGCGCCGGCACCGGCGGCGACGAAGCCGGCATCTTCGCCGCTGATCTCTTCCGCATGTACTCGCGGTACGCCGAGACTCAGGGCTGGAAAGTGGAAGTCATGGATAGCTCTCCCACCTCCATGGGCGGCGTGAAAGAAATTGTCGCCGCCATTTCCGGCAACAAAGTCTATTCCAAGTTGAAGTATGAAAGCGGTGTTCATCGCGTCCAACGCGTGCCAGACACCGAGACGCAAGGGCGCATCCACACCTCCGCCGCCACCGTCGCTGTTCTTCCCGAAGCCGACGACATCGACATCAAGATTGAAGCCAAGGACCTGCGCATTGATACCTTCTGCTCCTCTGGTCCCGGCGGCCAATCCGTGAACACCACGTATTCTGCTGTCCGCATCACCCATATTCCCAGCGGCCTCGTCGTCTCCCAGCAGGACGAAAAATCGCAAATTAAGAATCGTGCCAAAGCCATGCGTGTTCTCCGCGCGCGTCTCTACGAGATGGAACTCGAAAAACAGCAAGCGGCCATCCTCGCGGAGCGCCGCGGCCAAATCAAAACCGGCGACCGCTCCGAGAAAATCCGCACCTACAACTATCCGCAAAACCGCGTCACCGACCACCGTATCGGCCTGACCATTCACCAACTCACCGAAGTCATGGATGGCAAACTTGCCCCGCTCGTTGACGGCCTGGTCGGTCATTATGAAGCCGAACGCCTCAAACAGGAGCTAGCCGAGGCATAATCTCCTTAGCGGAGGATCCCATGCTTTCCCGTCCAGGTTCGAAGCCAGGTCCCGTTTGGATGCGCCGTCTCAGCGACTCCTTTTCCGATCCCGATCGCGCGCTGAAGATGATGATGCCCTTCTGGGCCTTCTTCATCATTTATATGCTCGTGTTTATTGGTCTGACCCACTTTGTAACTGCCGTGATTCTCTCGAAGGACTACGTCTACCAATCCTCCACTCATATCGCGGGTTTGCCCCTGGTCTCTTACAGCCCTGCCGCTCACGGCATCATTGCCATCGGAGGACGCGCTACAGGCGTCATCGCGCTCGGTGGCCTTGCCGTTGGTTTTGTCGCAATTGGCGGCGTAGCCGTCGGCGTGATTTCGGTGGGTGGTGTTTCTCTCGGACTCTTCGCGCTTGCCGGTGTCGCCCTCGGTTGGCGCGCCTTCGGGGGCCTGGCTGTCGGCCACTCCGCCCTTGGTGGCTGCGCCATCGCTAAATATGCCTATGCGGGAAATGGCGTAGCTTACGGCACCGTGGAAGCGAGCGGCCGGCAGAAAGAACATCTCATTGGCTGATCTCTCTCCCACGAGCGGTGGCGTCGCGGATCGCTCCGTGCGCTCCCTGCTCAAGCAGGGCATCAACCAGTTGCGCACAGCCAACGTCCCATCCTTCACCTTGGCCGCTGAGCTTCTGCTCTTGCATGTTGCCAACCACGATCGCGCCTGGCTTTATGCCCATCCGGAAGAAATTCTCTCCGCCGAAGTTGCCACTCATTATTTCGCCTTGATTCAACGTCGCGCCGGCGGTGAACCCACGCAGCACCTCACCGGCAAACAGGAATTCTGGGGCCTCGAATTCGAGGTAACTCCTGACGTTTTGATCCCGCGCCCAGAATCCGAGCATCTCATCGAAGTCGCTCTCGATCGCCTTACCCTCCGCGAACTCCGCGCCGGCCGGCCTCCACGCCTCACCGGTAACGGCATGGCCCTCGCCGATATCGGCACCGGCTCAGGTTGCATCGCCATTGCTCTCGCCAGGGAACTTTATCAGGCCACTGTCTACGCCGCCGACATTTCCGCCGTTGCTCTGGCCGTTGCCCGTCGCAATGCCGCGCGCTTTGGCTTCGCGGACAGTATTCGTTTTATTGAGTCCGACCTTTTTGCGGCCTTCACTCCCGTCCGCTTCGATTTGATTGTGAGTAATCCGCCGTACGTCAGTCGCCGCACTGCAGAGACGCTCGCCCGCGAAGTTCGCGAGCATGAACCTGAAGTCGCTCTCTACGGCGGAGAAGAAGGATACGAATTTTACGCCGGACTCGTGGCACAGTCTCACGAATTCCTGAAGCCGGGCGGCCTGCTTGTTCTCGAGCTTGGCCACGACAGCCTGCCCGCCGTGCAGCCCCTCCTCGAATCGCGCCAATGGACCAATCTCGGCGTCACCAACGATCTAGCGGGCATCCCCCGCGTCCTCGCCGTCGAACGCATTTAGCCCCCTACCGGAATTCACCCCGCTACCACGTCTTGAATAGTCGGTTGCCGCATGATTTCCTTGTTATCTTCTATTGACAACAAGTACTTTGCATTATAAAGTATACCCATCCCTCGAGTACACCATGCAAGTAACCGATCTCTTCTTTCTCGCCTGTGTTCTCTTTGTATTTGTCCTTCTACTTCGCATTGCCATCGCCCTTCTCCGCCAACGCTGGGCCGCTGCCGGTCGAATAATGCGCTCTCTGGGCTTATTCCTCATTGGGTATGCTGTCGTTCTTCTCGTGGTTGGATTTACCATGCCGCGCCGCTCGTTTGCTTCAGGCCAGCGGGAGTGTTTCGATGACTGGTGTGTCGCTGCGCTCAGCGTAGCCCCGCTGAATTCTCTCCGAAGTTGCCCTGTCCGCCGGGTCCCGACAACGACACGTGGGTCGCTAGTGTGGAAGTCTCCAGCGACGCAAAACGGGTTCGTCAGCGCGCGCGAGACGCGTGGGTCGAACTTGAAGATCAGCCGGGGCAACGCTACCAAGCCTGCGCCGCTGCACTTCAGCAAGGTGCACAACCACTGCACTGGCTGACGGATGAGCTGGGTCCAGGCGATTCGTTCAAAGTCTGGTTGCCTTTCCGGATTCCGCACACAGCCAAACCCGTTGGCTTGGTCGTTCATCATGGCGAATACCCCGGAAAATTCATCATTGGCGATGATCAGGGTGCACTGCACAGCCCCGCGCTGTTGCGGCTTTCTACCCAACCGTAAACCATATCTGGCAATTGGAACACACGCGCCAATTCGTCACGTGGACATTGCCTGCCGTAAGCCAAAGTCGTACGCTAGCCGCATGCCGGACCTGGCCCGCTTTCGCGCCAAACACGATCCCGTTGAAGAGCGTGAACTCCCTCTCCACTCCTCCATCCTCCATGTGGATATGGACGCCTTCTTCGTTTCCGTGGAACTCCTCCAGCGCCCCGACCTCCGCGGCAAGCCCGTTGTCGTTGGCGGCAGGCCCGATCAGCGCGGTGTTGTCTCCGCTGCCAGCTACGAAGCGCGCAAATTCGGCATCCATTCTGCGATGCCCTTGCGCACCGCGGCGCGCTTGTGCCCGCATGCCGTCTTCCTTGATGGCCATCACGAAAGGTATTCCGAATGGAGCTATCGCGTTGCCTCCATCCTTGTTAAGTTCTCTCCTATCGTGGAAATGGTCTCCATT
>Ga0181523_10001727_pt1 | contig 22830 bp, 19 predicted proteins | sample PEATcosm2014_Bin_43_FD_119752 | JGI IMG/M metagenome (GOLD analysis project Ga0181523, IMG submission 119752) | Peatland microbial communities from MTU Mesocosm Facility, Houghton, MI, USA - PEATcosm2014_Bin05_30_metaG | ecosystem: Environmental > Terrestrial > Soil > Wetlands > Peat | place... | reverse complement strand
GGACTCGGCCCTGCAGTCCACACTCGATGAAGTTCGAAGGCAGGCCGCCGAATTGCGTGCCTCCCGCTCGCGTATCGTGGCGGCCGCGGATGCCGAGAGGCGCCGGGTGGAGCGGGATCTCCACGATGGCGCCCAGCAACATCTGGTGGCACTCGCCGTCAACGTGCGCCTGGTCCGTGATCTGGTGAGCGAGGACCCAGAGGCCGCCACCGCGGCGCTCGACGAGATCGCCGTCGAGGTCAAGGCCACGGTGCAGGAGCTGAGGGATCTGGCTCACGGGATCTATCCGCCGCTGCTGATGGACAATGGACTGCCCGATGCCCTCCGGGCCGTGGCGTCGAGGAGCCCCCTCGACGTGGAGGCTTCGGTCGACGGGATCGGGCGCTTTTCGGCCGCCGTCGAGGCGGCGGCGTACTTCTGCTGCCTCGAGGCGCTACAGAATGCCGCCAAACACGCACCCGACGCCCACGTGCAGCTCCGGGTGTGGGAAGAGGAGGGCGGTCTCCTCTTCGCCGTCAAGGACGACGGGCCGGGTTTCGACCCCGAGGTGGCCCAGGCCGGACATGGATTCATGAACATGAGCGACCGCCTGGGTGCCATCGGGGGCTCCGTCCGGTGGGAGTCGACGCCCGGTTCGGGGTCCACGGTGCGCGGCTCGATCCCGCTCACCTGAGACTCGCCCTGCGCGCCGTTGGGCAGCAGGACAGGGAGTGTCAGCCGGGGAGGAACCCGATGGTCTCCCGCTCGGCCCAGATGCGCTTCAATTCGGCCGGGCCGAGCTCTTCCTTGTTGACGTAGGCCCGAGCACCGCTGGTGGCCGCGTCCGGCGGGAGGTCCTGGGGGCTGTAGGTGGAGCAGAGGATCACCACTACATCGGGTTCGGCGGCCACGATTCGGCGGGTGGCCTCCACCCCGTTCATCCCCGGCATATTGATGTCCATCAGCACCAGTGCCGGCCGCAGTTCGGCAGCCTTGGCAATTGCCTCTTCGCCGTTGGTGGCCTCACCCACCAGGACGAAGCCATCCAACCGGCGCACGACGGCGCGTGCCGCCGAGCGGAAGGGGGCCTGGTCATCGACGACCATCACCGGGAGCTCTGTTTCCATGATGGGCAATTCTCTCATGAGAGGTCCACCCTCGACAGGGAGCTAGCACTCCTCGGGGGTGTGGCTACCCGGTGGTCTGGCCGCCCAGATAGATGAGCACCGCCTTGACCCGCCGGTTGACATCCTCTTCCTCGGTCAGTCCGAGCTTGGAGAAGATGGCGTTGGTGTGCTTCTCCACCGCCCGCTCCGACAGGAACAGAGAGGCGGCGATGGCCGCGTTGTTCTTGCCCTGGGCCATTTCGGCCAGCGTCTCCAACTCGCGCACGGTGAGCCGATCGAGGTCCGAGGGTCGCCGTGGTGCCGTCGCCCCCACCAGCGAGTCGACCACTGCGGGGTCGACCACCGATCCTCCCTCGGCCACGGTATGGATGGCCCGGACCAGCTCGTCGACCCCGGCGACCGACTCCTTCAACAGGTAGGCCCGGCGGGCGGAGCCGTCGGCCAGCAGGGCCAGTGCGTACTCGGGATTTGCGTACTGGCTGAGCACGACCACACCGATGTGTGGTTGATGCTCACGCAGGTGGGCGGCGGCCTGGACACCCTCGTCGGTGCCGGTCGGCGGCATCCGGATATCGGTGACCACCACATCGGGCCCGACCTCCTCGACAAGAGCCAGGAGGCCCGGCAGGTCGTTGGCCGTCCCCACCAGCTCCAACCCGTTCTGATGGGCGATGAGCTTCTCCACGCCCTGGCGCAGGAGCACGTTGTCCTCGGCCAGCACCACCCGGACCGTTCCCATGGCCGACCACCGTAGTCTGCCGTGTCGTCGACCAGGCTGAGCCGGTCACCGGGCGAGCGACCTGACCGGTCCGGCGGAATGGTGGTAGCACCCCGCCCGGCGGTGGGTTGACGCCCTTGGCGCGTGGCTCCGGACCGATCAGACTGCAGGGAGCATGGGCGTGTCCGATTCGGCGTGGGGGAGCGGCAAGGGGGCGGACCGAGGGGTCGCGGGCGGTGGCGCGCTATGGACGTAATGGTTCTCAGGTCGGCCTGGTACCGGTTTCGCACCACGTTCGACCGCCAATGGGGCGGCTATCTGACCGTGCTCCTGCTCATCGGGTTGGTGGGAGGCCTGGCCATGGGGGCGGTGGCCGGAGCCCGGCGCACCCTGGCATCGCCGGCGGTGTACATGGCCAGGACCAATCCCTACAGCTTCGGCATCGGCACCGGGGTTCTCGATCCGCTGCTGGGCACTTCGTCCGGTTACGACCCGGTCATCATCAACACCATCGCCCACCTGCCTCATGTGAGCAAGGTGGTAAGTGATTCGGGACTCAACCTCGTCGTCCTGAACAAGGACGGCTCTCCCGACAAGCTCGATGCCAACCCGGGAAATGGCTCCGGAAGCATTGACGGCGCCTACTTCACCACGGAGAAAGCCAGTGTCCTCCACGGGCGGATGCCCAATCCGGACAATCCACACGAGTTCGTGGTCAACTCCGTCGTCGCCCAGCAGTTGGGACTCCATGTGGGTGAGGTGGTCCCTTTTGGTATCTACTCCAACGCCCAGACCGAAGCTCCCGGCTTCGGCACCGCCGGCGTGCCGCCCTACCGCCGGATCGACATCACGTTGGTCGGGATCGTGATCGACCCTGTCTCCGTGGCGGCGGATCAGACCGACCTGGAGTCGCTGCAGATCTTCACGCCTGCGCTCACCCGGCAGTTGCTCTCCTGCTGCGCCAACTACACCGTCACCGGGGTGCTGGTGAACGGCGACCGTGGCGCCGTCAACCGGGTGGAGCAGGAGGCGCAAAGGTCGCTGCCCGAGGGATATCCGGTGATCCTGTCCTCGACCACGGACGAGGTTGTGGTCAAGGCGGAACGATCGGTCAAGCCCCTGGCCATCGCGCTCGCCGTGTTCGGCGGGATCGCCGGCCTGGTGGCGCTCATCGTGGCCGGCCAGGTCATCGGTCGCCAGCTCCGATTCGGCGCCGAGGAGCGACGCATCCTCCGGGCCCTCGGTGCCGATCCGGCCGAGACCATGATCGACGGTCTCTTGGGTCTTCTGATGGCCATCGCGATCGGTTCGATCCTGGCGGTGGCGGTGGCCGTGGCCCTCTCGCCGATCGCCCCGATCGGGGTGATCCGACCGGTCTATCCCGACCGAGGTTTTTCCTGGGACTGGACGGTGCTCGGGCTTGGATTCGCCATCCTGTTGGGCGGTCTGGGCGCGGTGGCCGCGGCGATCGCCTACCGCCAGTCCCCTCAGCGCGTGGACAGGCGGAGAGGTCGTGCAATCGACCGGGAATCGAGCTCCGCCAGCGTGGTCGCCGGCTGGGGCCTGTCGGCCCCGGCGGTGGAGGGTGTCCGCTTCGCCCTCGACCCGGGTGCCGGGCGCAACGCCGTGCCCGTGCGGTCGGCCATCCTCGGAACCGCCCTGGCCCTGTGGGTGGTGGTCACCACGGTGACCTTCGGGGCCAGCCTCGACTCGCTGGTCTCCCATCCCAACCTCTACGGCTGGAACTGGGACTATCAGCTGAGTGGCGGATCCGGATCGGGAGACATCCCTGCCACCCAAGTGACCCGCCTCCTCGAGGCCGATCACTCCGTTTCTGCGTGGTCCGACGCCTACTTCGCCGACCTGAAGATCGACGGGCAGACCGTGCCGGTGCTCGGGGGGACACCGAACGCACCGGTGCAGCCCCCGGTGCTGTCCGGCCACGGGCTCCAAGGGTCGGGCCAGATCGTGCTGGGCCCGCTGACGCTGTCCCAGCTCGGCAAGCACGTCGGAGACGCGGCGGAGGTGGACACCGGAGCCGCCAGACCATCGCGGCTGCAGATCGTGGGCACAGCCACTATGCCCACCATCGGAGACTCCGGGGAACAGCACCTGGAGATGGGAAGCGGGGCCCTGCTCTCCTCCACCCTCATCCCGCCCGCGGCCCGGAATCCCTTCGACGACCCGACGACCGGCCCTGAGGCAATCTTCGTGCGATTGAAGAGCGGAGTCGATCACCAGGCGGCGTTGGAGTCGTTGCAGCGGATTGCCAACGCCACCAGCACGCCGTCGAATTTCGGCGTCGCGGTGACGTCCGTGCTGAGGCCGGCGGAGATCGTGAACTACCGCTCGATGGGGACCACGCCGGTGCTGCTCGGAGTCTCTCTCGCCACCGGGGCGGTCGCTGCCCTCGGACTGACCCTGGTGGCGTCGGTCCGTCGGCGCCGACGCGACCTGGCGGTGTTCAAGACCCTCGGCTTCACCCGTCGCCAGCTGGCCGCCACCGTGGCCTGGCAGTCGAGCGTGTCGGTGGTGATCGGCGTGGTCGTGGGCGTGCCCCTGGGCATCATCACCGGGCGCTGGCTGTGGACTCTGTTCGCCACCGAGATCAATGCTGTGCCGACCCCGACCGTGCCGGTGGGTTGGATCGTCGCTATCGCAGTCGGCGCCCTGGTGCTGGCCAACCTGGTCGCGGCCATCCCCGGTCGCCTCGCCGCTCGCACCCCGACGGCACTGGTGCTGCGGGCGGACTGATGGGTACGGCTGTGGTGGTCGGGTCGTGAGCAGCCAGGCAGTCCGGGTGGTGTGGTACCGCTTCGTGGCCACGCTGTCGCGAAGGCGGGGCGGCTACCTGGCACTGATCGTGCTCATCGGGCTGGTGGGTGGCCTGGCCATGGGCTCGGTCGCCGCAGCTCGTCGTACCCAGTCGTCGTTCCCCACCTATCTGGCCAGCACCGATCCTTCTGATCTGCACGGCATCATCTCGTTTGTGAACCCCATGCCCGGCATCGCCGGCGTCGGCTACGACCCGTCCATCGAGGCACGGCTCGCACACCTACCCCACGTCGAAGAGATCACGACCGAGGCCGGGCTCAACGTCATCCCCCTGGGCCCCCACGGCACTCCCGAGAGCCCCGCTGCCTACCCGGCCAGCGCCGGTGAGGTCAGTGGCGTCGCCGATGCTTCGCCTGTCAGCCTTGACAACGTCTCCGTCACTCAGGGCCGGATGCCCGATCCCCGGCGCGCCGACGAGTTCATCGTGAGCCCGACGACCGCCCGGATCTTCCGGTTCCACGTCGGAGAGGTCGTCCGCTTCGGGGTCTACACCAATGCGCAGACCGCGTTGCCGGCATTCGGCACCGCCGCGGTCGCGCCCTACCGTCGCTTCGAGGCCAGGCTCGTCGGAATCGTGCTCCAGGGCAACTCGGTGGTCCAAGACGACACCGACGCGGGGAACAGTGACAATCTCCTGGCCTTCACGCCGGCGATGACCAGACCGCTCCTCGCCTGTTGCGCGTACTACGCCGGTAGCGCAATAAAGGTCTCGGGCGGCCACCGCAACGTGGCCGCCGTCCAGCGGGAGATCACGCGCGTCCTGCCGCCGGGCTTCTCGCCGTTCGCCGCCAACCCGGCGCCGGCCATCGAGGCCAAAGCCGAACGGGCCATCAAGCCCGAGTCCATCGCCCTCGGCGTCTTCGGGGCCATCTGTGCGCTGGCTGCCCTGCTGATCGCCGCCCAGATCATCGGTCGACAGTTGCGGCTGGGCATCGAGGACCTCAGTACCCTGCGCGCCTTGGGTGAGGACCCGCAGATGACGGTCGGCGACGGGCTCATCGGGATCGTCGGGGCAGTGGTCATCGGATCGTTGCTGGCTGCAGGGGTGGCCATCGGCCTTTCTCCCCTTGCCCCGCTGGGTCCGGTGCGCGCCGTGGACCCTGCGCCCGGGGTGGCCCTCGACTGGACCGTCCTCGGAGCCGGCGTCCTCGTTCTGGTCCTTGCTCTCAGCGCGGTGGGCCTGATCATCGCCTACCGCCTCGCTCCCCACCGGTTCGGACCGGGTCGACAACGGCCGGTCGTACGACGTTCGGTGGTGGCCGGGCACACCGCCGCCTCTGGTCTGCCGGAATCGGTGGTGACCGGCGTCCGGTTCGCGCTCGAGCCAGGTGTCGGTCGCAACGCAGTACCGGTGCGCTCAGCGATCCTCGGGTCGGCCCTCGCCGTCATCGTGGTGATCACCACGGTCACCTTCGGCGCCAGCCTCAACACGCTCATCTCGCATCCGGCGCTCTACGGGTGGAACTGGACATACGAACTGAGCGCCAATCAGGGGGGCGTGATCCCCGGTAGCCAAGCCGCTCGCCTCCTCGATCACGATCACCATGTTGCCGCATGGTCCGGGATCTCCTTTGGGACCATGCGGATCGACGGCCAGGCTGCCGTGCCGACCTTGGGTGAGCCCACGGGCGCGACTGTGGCACCGCCCCTGCTGTCCGGGCACGAGGTCGAAGCAAACGACCAGGTCGTTCTGGGCGCGCTCACCCTGGCCCAGCTGCACAAGCAGCTCGGAGACACCGTCGAGTTGGACACCGGTGTGGGCAAACCGGACCCGCTCCGGATTGTGGGGACGGCCACCATGCCCACCATCGGTGGAGGGCAGGGCAACCAGCACCTCGAGATGGGGAGCGGGGCGCTGGTGTCCTCCCACGTCTTCCCCCAAACCAATGACAATGGCTACAACCTGCCGGGGGCGGCGCCGGGCCCCGCAGCGATCCTGGTGCGCCTGAAGGATCCAACCGACGGGGCCGCGCTCGGGTCCCTGCAGCGGATCGCCGGCGCAACGAGCACACCGGCCGACTACGGCGTATCCGTCCTGTCGGTGCAGCGGCCGGCCGAGATCGTCAATTACCGTGCCATGGGAAGCACCCCGGCCGTCCTCGGTGCCGCGCTGGCCGCGGGGGTGGTCGCCGCGCTGGGCCTGACGCTGATCGCCTCGGTCCGCAGAAGGCGGCGGGACCTGGCATTGATGAAGATGCTGGGCTTCACCCACCGCCAACTGGCCGCCGCCGTGTCCTGGCAGTCCACCGTTGCCGTCGCAATCGGAACCGCGGCCGGCGTGCCTCTGGGGATCATCGTGGGCCGACAGCTCTGGGTTCTCTTCGCCCACCAGATCGACGTCGTCCCGACCCCGACCGTTCCCGCCACGACCATCCTGCTCGTCGCCGTCGGTGCACTGATCCTCGCCAACCTCGTGGCCGTGCTCCCGGGTCGCATCGCCGCCCGCACCCCGACCGCGGTCTTGTTGCGGGCCGAGTGACCCGAATGTGTCAGTCCTCGGAGACCAGGTCGCGCTCGGTCAGGTCGAGCGACTCCAGGGTGAGCAGTGAATCGAGCTGGGCCGCCATGCTCTCGATCTCGTCCGCCTCGTAGTAGTTGCGGTTCAAGGTCAGGGTCAGCTGCCGCTGAACCAGGGCCAGGGCATCCTCGGCAGCAGCGGCGGCGTCGTACACGGAGAACAGCTTGGCCTGCATGGCCTGTGCCGACACGAAGCGCGTGCCACGCTGCTCCGCCTCGGAGGGGAGGGTGCGCAGCACGTCCCCGGGTGTGGGGTCGTGGCCCTCGGTATTGACCTGATTGGCTCGCCCGACATCGATGCGGTCGAGATCCTCGTGATCGGCGTTCACCTGATCGACCTGCCCACTGTTGGTCTGTTCGGTATGCACCTGATCCATGGCTTGTGCCTCGTTTCGTGCTTGCCCTGTCCTTGGGGAATATACCCCCACTGCCTCTGTCTAACACCGGAACGTCCCTTGATCTTCCGCGGCATGCGGTCCGAGGCGCTTAATGCGTGCGCTCAGGCAGTCGGGTGGTAGTCGACGCCGGCGACGGCCCCCAGCTGCCGGTTGCGTGGGTCGGATCGAGGGGTGGGAGGCCGAACTCGCCGCCCAGGTGCCATGAGTAGATTACCGGCAGCACGAGGACGGCCAGCGAGGAGATGGCGCCGGCAGCAGCGGCGAGGCCTGTCGGTCGTCCACGGCGAGGCGCATGTCTCCACTCCAGCACGAGAACCCGGACGCGAGCACCCCTTGTGGTGGTGGTACCACCTACCGGTGGTAAGGCCGGCAGACACCCTGTCCCTGGGCATGCTCACCGGTAAGACTGCGGGGATGGATGCCGTCGGAGCGAGCGTGACCCCATCGTGAGCGGTCTCGACGCAGTGGTGGTGGGGTCGGGCCCCAACGGCCTGGCCGCCGCCGTCACACTTGCCGGTGCCGGCCTCTCGGTTGCGGTGATCGAAGGCGCTGGGAACCCGGGTGGCGGCTGCCGCACCGATGCGTTGACAGCACCCGGCTTCCTCCAGGACGTCTGCTCGGCCGTCCACCCCTTTGTGTTGGCATCCCCCTTCTTCCGCCAGCCGGCCTTCGACGGCCTGCGCGCTTCCCTCCGTCAGCCGGAGATCCCCTTCGCCCATCCACTCGACGGTGGCGATGCTGCCCCGGCCTTCCGGTCTCTGGTTGAGACAGCGGCATCCCTTGGTCCCGACGGCACCGCGTATCGACGGTTGTTGGGCCCGCTGGTCCGCGATGCTCTGGAGATCGCCGACGCCGTGGTCGCCCCCCTCCGATCGGTCCCCGAGCACCCGTTCGCCCTGGCACGATTCGGCCTTCCCGGCCTTCTGCCCGCGAACGTCCTGGTCCGCCGCTTCGAGTCCGAGAAGGCCAAGGCGATGCTGGCCGGCGTGGCCGCCCATTCGATGGCCCCGTTGACCGCGCCGCTCACCAGCGCCTTCGGCCTCATCCTGGCCCTGACCGCCCATGCGGTGGGTTGGCCGGTGGTGCAAGGGGGTAGCTCGGGCATCACCAATGCCCTGATCGTCGAGCTGGAGCGGCTCGGCGGGACCATCACCACCGGGCAGTGGATCAGCTCACTGTCGGAGCTCCCCCGGTCCACCGCCGTGGTACTGGACACGTCACCGAAGGGTCTCGCGGCCATCGCCGGCGCCGCCCTGCCGGACCGCTACCGCCGGGCGCTCCGTCGCTTCCGCTACGGGCCGGGGGTGTGCAAGGTGGACTGGGCGCTGTCCGGACCGGTGCCGTGGAACTCCGAGGTGTGCCGCCGGGCCGGGACCCTCCACCTGGGAGGCACCTTTGCCGAGGTGGCAGCCAGCGAGGCCGAGGTGAACGCCGGGCGGCACCCGCAGCGCCCCTACTGCATCGTGGCGCAGCCCGGGGTGGCCGACCCCACTCGTGCCCCGGCCGGCCGGCACACCCTGTGGGGCTACTGCCACGTCCCGCCGGGGTCCACGGTGGACATGACGGCGGCCATCGAGTCCCAGATCGAGCGGTTCGCACCCGGCTTCTCCGAGCTGATTCTGGCTCGGGCCACCCGCACCGCCGTCGATGTGGAACGGGACAACCCGAACTACGTAGGCGGCGACATCGGTGGGGGTGCGGCCAGCCTGGTCCAGACCCTCTTCCGGCCGACGGCGCAGTGGAATCCCTACCGAACGCCGCTTCGTGGCGTCTATCTGTGCTCGGCGTCGACGCCGCCGGGGGGCGGGGTGCACGGGATGTGCGGCGTGTACGCGGCGCGATCGGTGCTGCACGACCACTTCGGAGGCGCACCGCCCTTCCGGGGCTGACTCAGACCAAGGCCGGCCAGAACGGGAATGCCGATGGTGTCGTTCCGTTCCGATCAGCGTGCGGCCAGGCTGCGGCGCACGAACCCGTCGAAGCCCGTCGGCCGACGGCCCAGCAGCCAACCGAGCACGTTGGGGTTCCCGGTGGTCCCGTAGCGGCCGTAGTGGTCGAACAGGCGGTGCATGGCGTCGAGGCGGTAGTCGTCCGCTTCGGATGCCCGGAGACCGTCGGCGTCCCCGACCGGGATGGGAGCCATCTCGGCGGTGACGGGCCGGCCGGACTCGGCCGACATGACCTGTGCCAACTCGGTGGCAGTGAGGAAATCCCGACCGTAGAGCTCGTAGGTTGCGTAATGGTGGTCGGCGTTCCCCACCACCGTGGCCGCCACCTCGGCGACATCCTCCAGGTCCACGTGGGCCAGGGGTGTTCCGATCCCGTACGGCTGGCGCAGGACCCCTTCGGCAACCACGCGGACGACGTCGATGTTCTGCATGTAGTGCATGGGCTGGAGAATGGTGAACGGCATCCGTGACAGGAGGACCGCCCGCTCTACGGCCAGCTTGGCCTGGTGGTTCAAGAGCGGCTCGAGTTGGGGGTGGGTGACCGAGAACTGCACGAAGTGGCGACCCCGGCCCTGCCGGCGGCGCTCACCACCGCATGCCCCATCTCGGCCTCGCGGGGGTGCATCGGCGGGCCGATGTGGACGACGGACTCGACGCCGTCGACGGCCCGGCCCACGTCCGCCGGCTCGAGCAGGTCGCCGAAACGGGCCTCTGTCGCTCCCTCGTCGACGAGCTGTTCCACCCCGGCGGCGATGTCGAAGGCACGGACGGGGTGCCCGGCGCCGACCAGGGCGCGGACCACGTTCCGGCCGGTCCGACCGTTGGCCGCCGTCACCAGGATCACCCCGGGTGCCCCCCGCCGCCCCCTTCGGATGCCCGCCCGGAAGGGCCGCCATCGGGTTCGGGCGGTGCCGGTGCGGCGCCGGGAGCCTGGCGGGCGAGCAGGGCGCCCCAGCCCTCGCTGCCGCCGGGGACGATCGGTAGTGGTGGATCACGGACCAGCACGTGGGCCTCACCGCTGCGGAGGGCGAAGGCGATGGCCTCTCCCACCAGCTCGGGCGGGTCGGGTGTGATGCGTCGGGCTCCACTGACCAGGTGGCCCGCCCGGAGCCGGCTGTGGAACTCGGTGGCGGTCACCGAGGGGTAGACGACGGACACGGTGACGCCCGCGTCAGCCAGCTCGAGCCGTCCGACCTGGGAGAGCATGTTGAGCGCTGCCTTGGTGGCCGAGTAGCCGCCGAGCCCCGGGAAGACCCGCAGGGAGGTCGCCGAGCTCACGTTGACGACGGCCCCACCCGACCCCGCTCGCATCACGGGGAGCACCGCCTGCATGCCCACCAGCGGAGCGACCACGTTGAGCTCGAAGACGGCCCGGAGGTCGGCCGGGTCCAGCTCCTCGAGGGGGACGTGCAGGCCCTGCCCGGCATTGTTCACCAGTGCGTCGACCCTGCCGTAGGTGTCGACGGTCCGGTCGACCAGCCGGTGGACCTGCTCGGCGACGGTCACGTCGGTGGTGACGGCCAGCGAGCCCGGCAGCTCGGCGGCCAGGGCCTCCAGGCGTTCCGTTCGCCGGGCGGCGAGGACGACCCTGGCCCCGAGCCCGCTCAGCAGGCGGGCCGTGGCAGCACCGATCCCCGAGGATGCCCCGGTGACGATGCAGACCGACTGGTCAATTTCCATGGCGGGCACTCGGTTCCGCCCGGGGCGTCATGGGTCCATGGTGGGGGCGAGCGTGCTCATTCGGTCCGGGACAGTCCCCGGACGGCGAGGCCGAAGAAGACCAGGGAGAAGGCGACCACGATGCCCACGTCGACCACGATCGGCAGCGTGTGGCCGAAGACGGTGACACCGGCGGCGAAGCGGGCCTGGGCTGCCGGGGTCATGTCCTGGGCGGCGAAGACCACCTGGCGCAGCGGGGCCACCGCGTAGGTGACCGGGTTGATCCTCGTGATCACCGTCAACCACTTCGGCAGGTTGTTGAGGGGGAAGAGCGCTCCGGACAGGAACAGCATCGGCATCAGCAGCATCTGCATGACGACCTGGAACGCCTCCATCTTCTGGATCCGGCTGGCCACGAAGACCCCGAAGGTGGTCGTCATCACTGCCATCAGGAGCTCGAGGGCGATGACCTCGACCACGAGCAGTGGGGTGAGGCGGACGCCGACCAGTGGGGCCAGCACCAGCATGATGGTCCCCTGGGCGGCGGCGACGGTGGCCCCGCCGGCCGTCTTGCCCAGGACCAGGGCCATGCGGCTCACCGGCGCCACCAGCATCTCGCGAAGGAAGCCGAACTCACGGTCCCACACGATGGAGATGGCCGAGAACATGGCGGTCATGACCACGCTCATGGCGACCACCCCGGGGAAGACGAACTTGCGGAAGTCGAATCCACCGGTGCTCCCCACCAGCGATCCCATGCCGTAGCCGAGGACGAAGAGGAACAGGACGGGCTGCATGAGCCCGCTCACGATCCGGGTCCGGTTCCGGGTGTAGCGGATGAGCTCTCGCTCCCACACCATGCCGGCCACCCGGATCTCCTGGGAGAGCCGGGTGTCGGGCGTCGGGGCCGCGGTGGCCGGGATGGGCGGTATGGCCGGAGTGGTCGGACCGGCGGTGGACAGGGTGGTCATCGCTCCTCCTCAGCGCCTGCGGGCGCCATGGGCCCGGGCGAACATGGGAATGGCGTCGGCGTGCTGCTCCCGGATCTCACGTCCGGTGAAGTGGAGGAACACGTCGTCGAGGGTGGGACGGTGGGCCCGCACGGTCCGCACCGGCACTCCGACGGCTGCCACCAGGGGACCGACGGCAGCCTCCTGGTCGGCCACGAACGCGGTGAGGCCGCCTTCGGTGCGCTCCGCCGTATAGCCCGCCCGCTTCAATGAGGCCAGCGCCGCGTCGTCGTCCGCCGTCTCGAGGGCCACCGTGTCCGCCCCCACCAGGGCCTTGAGGGCGTCGGGGGTGTCGAGGGCCACGATGACGCCGTGGTCGATGATGGCGATCCGGTCGGCGTACTCCGCCTCGTCCATGTAGTGCGTGGTGAGGAAGATGGTCACGCCCTCCTCCTGCCGGAGGCGCAGGACGTCCTCCCACATGAGTGCCCGGGTCTGGGGGTCGAGACCGATGGTCGGCTCGTCCAGGAACAGGACCCTCGGGGTGTGGAGCATGCCGCGGGCGATCTCCAGCCGACGGGCCATCCCGCCCGAGTACGTCGACACCAGGTCCTTGCGCCGGTCGGACAGGGCCACCAGGTCCATGACCTTGGTGATGCGCTGGTCGACCTGGTCGTGGGGGACGCCGTACAGCACGGCGTGGAAGCGGAGGTTCTCCTCGGCCGTGAGCTGGTCGTCGAGGGTCTGCTCCTGGAAGACCAGCCCGATGTGCCTGCGGACGGCCTTGGCCCTCGAGACCACGTCGTAGCCGGCGACCACTGCCCGACCCGAGGTCGGGTGGGCCAGGGTGCAGAGCATCTTGATGGTGGTGGACTTCCCCGCTCCGTTCGGGCCGAGGAAGGCGAACACTTCGCCCTGGGCCACCGAGAAGTCGATCTCCTTGACGGCGACGAGGTCGCCGTAGTGCTTGGTGAGCCCACGGACTTCGACGGCCGGCGGTCGCCCACCGCCTGCGGCGGGCCCGGGCGAGCGGATGTCGAGGCTGGTCACGGCCGCCCACCACCCGGGGACCCCGTGCAGCCGGCTACCCGGTTCGTCGACGGCTCGCTATCCGGTTCGGCTGGTGCCATGTGTCAATCCTCGTCCTGCCCACCGGCCCTCGGTAGGGCCGATGGTCCCGAGCCGATAAGGGGAGTGACCAGCACTTGATCGGTGTGTTGTTCGTTCAGCGGGGGTTGCTCCAAGGGCGTCCGGGGCACGCTCACCACCCTCGCCGCCCCGGAGCCGGCTACAGGACGCTGACGACCAGCAGAAGCACAAGCGCCAACACGATGATGCCGACAAGAAGAAGACGCAACAGGTGGCGCCGTGGACCAAGGCCATCCTCGTCTTCGCCCCAGTCCCACAGGTCGGGATCGTTCGGGTCGGGCGGCACCGGACCTACTGGCGTGGGCATCGACCAAGTGTAGGTAGTGCCCGGGGTGCCATCGGCGGACGAGGGTGGTCGCCGGATCAGTGAGCTGCCGCGCTCAGGGCTCCGGCGAGCCCTCGGTGCGCTCGGGCAGGAGGAGGATCGCACCGGCCAGGAAGCACAACCCGCCGATCAGGGTCCCCAGGTTGGAGAGTTCGGCGTTGCGGATCTGCCCGGTCGCCGGGACGACATAGCTGGCGACCGCCGAGCCGCCGAAGGCGATCGAGCCCATCAGGTTGAGGAAGGTGATCCACCAGGCCAGGCGGCCCGGAGACCAGGCGAACCACCCGTGGCACACCTCGAACCAGGCCAGGCCGCTGGCGACGAGGAAGCACACCGACCCCAGGGCGTCCGGCCTCCAGACGTGATGGTACGTCGCCTGGGCGGTCAGCTCGACCCGGACGGCATTGCCGGTGGAGATGTTGAAGTAGAGCGTGCCGACCAGTTGGATGCCTGTGGCCCACCAGTCGATCTGCCCGGGGTGGAAGGCGAAGACGCGTCGCCACCCGCGTGTCGGGCCGCCGTTGGCCGCGTCGACCGACTCCCGGTACTGCAGGAACGCTGCGGTGGTGAAGAAGAGGGAGCCGATGAAGAAGGTGACGGCGTCGACACGGGTGCCGACGGCATCGGGGTAGCCGGGGAGTGCGCCGAGGGCGAAGAGTGCCGAGCCGACGGCGAACAGGATGCCGATCCACCAGCCCCGTGCCCCGGGGGCCCACCAGGTGCCGCCCGGCGGTCCGCCCGGCTCCGCGTGCTTGCGACGGCGACGCGAGTCCCAGTGGGCCACCAGCCCGCCGGGTCGCTCGGACTCGATGAAGGCGACGAACGGCCCCGGGCCCTCCGGCGAGGTCCCGGGGCGCGTTGGCGCCGTGCCGGGTACTGTGCCCGGCGCGGTCCCGGGCCCGAGGTCTGCTCGCCCTGAGGGGGTGTCCGGCCGGCCCGACTGCATGTCGTCAGTATCGCCCGCGCCGGAGCGGGCGGCACAGTCCCCCGATCCCCGATCCCCGATCCCCGATCTCGGGCGTGGACGTGCCAGGTGCCCGCGGTGGCGCCCGTGGGTGGGTGCCAGGCGGTGTGGGCCGCACGTGTTCCTCTGCGAAGATGAGCGGGCCGGTTCACCCGGCAGGGACCGACGGATTCGAGAGGGCCAGCTGATGGAAGGCGTGATCACCGACAGCGACCGTGCGACGATGCTTCGCTGCGCAGTGGCCAAGGTCGGCAGGGATGAGCTCAAGGCTGCGCTGGCCCGGACGTCGGATCCTCGGTTCCAGACCCCCAAGCCGGTCGCCAATGCCCTCAATGCATTGCGGAAGCATCCCGACCCGGTTGCCGCCGTCGGCCGGACCCAGTACCGGTCCGCCCTGCCCTACGTGGCCGCCGTCATCAGCGACGAGTGCCTGTCCAAGACGATCGAATTGCTGGGGGACCACTCGGACGACCCCACCGATGAGCAGCTCAGGGAGACGCTCGACAAGGTCCGCGAGTCGGTCTCCGACGTCACCATCGCCGTCATGCTGGCCTCGGTGGCCGACGGCGACATGCCCGCCTCCGACCTCTGCTTCGGGCTCCTGGCCGCCGAGGAGCGGTATGGACTGACCGACTGGTCAGAGGGCGGGGACACCCCCGCCGGGCCGGAGCGTGCCCCTCGGGATGGCAGCGCCGTCACCCCGGAGCAACGTGAGGCGCGCCGTCTCAAGAAGCAGCGGGATGCCGAGGAGCGCCACAAGAAGCAGGAAGCGGCACGTATGGCTGCGGAGCAGGTGAGGCGGGCGAAGAAGAAGGAGCGGTCGAGCGCGTCGGCGGAGCCCGGCACCGGCCCGGTCGGGGCGAAGGCACCGGTCGTCGGGGTCGCCCCACATCTGACCCGCCGCGCCGCGCTCACGCCGGCCCAGGAGGAGGAGTTCGACCGCGACGATCCGTGGGCGGCCAGCGTCGTCTTCGCCTGGGTGCCGTTCGATCCCGTCGACGCCGACCAGCCGGACCTGGACGGCAAGTCCCGTCGCTGCGTGGTGGTGGCCGGTTCATCGACCCACCTGCTGGTCCGCCCGGGGTACTCCCAAGGTGGGGTGAAGAGCCGCGACTGGAAGTCGGTGCCCCTCAGCCACTGGAAGCAGTCGGGGTTCGATCAGCCGACCTGGATCGACGTCGAGATGTTGCGGGTCCCCCGTGACCCGGAGTCCTCGCCGGTGGGCCGCTTGTCACCGGAGGACTGGAACTCCCTCTGGTAACACTCGATGGCCGCCCGTGGGCCCGGGATGCAGCTCAACTGCGAAGCTGTGTGCCTGCCGCTCCGACTTTGGTGCCTCCGCTGCTGGTGGCCCGGACCCCCTCATCCGCCGGGGAGGCCGGAACCTTCGCGCCCCTGATCGCCTCGAGGATGTCGTCCCCGATCAGCTCCTCCCGATCGAGCAGGGCGTCACGGAGGGCCTCCACCACGTTGCGATGCTCCTCGAGCATGTGGGCCACCGACTCCTTGGCGGCCGCCAGGACGCCTTCGACCTCGGCGCGGCCGGCGTCGGTGGAGAGCACCTTGGAGACGATGCCGCCGGACGGGTACTCCAGGGCTGCCGAGGACACCAGCGTCTTGCCCATGCCCAGGAGGCCGACCATCTGACAGGCGTTGACAGTGGCCGCCTGCAGGTCGCTGGCCACCCCGGTGGAGGCTTCACCGAAGAACAGCTCCTCGGCCACCATGCCCCCGAAGGCGATGTCGATCAGGGCTTTGACCTCGGACTTCGTCTGGGTGAACCGCTCCTCCTCCTCGGAGTGGGCGAGCAGCCCGAGGGCGTCCTTGCGCTTGATGATGGTGAGCACCTCGAGCTTGCGACCCTTGCCCACCAGCCAGGCCACGGTCGCGTGGCCGGCTTCATGGGTGGCGATCGTCCGCCGTTCGGCCTCGGTGTACTCGACGGGCTGGGCCAGGCCGATCTCCTCGGTCATCTTGGCGTGCTGGAGGTCGTTCCACGAGAGTTTGGTCGCTCCCCGACGCAGGGCCCACACCAGCGCCTCGTCCATCAGGTGCTCGATCATCACGGGCGAATAACCGGACGTCATGGCGGCCAGGGTCTCCCGCCGGGACGGATCGTCCAGTTCGGTGTCGTGGGCCTTCTTGCCCAGGTAGTAGTCGATGATGTCCCGACGACCCGACCGGCTGGGTATCCCGAAGTAGATGTTCCGGTCGAAGCGGCCGGGGCGCAGCAGGGCCGGGTCGAGGTCGCTCGCACGGTTGGTGGCGCCGATCACCAAGATGTTGGCCGGGACGTGTGCCGGCTTGTTGAGGCGGCGATGGCCGGGCAGCCAGGTATTGACCGCGTCGATGAGCACGCCCTTCAGGCGCAGTGACAACGGTGTCTGTTCGAAGGACTGGAGTTGGATGAGCAGCTCGTTGACCACGCCGGGGATGCCCTCGCCCTGGCGTTGCCCACTCCCACGGGCGCCGCCGATGGCGTCGAGCTCCTCGATGAAGCCGATCGCTCCGCCTTCGCGTCGGGCATGCTTCCGCAGCGCCTTGAAGTAGGCCCGGATCTTGCGGTTGGTCTGGCCGTAGAACATCGACTGGAAGGCCGATGAGGAGACGAAGAGGAACGGCACCCCGGCCTCGGCGGCCATGGCCTTGGCCATGTAGGTCTTGCCGGTACCCGGAGGGCCTTCGAACAGGATTGCCTTGCGCGGCGAACCGCCCATCTGCTCGGCGAAGGTCCGGTGGGCCAAAAACAGGTTGAGAGTCTTGGTGACCTCCTCGACCAGGGGCTCGGATCCCCGGACGTCGTCGAAGGTCATCTTCAACTCGTCGGGACGGTAGAGGATGTGGGGCGACCGGCCGGCCGCCAGCAGTGGTACCACCATGACCAGGGCCAACACCGTTATCAGGGCCATCGCTGGCAGGAGGGGCTGGAGCGACGCCGGGAAGTGGGGGACCGGAAGGGACGCACCCGGGTCGAAGACGTCCCGGAGGATCAGGAGTGCGGCCACCGGGGCCAGTACCATGGCCACCCGCTGCAGCCGGGTGCTTCTGGCACGCTCTCGGTGGGCGCCTACGTCGGTGGTCGCGATCTGGGCCACGCCCGCGGTCCCCAGTGCCGGCATCATGCCCGCCGAACCACGCGGGGCACGTCGACGCGACCTGGCACTGCCTGGCGGCGAAGTGTGCCCCGAACAGCTTCCCTCGGACCCGGGAACCACTGCTGCTCCCGTGTGCTCTTCTTGATCGCTCGACATCGCTCGCCTCCAGGTGTGCCCCAAGAAACCTGACGGCGCCCCGTCGCCGTAGATCGAAGGCGAAACCTTCGGCATCGACTGAGTGTGCCCCTGTCGAGAGCAACCGCCGCTGACCCCTCATACCGCGGCTGCCTCAAACGAACCTATGGTCGATCCGGGGACCGGTCAACTTGTTTCGCGGAGCGTGTTCGCAAGCCCCCTGGGAGTGGGCGAAGCCCTGATTTGGCCATCGGTATCGCGTCGCCGGGAGCCTCCGGCGATGTGCGAACGGCTACCAGCGACGGTGGGGAGCGCCGGTGTGACGAGGACTATCGACCGGCGGTGGCGGGCACCGGGAATTCGCGCACCTCGAAGTCGGAGAGGACGGTCGGACACAGGGCGGTGGCGGTGAGGGAGCACGACTCCTCGGCGATGTCGACGCTGCTGCCGTCGGTCACGGCCGGTACCACTTGGGGGAAGATCACCGTTCCGGTGACCGGATAGACCCCACCCGAACCCTCGAGGCTCCCCACCACGCCGGCGGGGTCGGTGACGGAGACGACGTCCGGCGTGGACATCGACGCCTGCTCGCCGGCCGGCTTGGACGCTGAGCAGTCCGCCTTCTTCTGCTGCCAGGTGGGAATCGTGAAGAACGGGCAGACCAGCGCCGCACCTTGAGCGTGGCCGGTGCTGTCGAACGTGGCGAAGACGCCCTCGGACCCGGCGGTCGGGATGCCGCTGATCGGGGGGTTGGGGTCGTTGGCGGGATAGACCACCAGAACGATGGCACCTTGGTTCGAAGTGACCACCGAACACGTCCAGCCGGTGGGCCCCAACACGGTGTGGGCCCCGTCGGAGTAGAACTCGACCTGGCCCACCAACGCCGTCGGGATCGGTGCCAACAGGATGGTCGGGTTCCAGCCCTGGGTGCTCGTCGTGCCGCCGCCTCCGGTGCCGCTCCCACCGGTGGCAGCTGGGGCGGTCGTGCACCCGACGACCGGGAACGCCACCGCCACCTCGCCGTTGAGCGGTGCAGTTGTCGCCGATGTGGACGAAGGAGTGGTCGAAGTAGAGGGGGTGGGGGTTGTCGACGTGGCCCCGAGGAGGGAGCTTCCGCAACCGGTCAGGGCAGCACCGGCCACCACCAGCACGCCGAACCCGCCCAGCCTCGACAGCGCCGCTCCGAACCCGTACCGGCGCGACCGGCCTGCTCCATGTTCCGTCGTCACAGACCCTGACGATAAGCCACTCCCGGGCCGGACCGGTGCCTCGGCGAGGAGTCGGTCGGCCGCACCGGGCGCGGACAGGGAGGAGCGACCCCCGACGGCCCGGGGTGGACAGATTGACGCGCGCGTTAATATAAGTTGACGTTCGCGAAATCCACCGGAGTCCGGGAGTGCCATGGCCGGCCTGCAGCGATTGACATCACCGGGGGCCGCCGACCGTGGTGCCGGCGTGCCCGGTCCCGAGCGGGTGAGCGGCCCGTCAGCCGTACCCGAGGGCTACAAGTGGATGGCGCTTTTCATCTCCACCCTCGGCATGCTGATGGCCACCATCGACAGCTCCATCGTGTTGATCGCCCTACCGGACGTCTTCCGCGGCATCGGCATCGACCCGCTCGAGCCCGGAAACACCTTCTACCTGCTCTGGATGATCCTGGGCTTCCTGGTGGTCACCAGCGTCCTGGTGGTGAGCCTCGGCCGGATGGGCGACATCTATGGTCGGGTGCGCACCTACAACCTCGGCTTCGCCGTGTTCACCTTCTTCTCGCTGATGCTCAGCATCACCTGGATGACCGGCCACGCCGCCGGCATCTACCTGATCGTCATGCGCATCTTCCAGGGAGTGGGCGCCGCCATGCTGATGGCCAATTCGGCGGCCATCCTGACCGACGTGTTCCCCGACAATCAACGGGGGTTGGCACTCGGGGTCAACCAGGCGGCCGCCTTCAGCGGGTCGTTCATCGGCCTGATCCTCGGTGGCGTCCTGGCGCCGATCAACTGGAGGCTGATCTTCCTGGTGTCGGTCCCCATCGGACTGTTCGCCACCATCTTCGGCTACCTCCGGCTGCGGGAGGTCTCCCCGCGCCGCCCGGCACGGATCGACTGGCCCGGCAACATCACCTTCGCCGCCGGCCTGGTCTTGGTCATGATCGGCATCACCTACGGGATCGAGCCCTACGGCCACAGGACCATGGGATGGACCAACCCCGCCGTCATGGGCTCGCTGGTCCTCGGTGTGGCGTTCCTCGTCGTGTTCTGCATCATCGAGACCAAGGTCCGCCAGCCGATGTTCCGGCTGCAGCTGTTCAAGATCCGGGCCTTCACCAGCGGGGTGGTGGCCAGCTTCCTGGCCGCGCTCAGCCGCGGCGGGCTGATGTTCATGCTCATCATCTGGCTCCAGGGGATCTGGCTGCCCCTGCACGGCTACGCCTTCAGGGTCACCCCCCTGTGGGCGGGCATCGCCATGCTCCCGCTGACTCTCGGGTTCCTGGTCGCCGGACCGGTGTCCGGTGTGCTCTCCGACCGCTACGGGGCGCGTCCCTTCGCCACCGGTGGGATGCTCGGTTCGGCGCTCTGCTTCTTGCTGCTCGAGTTCCTGCCGATCGACTTCCCCTACTGGGCGTTCGCCATCCTCCTCCTGCTCACCGGGATGACCATGGCGTCGTTCGGATCGCCCAACCGGGCCGGGGTCATGAACAGCCTGCCCCCGCAGCACCGTGGCGCAGGCTCCGGCATGAACACCACCTTCCAGAACTCCGCCCAGGTCCTGTCCATCGGCATCTTCTTCTCGCTGATGATCATCGGCCTGACCTCGTCGCTCACCCAGAACCTCTTCCAGGGCCTGGTGGCGCACGGGGTCCCGACGGCGGCAGCCGAGCGGGCCGCCCACCTGCCGGCGGTCTCCACCCTGTTCGCCGCCTTCCTCGGCTACGACCCGATACAACACCTGATCGGTGCCCACCAGCTGGCCCAGCTGCCGGCGGTCCAGCAGGCGGCACTCACCGGCCGGAGCTTCTTCCCCGGGCTGATCAGCGCACCGTTCCGGGCCGGACTGCACGCGGCCTTCGACTTCGCCATCTTCGTCAGCCTGTTGGCAGCAGGGGCTTCGTGGCTCCGGGGCGGGCGCTACGTCTACTCCGAACCGGAGGGCCCCGGGTCCGTCGACGCCACCGATGACCATCCGAAGGGCGCGACTGTTGTGGAGGTCGTGAGGTGATCACGCGGAACGCCGCCGCCGAGGCGCCACCGGTGGTCCTGCGCATCGGGGAGATGGCCAAGCTCACCGGACTGACCACTCGGACCTTGCGCTACTGGGAGGAGCAGGGCCTGATCAGCCCGAGCAGCTACCGGGGAAGGGGAGAGCGCCTCTACTCGGCCACCGACATGGCACGGGTGACCCGTATCCGCGACCTCCAGGAGCTGCTGGGCTTCTCCTTGGCCGAGGTGAGAGTGGTGTTGGAGACCGAGGACATCGATGTGCTCGACCGCGTCCGATCCGAGTACCGGGCCGGCAACGTCCCGGCGGCCCGACGCCGCCGGCTACTCGACGAAGCCATCGAGGCCAACGACAAGCTGGTGGCCAGGCTCGACGTGGCGCTGGCCCGGATCGGCGCATTCCGGGACGAGCGGTCAGCCACGTCGACCCGGCTGCGTGAGTCGCGGAGCGCGCTGGACGATGACGCAAACGCGTAGCGGGCAGCGGTCAGGCACGTTGCACACCGGACCACGACCACAGACAGGGGCCGACCGACGATGAGCGATGCAATGAGGGCGCAGACGGTACAGATCCGCGGGCACGGGGATGACCCCATCGAGTCCTATCTGGCCCAGCCCCTGGACGGGGTGCCGACCGGCGGGGTCGTGGTGATCCATCACATGCCCGGGTACGACGAGGCGACCAAGGAGATCACCAGACGATTCGCCGCCCACGGCTACCTGGCCGTCTGCCCCAACCTGTACTCACGCGAGGCACCGGGCGCCAGCCCCGACGATGCGGCCGCGGCGGCACGGGCGCAGGGTGGCGTGCCCGACGAGCGCCTGGTCGGCGATGTCGCCGGCGCTGCCGCCCACCTGCGTTCGCTGGGCTCCTCCAATGGGAGAATCGCCTCGATCGGGTACTGTTCCGGCGGCCGGCAGTCGTTCCTGGCCGCGTGCAGCCTCGAGTTGGATGCCGCCGTCGACTGCTACGGGGCCTTCATCGTCGCCAGGCCTCCGGAGGGTATGCCGTTCCGCGTGGGCCCGATCGTCGACCTGGCCCCGAACCTGTCGTGCCCGCTGCTCGGACTGTTCGGTGCCGAGGACCAGCACCCGGCACCGGCTGAGGTCGAGGAGCTCGAGCGGGCCCTCACCACTGCGGGCAAGGAGTTCGAGTTCCACACCTTCGACGGTGCAGGCCATGCCTTCTTCGCCCCCGACCGACCCAGCTACCGCCCCGACGCGGCAACCGAGGGCTGGCAGCGGATCTGGGCCTTCTTCGGCCGCCACCTCACCACCCACTGACAGGAGATCGCCATGTGCACGTACCAGACCATCACGCTGACCGTGCAGGGCAGCGGCAAGGGCCCCCGGGGCTGGTTCCCGGTCACCGACGCCACGGTCTACTTCGACCATCCCGCCCACGCCCAGGCCGAGCACACCTTGAACGTCGACCTGCTCAACCCGGCCCTTGGGGCGGGCGCACGGGTGGCCGTCGAACTCGATCCGGTGTCCGCTCGTACGTTGGCCGAGGCGATCCTCCACACCCTCGAGATCGTCCCCGGCGGGCTCGAGGGTGTGGCGACCCCACAGCGGTGACCCGACGCACGGGCCGGCTGCGCTGACGGCGTGCACCGCCGGTGAGGAAAAGCCGTGCACGCGCTCCCTTCGTGCGGGGGTGGCCTACTGCAGGGGTGGTAGGTCGCCAGGCGGTGGTGGTGCCGGCGGCATCTGGCCCGGGGAAGCCGGTGGTGCAGACGGATTCTGGCCCGGGGAAGCCGGTGGTGCAGACGGATTCTGGCCCGGGGAAGCCGGTGGTGCAGACGGATTCTG